>ERZ791886.31-NODE-31-length-126743-cov-8.097405_pt1 | contig 126743 bp, 156 predicted proteins | sample MGYA00510158_ERZ791886 | MGnify/ENA primary metagenome ERZ791886 (study PRJEB30046, sample SAMN00792063) | human gut metagenome | study: EMG produced TPA metagenomics assembly of the A metagenome-wide association study of gut microbiota in type 2... | reverse complement strand
GGATTGTGGAAGATGAATTGTTACCTCATTCAAAACACCTTTTAAATTGCTGTTTCATGGAAACTTGGTACAAACACAACCCGAACGGGCGTTATACTTAAAGCATAATAATAAAGAAGGGAATACATATGATTGAATTTTTGTCAAATAACTGGCAATTATTAACCACATTAGCGGGCGTGACAGTTTGCTTATATAAGCAGGTAATCGCCACACGCAAAGGAGTCAGGGCATTGCTTCGTGCCGATCTGATTCGTTTGTATAACAAATACCATGATGATCTCGGATATTGTCCAGTATATGTAAAACAGTCCTTAGAGGACGAGTACCAGCAGTATCACGCACTTCATGGGAACGGAGTAGGAACACAACTGTATAACGCATTGATGGCTCTACCAACAGAGCCACAGGAAGGAGAATAACATGTTAAAGAATTGTGTATTAAAACCAAGCGTAAGCACAGAAAAATGGATGAAAGCCGCCGGAATTCGTGCTGTTAAGACGATGGCACAGACTGCCGTTGCAGTGATTGGTACTGCCGCTGTGGTATCGTCTGTGGATTGGAAGCTGGTCGTATCATCTGCAATTGTATCAGGCGTGGTATCACTGCTCACCAGCGTAGCAGGAATACCAGAAGTGAAGGAGGAGTAATTACATATGAAAATCAACGTACATGCCGGGCATAACCCGGATGGAAAAATTGCTTGCGGTGCTGTTGGACTCATCAAGGAGTCCACAGAGGCACGTAAAGTAAAGAAGGAAGTAATAAAGCTGCTCAGACAAAAAGGACATACCGTATATGACTGCACCTGCCAGAACGGGACAAGCCAGACTGATGTTCTAAAACGGATCGTAACAAAGTGCAACCAGCACAAGGTTGATCTGGATATTTCGATCCACTTTAATTCCGGAGTAGCTGATAAAAAGGGAAATGGCAAGACCACGGGAACGGAGGTTTGGGTATACAGCCAGACAAGCTCTGCAAAGCCAACAGCAGAGAGAGTTGTAAAAGAGATCGCAGCTCTTGGATTTCATAACCGTGGAGTAAAAGATCGCAAGGATCTGTATGTGTTACGCCGAACCAATTCTCCAGCTATGTTGGTAGAATGTTGCTTTGTCGATGACAAGGACGATGTTAAGCTGTATGATGCTAAAAAGATGGCAGCAGCTATTGTTGACGGAATTTTTGTAAACTCACAAAAGAAATAATAGATTATAGGGTATTGTAATACAGACCACCGTACTGACTTATAATAAAAGATGCCATCTTAGCATTTGGTGTTGAAATGGAAATCGGATATTGCAATCTTTTTTCATAATTCCACATAGCTTATTTCACTCCTTCCCATGGCATTGGACCGTCATTCCAGTCCCAGTCCTCCAGCGGCTGGCTGCCAAATGCGGACAACGGCTCGAAACGTTCCTCGTATGTCTTTTTAGCTGAATTGTATAATTCGTTGCACTGATTGTAATAAGAGAGTGCCTGTGCGTCATCCGGATGGGTGTCCAGATAAAGAAGCATATCATAGGCACAAAAGCCCAGTGCCATAACCCAGCGGTACAATTCCGACCGGTTCATTGGCTGAGAAGATGGTCTTGTCATCGCCGCCGCCCTCCCTGCATCGTATTCATATTGCATTTTCCGGTAAATGGTTTATCCAGTTCCGGAAAAATTGTGCCTGCGGCAAGCCCGCGCATAGGATCGTAGGTTTTGCCGAATGTCTGCCAGGGAACGTAGCACATGCCAGGTACCTGATGGCTGCCATTGTCTGTTTCCGGCATCGTATTAATAGTTGCATTCATGGATTTCTTTTTCCTTTCTGATCAGCATATACTGTATGATATGTTTCGTTTGCGTTATGTGTGTATTTGTTATATAATAAAACACATGACAGAATAAGGAGAGAAACGCAATGAGTAAAGTAAGAACAAGATTTGCACCAAGTCCGACAGGAAGAATGCATGTGGGAAATCTTCGTACGGCATTGTATGCATACCTCGTAGCAAAGCATGAGGGCGGAGATTTCATCTTAAGAATAGAAGATACCGATCAGGAGCGTTATGTGGAAGGCGCTGTAGATATTATTTACCGCACCCTGCAGAAAACAGGCCTGATCCATGACGAGGGACCGGACAAGGATGGCGGCTGTGGACCATATGTACAGAGTGAGCGCCAGGCACAGGGCATTTATTTAAAATATGCCAAAGAGCTGATCGATAAAGGCGAGGCCTATTATTGTTTCTGTGACAAGGAACGCTTAGAGGGACTCAAAAAAGTAGTTGCAGGAAAAGAAATTCATGTATATGACAAGCACTGTCTGCATCTTTCCAAGGAAGAAGTAGAAGAAAAACTTGCCGCAGGCGTACCGTATGTCATCCGCCAGAATAACCCGACGGAGGGAACGACAACGTTCGAGGATGAGATTTACGGGGATATTACCGTTGACAATGCGGAGCTGGACGATATGATTCTGATCAAGTCCGATGGATATCCGACTTACAATTTTGCAAATGTGGTAGACGATCATCTGATGGGAATTACCCATGTTGTCCGTGGAAACGAGTATCTTTCCTCTTCCCCGAAGTACAATCGTCTGTATGAGGCATTTGGCTGGGAAGTACCAGTATATATCCATTGTCCGCTGATTACGGATGAAAATCATCAGAAGCTGTCAAAACGATGCGGACATTCGTCGTTTGAAGATCTGGTAGAGCAGGGATTTCTGACAGAGGCGATCGTGAACTTTGTTGCATTGCTTGGATGGAGCCCGGCAGATAACCAGGAGATCATGACACTCGAAGAACTGGTAGAAAAGTTTGATTACCATCATATGAATAAATCACCGGCAGTCTTTGACTATACCAAGTTAAAATGGATGAACGGGGAATACATCAAAAAAATGGACTTTGACAAGTTCTACGAGATGGCACTTCCGTATATCAAAGAAGTGATCACCAAAGATTATGATCTGAAGAAGATTGCACATATGGTACAGACCCGTATCGAGATCTTCCCGGATATCAGGGATCACATTGATTTCTTTGAGGAACTTCCGGAATATGATGTGGCAATGTACACGCACAAGAAAATGAAGACAAATGCACAGACTTCTCTTGAAGTGTTGCAGGAGATCCTTCCAGTCTTAGAGGCTCAGGAAGATTACAGCAACGATGCATTGTATCAGACACTTCTTAAATATGTAGAGCAGAAAGGCTGCAAGAACGGATATGTTATGTGGCCGATCCGTACGGCAGTATCCGGCAAGCAGATGACACCGGGCGGTGCCACCGAGCTTATGGAGGTTCTTGGAAAAGAAGAGTCTCTTGCCCGTATCCGTAAAGGAATCGAGCTCCTTTCTCAGGCACAGTAGAACATTCTCACGGGAGAACGAATGAACTATAATAAATCCCAGCAGCAGGCCATCCGCCATAAGGATGGCCCGATGCTTGTTCTGGCAGGTCCCGGTTCCGGGAAAACTGCGGTAATTACCCAAAGAACGAAACAGTTAATTGAATATGAGAACATAGATCCGTCCAATATTCTTGTGATTACATTTACGCGAGCGGCGGCACAGGAGATGAAGCAGCGTTTTCTTGCAGCGACAGGAGAAGAGAGAACGAAAGTGACCTTCGGTACGTTCCACGCCATATTTTTCATGGTGCTGAAGCTGGCGTATCATTTTGATTCCGGAAATATTATATCGGAGGAGCAGCGATATCAGTTTATGCGGGAGATTCTGTCTTATCATCATCTGGAATACCGGGATGAAGGGGAATTTATCGGGGATGTTTTAACGGAGATCAGCCGTGTGAAAAATGAGCAGATTCCGCTGGAACATTTTTATTCTTCCAGCTGTGGGGAGGAGATTTTCCGGAAGATTTACCGGGAATATGATGAGCGGCTCAAAAGAAACCGCCTGATAGATTTTGATGATATGCTGACATACACATATGACCTGTTTTCCCAGCGGAAGGATATTCTTTCGGCATGGCAGAAAAAGTACCGTTATATTCTGATCGACGAATTTCAGGATATCAATCTGATCCAGTGGAAGATCATGTGTATGCTTGCCGCACCGGAAAATAATCTCTTTGTAGTGGGAGATGATGACCAGTCCATCTATCGGTTCCGCGGTTCGAAGCCGGAAATTATGCTGGGATTTCAAAAGATATACCCGCAGGCAAAGATTGTGAATCTTGAAGTAAATTACCGGTGTGAGCCGCCGATTGTGGAGGCAGCTATGCGCCTGATCGCACACAATGAAGAACGTTTTCCAAAAAAGATCCGTGCCGGAAAAGCCGGGAAACAGAAGGTGCGTTTTCAGTACTTTGAGGACTGCTATAAAGAGAATGCATTTTTGGCAGAAGATATCCGGCAGACTGTGCAAAATGGGGTTCCGCTTTCGGAAATCGCAGTACTGTTTCGGACAAACATGCAGCCGCGTGCCCTGATGGAATATATGGTTTCTGCCAATCTGGCATTTCAGACGAAAGACCGGATTCCGGATATCTATGAGCACTGGATTGCCCGTGATTTTTTCACTTATATCCGCATCGCACAGGGAAGTGACAGCAGGGCCGATTTCCTTTCTATTATGAACCGGCCGAAGCGGTATATCGGCAGGGACAGCCTGCCCGATGAAACGGTATGTTTTGATGAGTGGATGAAATTATACGAGGAGCAGCCGTGGATCGCGGAGCGGATCGAAAAGCTGTGGTATGATCTGAAACATTTGTCCCGTCTGAGCCCTTATGCGGCAATCAACTATATCCGGCGGGGAATCGGGTACGATGATTATCTGGCAGAGTATGCCGAATACCGGAATGCGAATAAAGAAGATTTTTATGAAGTGGCAGATGAAATCCTTGCGAGTGCCAAAGGGTACCGTACATTTGAGGAATGGTTTGCACATATAGAAGAATACCGGCAGGAGTTAAAGAGACTGGCGCAGGAAAAGCGCAGGAATCAGAATGCTGTAACATTTGCAACACTGCACAGCGCCAAGGGGCTGGAATTTACAAAAGTGTATCTGATTGACGTCAACGAGGGCGTAATGCCTTATAAGAAAGCAGTATTAAAGCAGGATGTCGAGGAAGAACGGCGTTTGTTTTATGTGGGAATGACCAGAGCAAAGGAATCCCTGACCATCTGTTCGGTAAAAAAAATGCGTGGCAAAGAGGTGGAACTGTCGCGTTTTATCAAAGAAGCCGGTAAAGAGCCGTAAAAAACCTGCATCGGGTATTCGATGCAGGTTTTTATAAAAGTTATTCCTCGTCTCCGAGTGCGTTGAAGTAGTCATCATCGAGCATTTCATCGAAGCGGTCAGCAGCGGCTTCGTACTCGTCGTCATCCGTGATGCTGTCGATCTGTGGAATGCCATCCTCATCCTCCGCATAGCGGTAGAGATAAACGGTGCCTTCATCCGGATCGGAGCCGTCCGGATTGAGTGGCATCAGTGCGATGTAGTCCTGTTTGTTTACCTCAAAAATAGTGAGAATTTTACATTCTACTTCGCCTTCATCCAAATCAAGTGTTACACGAATATCTTCAATCTCATCCGGGGTAACGGGTGTTGCTTTTTCTTTATCTTCCATAAGATACCTCTTTTCTTAATCGTTTTTGTGTCTTTTATCATTATAAGCGAGGAGTAAGGAGCTTGTCAATTCGAAAAAGTGATATACAAAGTTTTTTAAAAAGGGTATAATGAAAAACATGAAAATACGAGATACGAAAAAACGAACAGAGAATAAAAGGATCAGAGAAGGAGATTACGCAAAACCGGGAGTGACGATTCAGGGAGAATGGACCACTTTTACGTTTGATGCGGAAAAAGAGGACAGCTGTTTTGTGGTACTTAAGGATATGCAGACCGAAAAAGAAGAAAAGATAGCTGTTCCGGCAGAATACTGCATGGGATCGGTGCGCTCTGTCGCAGTGGCAGATCTGCATCTCGAACATCTGATTTACGATTTTGAGATCAATGGAAAAAAGGTAATGGACCCGTGCGCACACGCCATCATGGGGCGGCAGGTCTGGAATGACAGTTCACGCAGCCGGCAGCAGTATGAGGTGCATGGGGCATTTGATGTGCAGGAGTTTGACTGGGGGGAGGATGTATGTCCGGAAATACCGAGAGAACAGATGATTATGTACAAGCTGCATGTGCGTGGTTTTACGATGGATTCCGGTACCAGAAGTGTTCCGGGGACATTTCGTGCGCTTATGAACCGGATTCCCTATCTGAAGAAACTCGGTGTGACAACGATCGAACTTATGCCGGTATATGAGTTTGAGGAAATTGAACTGCCGAAGCAGCAGAAACTTCCGGAATATATCCGTTGGAAAGAAAAACAGACGGATCAGATCCGCCCGGCAGAAAAAATAAAAAAGGTTCCGCGCAAAGTGAATTACTGGGGATATGAACCCGGCAATTATTTTGCGGTGAAGGCATCGTATGCTGCCGATCCGCTGCATGCTTCCCGGGAATTCAGGATGCTGATCCGCCGTCTGCACGAAAACGGCATGGAATGTGTGATGGAGATGTATTTTCCGGAGAAAGTGAATCATAATCTGATTATAGAAGCGCTTCGTTACTGGGTGCGGGAATACCATGTGGACGGAATCCATCTGCTTGGAGAACATCTGCCCATTACAGCGATCGTGCAGGATGGAATGCTCAGCCGCACCAAGATCTTTTATGTGGATTTTGAGGAAAAAGCATGTGCGGCAAGCCGGAAGTATCCGAATCTGTATATTTACAAAGAGGAGTATCAGTATCCGGTACGGCAGATCTTAAATCATATCAATGGAAATATGCGTGATTTTGCCGATCAGCAGAGAAAACAGGGGGCTTTTTTAGGCTATATCAATTATATAGCAAGCAACAACGGGTTTACGCTTGCAGATCTGTTTATGTACAACGATAAACACAATGAGGAAAATGGAGAGCAGAATCTCGATGGGAGTTCCTGGAATTTCAGCAATAATTACGGCGTGGAGGGACCGACCAGAAAGCGTTATATCAATGCGCTGCGGAAATTAAACTGGAGAAATGCGGTTCTTATGCTTATGCTGGCGCAGGGGGTTCCCCTGTTGTGGAGCGGTGATGAGATGGGAAATTCCCAGAACGGAAATAATAATGCATACTGTCAGGATAATCCCACCGGCTGGGTGAACTGGAAGAATGAGAAGTCCCATCGCAGACAGATCGAATTTCTGCAGCAGGTAATTGCGTTTCGAAAAGAACATACCGTGCTTTCAAATCCGATGCCATTCCAGTTTTCGGATTATAAATCGCTGGGGTATCCGGATCTTTCCTATCACGGGACAAGTGCGTGGATGTTAGAACCGACACCGGATCATCTATGCCTGGGAATGCTTTATTGTGGGGCTTATGCCCAAAACGAAAAAGAGCCGGATGTCTATGTCGCCTATAATTTTCTTGCCGCGGCAACGGAACTGGCTTTGCCTAAACCGCGAAAAGGGAAAGAATGGGTTGTCTGTATTGACAGCGGAGAAGAGGATGCTGCGTTTTTGGACGCACCAAAGCCCGTAAGCGGAGGAAAAATCATTCTCCGGCCACAGACCATCTGTGTGCTGGAGAGCAGGGAGATGAAAAAACATGGGTAATGCATGGAAACATTTTTGCACAATTACACATCACAAAAATCTGGTGCTTGTCGGTTGCTTTAAGATCGGACTATACAGGCAGGGGTTGCTGCATGATCTTTCAAAATATTCTCCGACGGAATTTCTGGTCGGTTGCAAATATTATCAGGGAACCATGAGTCCGAACAATGCAGAGCGGAAGGAAAAGGGGTATTCCCTGGCGTGGCTGCATCACAAAGGACGCAATAAACACCATCTCGAGTACTGGATTGATTATGATATTTCAAAAGAACTGGGGAAAGAACATTCGGGGATGGCAGGAATGAAAATGCCGGTGTGCTACGTGGCGGAAATGTTTGTTGACAGGATCAGTGCATCCAAAAACTACCAGAAAGACAAATACACGGATCGGAGTGCACTCGATTACTATATGCACGGCAGATCGCATTATCTGATCCATCCGGATACCGAGGCACTGATCCACTATCTTTTACTGATGCTGGCAGTGCGGGGGGAGAAGGAAACATTTGCATTTGTAAAGAATGAGGTACTGAAAGGAAACGTTCCTTATGAGAGGGAAAGCCTGATCCGGCGCATACTGGAACTGGCACCGGAAGAAAAAATATAAAAGGGAAAAGCACAGAATGCCTTCTGCTGACATAGAATATTAGAAAGCTGTTGGAAAAGGTGCTGTGTGAAAACATTTTTGGTTCCCCTGACACCGGAAGAGGAAACAGACTGTCTGTGCAGATTAAAAAATGGCGAGCAAGGGGCAAAGGAAGAACTGGTGTTGCACAACATGCGCCTGGTAGCCCATGTCGCAAAAAAATATGTCAGTTCGGAAGAAGAACAGGAGGATCTGATTTCCATCGGTACGATCGGACTGATGAAAGCAGTAGACAGTTTCCGGCCGGAATACGGAAATAAATTTGCAACGTATGCCATCCGGTGTGTGGACAATGAATTGCTGATGCATCTGCGATCAAAGAAAAAACAGCGCAAAGAAGTTTCTATGTTTGAACCGATTGGTACAGACAAAGAAGGAAACCAGATTCAGCTTGTCGATGTGCTGGAGTTTCATGATAAAAATGTAGCAGATGAAGTGACAAAAAGGGAGCAGATGAAAAAAATCTGTACCTTTATGAATGATGTGTTAAGCGAGAGAGAAGCATTTATCATTCGGCGAAGATATGGAATCGGAGGAAATCAGGAACTGACCCAGAGAGAAATCGCGCGGGCACTTGGAATTTCCCGTTCCTATGTTTCCAGGATTGAAAAGAGAGCACTGGAAAAACTTAAAAAAGTGATAAGCGAATAAAGTCGTTGCAAAAAGATGCATTTTATGATAAGGTAAATGCATCTTTTTTCATGCATGTGTCTGTGCAAAATTCCCATTTGTTGGAATGAGGTGAATATGTATAGCCAAATCAGGACATCCATGCTGGATGGAATCTGCACAATGCCGGTACAGGTAGAGGTGGATATCAGCATGGGAATGCCGGTGTTTGATATGGTAGGATATCTTTCTCCGGAGGTGCGGGAGGCGAAGGAACGAGTGCGTACGGCGCTTCACAATTGCGGAATTCTTCTGCCTGCAAAGCGGATTACCGTAAATCTTTCCCCGGCAAATATAAGGAAAACCGGAACCGGATTTGACCTGCCGATTGCGGTTGCACTGCTGGTTGCCATGGGGCTGGTAAAACCGGAGAAGTGCGTGGACACGATTTTTTCCGGGGAGTTGAATTTAAGTGGACAGTTACTGCCGGTCCGGGGAGTTCTGCCGATGGTTTCGGATGGAGTAAAGGAAGGGATTCATAAATTTGTTGTTCCGGCGGATAATCTTATGGAAAGCCGTCTGGTGCAGGGGGCGGATGTCTGCGGATTTCCTGCATTGGAATCGGTGATCGGCTATCTGCAGGATGGCGGTTATAAAGAGCCGGCATATGCAGGCCGGCGGCAGAACAGATCCCATGGGGTGCCGGATTTTTCCGAAGTAAACGGGCAGCAGTTTTTGAAACGGGCAGCGGAAATCGCAGCGTCCGGAATGCACAATATGCTTATGGTCGGGCCGCCGGGAGCCGGAAAAACCATGATCTCCGAGCGGATGGCTACAATCCTGCCGCCACTTACAAAAAAAGAGCAGCTGGAGGTTTCAAAAATATACAGTGTCTGCGGTCTGCTGGCAGACTCCCGGACACTGTTGCAGGAACGGCCGTTTCGCAGTCCGCATCATACGGTCAGCATGGCAGGGCTTGCCGGCGGTGGACGAAGTATCCGGCCGGGAGAGATTTCACTGGCACATCATGGCGTACTTTTTCTGGATGAACTCCCGGAATTTTCCAAATCAACGTTAGAAGTGCTGCGTCAGCCGTTGGAGGAACATCAGATTCATTTGACGCGCGCGGTCGGCAGTGTGACCTATCCATCGGATTTTTTACTTCTGGCATCTATGAATCCATGCAATTGCGGATATTATCCGGACCGGAATCGGTGCAGATGCACACAGGCATCCCTGCAGCGGTATTTTGACCGGATTTCCCAGCCGCTGATTGACCGCATGGATCTTTGTGTGGAAGCGCCGATGGTTACTTATGAAGAACTGACGGGAAACGGCAATAATGAGAGTTCAAAGACCATCCGGGACCGGGTGTGTGAGTGTCAGGAACGCCAGATTTTCCGGTTCAAAGATGAAATCTTTTCCCATAACAGTGGAATTCCGGCCGCAAAATTAAACCAGTTCTGCCGGCTGGGAGAAAAGGAGCAGCGGTATATGGAAAAAATGTTTCATAAACTGTCACTTACTGCGCGCACCTATCATAAAATCCTCCGGGTGGCACGAACAATTGCCGATACACAAAAGGCGGAAAACATCCGTGTCTGTGATCTGACAGAAGCTGTGTGTTACCGGAGTATCGGGGATAAATTCTGGGGAGGTATGGAAGAATGAGCATGTATGCGTACTGGCTTGCAAATATCGGACTGACCGTACATAAACTGACGGGGCTTATGACAGAAGGGATCGGTGCGGAAGAACTGTATGCCTTGCAGGAGTCCCAAATGAAAAAAATCCGGGTTCTGGATGAAAAGGATGTGGAAAAAATCACACAATCCAGACGGCACTGGGATGTACAGGAGCACTGGGGAAAACTGCAGGGGGAAGGAATCGGTTTTGTCTGCGTGGAAGAAGCACGGTACCCGCAAAAGCTCCGCCGGATTTCTGCAACACCTTATGCACTGTATTATATTGGCAGGCTGCCGGATGAAACGCGAAAGAGTGTGGCAATTGTCGGGGCGCGGACAAGAAGTGCCTATGGAAGCCAGATTACGGGGAAACTGGCGAGGGTACTTGCGCAGAACCGGATGGATATCATCAGCGGCATGGCGATGGGGATTGATGCTGATGCGCATAGCGGAGCACTGGAAGAAAACGGGGATACCTATGCGGTACTGGGCTGTGGCGTGGATGTGTGTTATCCGAAAAGAAACCGGTATTTATATGAAAAAATGCAGGATCGGGGAGGTATTTTGTCGGAATATCCGCCGGGCACACCGCCGCTGCCGGGATATTTTCCGCAAAGAAACCGTATCATAGCCGGACTTGCGGATTACGTGATTGTGATGGAGGCAAGAAAAAAGAGCGGATCGCTGATTACTGCGGACTATGCCATGGAACAGGGAAAGGAAGTGTATGCCCTTCCCGGGAGAGTTACGGATGCCCTGAGCGAAGGAACCAACCATCTGATCCAGCAGGGCGCCGGCATTTTTGTAAGTGTGGAAGATTTCCTGCAGGAACTGCAATTACAGCCCCAAAATATAACGACACAAATAGACTTTAGAAAAAATCTTCTTGAAAAAGACGAATCGTTGGTGTATGCTTTATTAGATTTTTATCCGGTGGGTCTTGGAACCCTGATCGAAAAAAGTCCCTATGGTCTGGTAGAAATTCTGCCGGTTTTAGAGAGGCTGGAACAGAAAGGGTTCATTCAGGAGACCATTCCGAATTATTATATAAAAACAATTTAGATGATATAAGGAGCACCAAATGGCAAAGTATCTGGTAATCGTGGAGTCACCGGCAAAGGTGAAGACGATTAAAAAATTTCTGGGAAAAAATTATGAGGTCATGGCAAGTAACGGGCATGTGAGAGATCTTCCGAAGAGTCAGCTCGGATTTTCTCCGGAAAATGATTTTGAACCGAAATATATTACGATTCGTGGAAAGGGAGAGATTCTTGCAAAGCTGAGAAAAGAAGTAAAGAAAGCGGATAAAATTTATCTCGCAACTGACCCGGACCGTGAAGGAGAGGCAATTTCCTGGCATTTAACCAAGGCGTTGAAACTGGACGACAAAGATGTCAGCAGAATCAGTTTTAACGAAATTACAAAAACAGCGGTAAAAGCATCCTTAAAGACACCGCGTGAGATTGATATGGATCTGGTTGATGCACAGCAGGCGAGACGTATGCTGGACCGTATGGTTGGTTACCGGATCAGCCCGTTGTTATGGGCAAAAGTAAAAAGAGGGCTGAGTGCCGGTCGTGTACAATCCGTTGCTTTACGGATTGTGTGTGACCGTGAGGAAGAAATTGATGCATTTATTCCGGAGGAGTACTGGTCTTTAGAGGCAAGCCTCCTGCCGGAAGGTGAGAAAAAACCGATTACAGCAAAGCTGCTGGACAAAGGCGGCGAAAAGTTTGAGATTTCTTCCGAGGAACAGATGAATCAGGTGCTTGCGGAATTAAAAGGCAAAGAATTTAAAGTCTGCGATATGAAAAAGGGAGAGCGCACAAAAAAAGCGCCGCTTCCGTTTACAACCAGTACTTTGCAGCAGGAAGCTTCCAAAGCGCTGAATTTCCCGATCTCGAAGACGATGCGGATTGCACAGCAGCTGTATGAAGGTGTGGATATCAAAGGACAGGGAACGGTCGGTATCATCACCTATCTGCGTACGGATTCCGTTCGTATTTCGGAAGAGGCGGATGAAGCAGCGCGTGCCTTTATTTCCGAAAGCTACGGAGAGGAATATCTGTCTGACGGAGAAGGAAGCAAGAAGAGCAATGCAAAGATTCAGGATGCGCACGAAGCGATCCGTCCGACCGATATTAACCGTATTCCGTCCGAGATTAAAGAGTCGTTAAGCCGGGATCAGTTCCGTTTATACCAGCTGATCTGGAAACGCTTTGCCGCAAGCCGTATGGCAAACGCAAAGTATGAGACAACAACCGTTAACATTGCAGCGGGAGATTATACATTCCGCGTTTCTACTTCCAAAGTAGCTTTTGACGGATTTATGCTGGCCTATACGGAAGCAGATGATGAAAAGCAGGAAAAACAGGTACTTTTAAAATCAATTGATAAAGATACAAAATTAAAACTTGAAGAATTCGATCCGAAGCAGCATTTTACACAGCCACCGGCACATTATACGGAAGCTTCGCTGGTAAAAACACTCGAAGAACTCGGAATCGGACGCCCAAGCACCTATTCCCCGACCATCACAACGATCATTGCCAGACGTTATATCACAAAGGAAAATAAGAACCTTTATGTGACGGAGATCGGTTCGGTTGTCAATTCCATTATGAAGGAGTCTTTCCCGACCATTGTAGATGAACATTTTACCGCAAATATGGAATCTCTTTTAGACAGTGTTGCGGAAGGACATTTAAACTGGAAAACGGTTGTTGCGAATTTTTATCCGGATCTGGAAGAGGCTGTGGAGGCCGCGGAAAAAGATCTCGAAAAGATTACCATTGAAGATGAAGTGACGGATGAAATCTGTGAAGTGTGTGGCCGCAATATGGTAATCAAGTATGGACCGCATGGAAAGTTTCTGGCATGTCCGGGATTCCCGGAGTGCCGGAATACCAAGCCATATTATGAAAAGATTGGTGTCGCATGTCCGAAATGCGGAAAAGACGTGGTCATCAAAATGACACGTAAGGGCAGAAGATACTATGGATGCATTGATTATCCGGAATGTGATTTCATGAGCTGGGGGCGTCCGGTGGAAAAGAAATGTCCGCGCTGTGGAGGCTATATGGTAGAAAAAGGAAACAAGCTTGCATGTGCGGATGAACATTGCGGTTACACGGAAGCAAAAGAAAAAGAAACAGAATAGTCGTAAATTTTTCGAAAAATATTGAATTGTCTGATAAATAGTGCTACACTCATGGTATCTGTGATAAAGACAGGAGGAAAAACATGAGTGTTCAACTTCTAGACAAGACAAGAAAAATAAATAAACTGCTTCATAACAATAATTCGTCCAAGGTGGTATTTAACGATATCTGTGAAGTCCTGACGGGAATTCTTGATTCCAACATCCTTGTAATAAGCAAGAAGGGAAAGGTTTTAGGTTCCAGTGTATGCAAAGGGGTTGAGGAACTGCAGGAACTGATCGTGGATGAAGTCGGCGGATATATTGATGCAGAACTCAATGAGCGTCTTCTGGGAATCCTTTCCACAAAAGAGAACGTAAATCTGGAAACGCTCGGATTCGGAGATGAATCCAAAAAGTACCGGGCCATCATTACCCCGATTGATATTGCCGGGGAGCGGCTGGGAACCTTATTTGAATACCGGTGCGAAACGGAATATGACATTGATGACATTATTCTGACAGAGTACGGAACAACGGTGGTAGGGCTGGAAATGATGCGTTCTGTAAACGAAGAGAGCGCAGAGGAAGCAAGAAAGATTGCAATCGTAAAATCTGCAATCAGCACACTTTCTTTCTCGGAACTTGAGGCAATCACCCACATCTTTGATGAACTGGATGGCAATGAGGGAATTCTTGTTGCAAGCAGAATTGCGGATCGCGTGGGAATTACCCGTTCCGTGATTGTCAATGCACTTCGTAAGTTTGAGAGTGCGGGCGTGATCGAATCGCGTTCTTCCGGCATGAAAGGAACTTACATAAAGGTTGTCAATGACGTGGTTTTCGATGAACTTGCAGAACTGAAAAGAAAAAATGCAAAATAAAGGATGGAACCGAGCGGACAGCAAAAGGACTTGTATGTAAATATAAGTCCTTTTTTGTCATTTTATGTAAAAAACTACTTGTATTTTGCTTGATTTATACTATAATTAGTATGATACGATAATAGGGAATACTAGATAAGGAGGCACAAAATTGCTGAGTACAGATGCTTTCAATTATGTGAATGTTCTGGATAAAGCTGCCGATGCGAGCTGGAGCAGGGAGAACATTCTGACTAACAATATTGCAAATGTAAACACTCCGGGATATAAGAGAAAAGACTTAAATTTTGAAAATACATTAAAAACAGAACTGGGCCGCTGCAAGCATGAGTCCCTGGATTCGAAAATGAAAGACGTGGATCTTTCCAGACTGAATCCATCGGTTTATGTGGACAGTTCCAATTACTCCTATCGGCTGGATGGAAGTAATGTAGATATTGATACAGAAGAAGTGGAGCTGGCATCCGAACAGATCCGCTATCAGGGAATCACAGCCGGAATTAACGGACAGTTTGACCGTATGCGTTCCGTGATTAAGTAAGGGGGAAAGATAAATGGCTTTATTTCAGGCGTTTAATATCAGCGCGTCAGGCATGACCGCAGAACGGTTTCGTACCGATATCATTGCGGAGAACATTGCAAATGTAAATACAACATCAACAGAGAGCGGCGGTCCGTACCGACGCAAAATTGTAAATTTTGCAGAACGGAAAGTTACCCCGTTTTCCCAATATTACGCAACTGCATCGCAGAATCCGGCAATCGGAAACGGTGTAAAAGTAACTTCCGTAAAGGAAGATACGGAAACAGATTTCGTGAAAGAATATGATCCTTCCAATCCGGATGCGGATGCGGACGGATATGTATCCTATCCAAATGTAAACACGGTCACGGAAATGACCAATCTGATCGATTCTACCCGTGCATATGAGGCAAATGCGACTGCATTTGATGCCACAAAGAGTATGGCAACCACGGGACTTTCCATAGGAAAACAATAATAAAAAGTAAGTTATACGAGAGAGGACAAAAGCATGGATATCACACAATTGTCTGGAGTTTCTTCTGACTATCTGAATACATTCGCAAAAAAAGAGGCACTTGTTCCGGGAGACGATGACAGTTTCAGCGCGGTGCTTTCAACAGCGATGAAATCAGTAGATGAAACCAATGACCTGCAAAATACCGCGGAGTCGGAAGAAGTACGGTTCGCACTTGGGGAAGCCGAAAATCCACATGATCTGCTGATTGCAGAGACGAAAGCAAATGTAGCACTGCAGTATACCGTTGCAGTGCGGGATAAACTGATTGACGGATACAAAGAGATTATGCAGATGTCAATCTAGTAAGTGAGGAACGAAAACATGCCAGAACAGTTACAGAAAATCCTTGACCGTGTGGTTGAGTGGTGGAAAAAATTTTCCAATAAACAAAGAATGCTGCTGATCAGCCTTACCGCAGTGGTGATCCTTGCGCTGGTGATACTGGGAGTTGTTGTATCAAGACCGAGTTATACAACACTGATTGACTGCCAGAACGCAAAAGAAGCCAGTCAGGTAAAAGATCTGTTAGACGGCGAAGGTGATATTGATTATAAGGTAACGGATACCACACATTTTGAAGTAAACAAAAAAGATGAGAACAAGGCAAACTGGCTTTTGGGATCCAATAATATTGATACAACGGGATTTGACCTGTCAGATCCGAACATCAAGGATTATATCGACGGAAGTTTTTCTACCACGGAGGCAGATAAACAGAAACTTGCCAAAAGCTATATGGAAGATAAACTGGAGAATGTGCTTGCTGCGAATGACCTGATTGATTCCGCAAAAGTTACACTGGATATTCCGGATGATGACGGTACACTGATCTCACGGATGCAGGAAAGTTCTGCCAGCGTTTCGCTTGCCCTGAATGGTTCTATGGATTCGGATCAGGCGTATTCGGTGGCGCGCCTTGTGGCAACCGCCCTTGGAAATGATTCGACAGACAAGATTACCATTCTGGATCAGAAGACATCCAAAATCTTGTTTTCGGGAGCAGACCAGGATGATGATGCCACGGTTGTTTCCGACAGTCTGGACATCAAAGACCGCATTAAGAATTCCGTGGTCAATGGTATCAAGGATGTAATGGTCAAGTCCGGTATGTATTCGGACGTGCAGGTTGCGCCGAACCTTGATATTGATATGTCCAAGGTGGAAAAGGCGGTTCACAATTATTCACACAATGATGGACAGGATCAGGGAGAACTGACAGAAAGCTCTGAGTATAATTCAGAGGCAAAAGGTGGACAGGCTGCAACTCCGGGAACGGATTCCAATGATGATACGCCAACCTATGTGACACCGGATGGCGAGATTACAGAATCTTCCGTGTCGGATGTGGATAAAAAATATTCGCCGAATGAGGAAATTATAAAAACTATTTCAAACGGTGGAGCGATCAACTATGATAACAGTTCCATTGCCGTGACTGCCACACGCTGGGTTGTTTATGATGAGGACGAATTGAAAGATTCCGGGCAGCTGAAAGGGACAACGTTTGAAAAGTTTAAGAGCGCACACAGTGATCCGGTACAGGTGGATGCAACGCAGGATGAAATTGACCTTATCGCAAAAGCTACCGGAATTCAGTCTAGTGCAATTAAACTGGTCTGTTATGAAAGACCGCAGTTTGTGGAATCCCAGAAGAAGGGATTCGGACTCACCGACATTTTACAGATTCTGCTTGCGGTGCTGATTTTTGCGTTGCTGGGGCATGTTGTATTCCGCAGTACCAGAAAACAGAAAGTGGAAGAGCCGGAGCCGGAACTGTCTGTCGATGCCCTGCTGGCGGCTACTTCAGATAACGACGATGAAAATCTGGAAGATATCGGGTATTCGGAAAAATCAGAAACCCGGAAACTTATTGAAAAATTTGTGGATGAAAATCCGGATGCGGCAGCACTTCTGCTTCGCAACTGGTTAAATGATGATTGGGAGTAATTTATGAACAACGAATCATATACTGGAGTACAGAAAGCAGCGATTCTTTTGATTACGCTGGGACCGGAAAAGGCGGCAACCATTTTCAAACATTTAAAGGAAGATGAGATTGAAGAATTAACGCTGGAAATAGCGAATACAAGAAGCGTATCGCCACAGACCAAGGAGGAAGTGCTGGAAGAGTTTTATCAGGTATGCCTCGCACAGCAGTATATTGCGGAAGGCGGTATCGGATACGCAAAAGAACTTCTGGAAAAAGCACTCGGAAACGACAAGGCACAGGGAGTTATTGCAAAACTTACAGCATCTCTTCAGGTTCGTCCGTTCGAATTTATCCGAAAGACAGATCCGGCACAGCTGCTGAACTTTATACAGGATGAACATCCGCAGACGATTGCGATGATCCTTTCGTATCTGGCTCCGGCACAGGCGTCCCAGGTACTGGGAGCTCTGCCACCGGAAAAACAGGCTGATGTTGCAAAACGTATTGCAACTATGGATCGTACTTCTCCGGATGTGATCAAGGAGGTAGAACGCGTACTGGAGCGGAAACTTGCATCTCTTGTAAATCAGGATTACACCATCGTCGGTGGTATTGATGCAATTGTTGGCATTTTGAACAGTGTCGACCGTGGAACAGAGAAACATATTATGGAATCCCTGGAAATCGAAGAGCCGGAACTTGCAGACGAGATCCGCAAAAAGATGTTCGTGTTCGAGGATATTCTTCTGCTCGACGACCGTGCAATTCAGCGTGTGTTGCGTGATGTGGAAAATGCAGATCTGGAGCTTGCGCTTAAGAATACAACGGAAGAAGTACAGAATGTGATCTACAAGAACCTGTCAAAACGTCTGGCGGCAATGATCAAGGAGGATATGGACTTTATGGGTCCTGTTCGTATGAAGGATGTTGAGGAGGCACAGCAGAAGATTGTTGCTGTGATCCGTAAGCTCGAAGATGCCGGAGAGATTGTAATTTCACGTGGCGGAGGTGACGATATCGTTGTCTAATTTACTGAAACAATGTTATGTCGTCAGTTCGGGAACTGGTACAAGAATTATCAATTCCAATGACGGGGTACGCCAGAAATTAAAAGAACTGCAACAGGAACAGGCTCCGGAACAGGTAGATGTATCAGCAGAGGACGGACAGGAGAATGCACCGGCTGGTTTCTCACAGGGGATTCAGGCAAAAACCGTGCAGATTGATGTGGAAGCCCTGCGCAGGGAAGTACTTGAAAAGGCAGCTGTGGAGGCAGATGAGATTACTTCCACGGCAAAAGAAGATGCAGAACGTATCCGTGGGGAAGCGGAAGAAAAAGCCCGTACCCTGTATGAAGAACAAAAGAAACTCGGATACGAAGAGGGTGCCAGATGCCGGGAAGAAGAATTAAACAGGGAACATGAGAAGGCGATGGAGTCTCTTCATGCACAGAAAAAACAACTGGAAGAACAGTATCATGAAAAAATGTCGGTGATGGAAAAAGACATTGTGGACGCTGTGATTCAGGTATTTGATAAAGTGTTTAAGATTCAGTTTGAAGAGAAACGTGAACTTTTACTTCAGCTGGTAAATGGAGCATTACTTGACATTGACCCGGGAGATAAAATACGGATTCACACGAACCGGAGCGATGAGGAAATCCTCAAAGAACATCTTGCACAGATGCAGGATATTGTAGGAAAAGATGTTGCCATTGAATTTGTAAAGGATAATAAATTATCGGATGGACAGTGCAAAATAGAAACACCGTATGGCGTGGTTGACTGTGGGGTAGACACACAGTTGTCTGCACTGCTGAAGGATATACGTTCACTGGTATAAACGGGAGACGAATTTGGTTAAAGAAGCGGAAAAGTATTTACAGCTGATGGACCGCCAGTATTATAAGAGTTATGGAAAAGTAGTCAAGGTAGTAGGTCTTACCATTGAATCTGTCGGACCAAAGGCACGTATGGGAGATTTGTGTAAAATTTACCCGAACGAGATGGAAGAGGAATATGTTATCGCGGAAGTGGTCGGTTTTCAGGATTCCAGACTGATCCTGATGCCGGTTGACAGCGTGGAAGGGGTTGGAACCGGATGCATTGTGGAAAATACCGGACATCCCCTGTCAGTTCTGGTTGGAGAAGAACTGCTTGGGCATACGCTGGATGGAATCGGACGCATGACGGATGGAACGGAAGAAATTCACGGTTCGTATTATCCGTTGGAAAATACGCCGCCGGATCCGATGGATCGCCGGATTATCAGCGAGGTACTGCCGCTTGGCGTAAAAGCGGTGGACGGACTGATTACGGTTGGAAAAGGACAGCGTATCGGTGTGTTTGCCGGTTCCGGTGTCGGGAAAAGTACCCTGCTTGGCATGTTTGCAAGAAATACGAAGGCAGACATCAATGTAATCGCACTGATCGGTGAGCGCGGCAGAGAGGTTCGGGAATTTATTGAACGTGACCTTGGTCCGGAGGGAATGGCACGGTCTGTTGTCGTGGTCGCAACGTCAGATAAACCGGCACTGATCCGTAATAAGTGTGCAAAGACTGCAACGGCTGTGGCGGAATATTTCCGTGATCAGGGAAAAGATGTACTGCTTATGATGGATTCCATGACACGATTTTCCCAGGCACAAAGAGAAATCGGACTTGCATCCGGGGAACCACCGGTTACCAGAGGGTATCCGCCGAGTGTGTACGCACAGATGCCAAAACTTCTGGAACGTGCCGGTACAAATGAAAAAGGATCGATCACCGGACTATATACGGTTCTGGTAGATGGAGATGATTTTAATGAGCCAATCACGGATACGGCGCGGGGCATTCTGGATGGCCATATTGTTCTCGACCGTAAGCTGGGACATAAAAATCATTATCCGGCAATTGATATTTTACAGAGTATTTCCCGTGTTATGAATTCCATCGTAACAAAGGAACATAAGGCACTTGCCGGAAAATTAAAACAGGTGCTTGCCACATACAGTGAAGCAGAGGATCTGATTAATATCGGAGCCTACAAAAACGGATCGAATCCGGATATTGATTATGCAATCCGAAAGAATAAAGAAGTAAATGAATTTCTGTGTCAGGATACGGAAGAAAAGTTTGCTTTTGATGAAGAAGTGGAACTCTTAAAAAAGGTGTTTGACGACTGATCAATGGACAGAGGTTTTAAATGGCAAAATTTGTTTATCGTATGCAGAACATACTGAACATTAAACAGAAACTGGAGACACAGGCGAAAATGACATACAGCCTGGCAAACCAGAAATATCTGGAGCAGCAGAAGATTCTGCAGGAATATATGGTGCGCAGAGTCGGATATGAGCAGCACTGGAAGAAGCTGATGCAGGGAAATTTAAATCTGCAGGAAGTCGAACATGCGCGGGCAGATGTAAATGCCATGAAAACGATTGTCAGACGACAGATGGTAGAAGTCCACAAGGCGGAAAAAGAACTGGAAGATGCCAGAAACCGCTTAAAAACCGTGATGCAGGAACGAAAGGTTCAGGAAAAATTGAGGGAAAAGGCATTTGAAGAATTTAAGCAGGAACTTGCAGAAGCAGAAACGAAAGAAATCGATGAACTTGTAAGTTATACCTATAACAAGGGTGAACAGGGAGAATGATATGGCAGACGAAAGAAACCTTGTCGACGAGGAAGACGCGGTAAAGGAAAACAGCACAAAAAATCGAAGAGAAAAGAAAAAACGGGAAAAGAAAGAAAAAAAAGAAAAAAAGAATGCCAAAGGAAACGCACCGGAACCGGGAGAAGATGAGGATGAAAAGGGAGGCGGCAGGCTGATTCTTGTCCTGACAACCATTTTAATCATTGCGATATGGATGGGAATTATAGGAATTCTGATTAAAACCGATGTCGGAGGATTTGGATCAACGGTGTTATATCCGCTTTTGAAAGATGTCCCTTATGTTAATAAAATCCTCCCACAGCCGGAAGAAACGGTGGAGCAGACCGAGGGCACAGAGCATCAGTATGGGTCTTTAAGCGAGGCCATCAGCCAGATTAAAGAACTGGAAAAAGAACTCGATGAAGCCAGCAGTACAAATAAAAATGACAAAAAAAAGATCAAGGATCTGAAGGCACAGATCAAGGATCTTTCAAAATACAAAGAGGATGAGGCTGCCTTTGAAAAGGAGAAGGAAAAATACTACGAGGAGGTTGTTTTTTCCGATCAGGCACCCGATATACAGCAGTATAAGACATATTATGAGAGCATTGATCCAGAAAATGCCGAAGTCTTATACAAACAAGTGGTTGAACAGATTACCTACGATAGTCAGGTTGAAGATTACGCAAAGACATATTCCAACATGAAGCCTCAGGAGGCGGCCAGCATCTTTGATACGATGACGGACAATCTGGGGCTTGTGGCTGACATTCTCATGAATATGGGAACACAGCAGAGGGCGGATATTCTTGGCAAGATGGATGCAACGACTGCGGCGAAGCTGACAGAGATCATGGAACCTACCAAGAAAAAGTAGGAAATCTGTAAATGACAGAAAGGAGGAACGTGTTTGACAAGTGCAAATGTATTTAATTTGAATTCTGTAAAGCAGGGTCAGGTATTAAATGCAAATGCTGCAAAAGGCAGATCAAAAGCTGAAAATCCGGATGCGGCAGGCGTGTTTGCTTCACTGATGGGCAGTAACTACTCTACAAATTTTAATATGCCGTCCGTGGATACAAAAATAAACAACAATGTATTACAGCAGACAAATGCGGCAGATAATTACGACCGGTATCAGTATCAGGATAATACCATCCGTCAGGCAGCCGGAGATGTTGTCACAGACGTGATTAACAATTCGACAGATACTTTGGATCAGTTCCAGAGTGATGTTGTCAGGACGGTGGCCGAACAATTGGGTGTTTCGGAAGATTCTGTAAAAGATATGATGGAGTCGCTGGGACTTACAGCTTTTGATCTCCTGAATCCGGAAAATCTTGCACAGCTTGCAATGCAGCTGACAGGAGAGACTTCTCCGATGGATTTACTGATGAATGACCAGTTTCAGGGGCTGATGCAGCAGATTGACCAGCTGGGAGGACAGCTTGCAAATGAGCTGGAACTTCAGCCGGCACAGATGGAGGAACTGATTGCGCAGATGGATATTCTGCAGACACCGGAAACTCTGACCGATGAAGAAATGCAGATATTGAACGATGCGGCAGGACAGCAGACAACAGCAGATACTGTTTCGACAGATATTATGCCGGAGCTTGCGCAGACCGATGAGGTACAGCCGATGGATAAACAGGCGGATGTATTTCAGGAAGAACCAAAATCGGATGAAGTACGCACACAGCAGCCACAGGCACAGGATACAAAGCAGACGACAGAACAGCAGACGGATACCGGAGATGCGGATGCAGATGCGCAGACCGGAGATCAGATGAAATCGGCACAGCCGGAAAAAATGACGGCAGACCGAAGCAGTTCCGATGTGGCAAAGACACAGACGGTCGTGCAGATGCAGGATACCGCCGGGGTACCGACAGCGGATACCGTGGCAGATATAACGCCGGAGACATCTTATGTTTCCATTGATACAATGGATTTACTTGAACAGGTGGCAGAACAGATCCGCGTGAATGTTTCGGAGGGAACTTCATCGATGGAGATGCAGCTGAATCCGGAAAATCTCGGAAAAGTGTATGTAAATATTTCTTCCAAGGAAGGCGTTATTCATGCACAGCTGGCAGCTTCTAATGAAGCAGTCCGTGCAGCCCTTGAAACGCAGGTGGCAGATCTGCGGCAGAATTTAAATCAGGCAGGTGTCAAAGTTGACGCCGTAGAAGTAACCGTTGCTTCTCATGAATTCGAAAAGAATCTGGAACAGAACCAGGAGAGTGAAAAGCAGCAGGGAGAAAGACAGCAGGAGCAGTCCGGAGGCAGAAGAAGAAACTTAAATCTGTCCTCACTGGATGGATTGTCAGGACTGATGACAGAAGAAGAAACTCTTGCAGCACAAATGATGCGGGAGAATGGAAATTCCATGGATGTAACCGCATAGAAAGGAGAAAAAATGGCAGATACGACAACTTCCGCACTGAATTGGGCAACTGTGGAAAACGGAAAAGTAAAAACGACAACATCGAAAAAAAGCGATGAGTCCAACAACGGAACCATGGGATATGATCAGTTCCTTACATTACTTTGTGCGGAAATGCAGTACCAGGACCCACTCGAACCTACCAGCAATACCGAATATGTGGCACAGCTTGCAACGTTCTCACAGTTAGAGGCAATGCTTGGCATGCAGGATACACAGAAAAATGAGATGGCAAACAATCTGGTTGGAAAGTATGTAATCTTAAAAGTTTCGGACGAAACAACCGGAAAAACTTCTTATGTGGACGGTAAAGTAGATTACGTCATGTATCAGGAAGATGGATCACAGATGCTCAGTGTCAACAATAAGCTGTATTCCATCGATACGCTTGATACGGTGGCCGACAGTGATTACTATGAAGCGATTGGTTATGCCAAGACCATTTCAAACATGCTGGCACAGCTTCCGGATATTGAAAATATTACGACCAAGTATTCCGGTGCGATAGAACAGATCCGTAAGGTATACGATGGCATGACGGATTATCAGAAGAGCTTTGTAAGTGAGTCTGATCTTGCAAAACTGAAGAAGTATGAGCAGAAGATCAAAGATCTGGGGGGAGATACCTCAGACGATACAAAGACGGATGATACCAAAACAGATACAGATACGAAAACCGATGATACCAAGACCGATACGGATACCAAGACCGATGACACAAAAACGGATGACTCGAAGACAGAGAATGGTTCCGGTCAGAAGAGTGACGAGACAACAGGTGCATAGGAAAGGGGAGAAAAGAGATGAACCCGATCAGCAAACAGTTTTCGTCGATCGAACAGATAACCGGTCAGTATTTAAAACAGAAAAACGTAACCAGTCCGTCAAAGACGTCGGATGTTTCATTCGAAGATGTCTTACGGCAACAGCAACAGTTAAAGTTTTCAAAGCATGCCTCGCAGCGGTTAGAAAGCAGAAATATCAGCTTATCCGAGGAACAGAATGCCAGACTTGAAGACGGAGTGGAACAGGCATATGCCAAGGGAATTAAGGATTCTCTGGTTTTGGTGGATTCACTTGCTTTTATTGTGAATGTGCCCAGTAAAACCGTTGTTACCGCAATGGATCAGACGGAAACACAATCAAATATTTTTACAAATATAGATGGCGCAGTTATTATGTAACCGGACCTTATGGAAGTTACAGGAATCCCGACTGACAGAAGGATTTCAAAACCATATTGCCATCTAAGGAGGTCAATGTACTATGATGAGATCATTATTCTCTGCTGTGTCAGGTCTTAAGACACACCAGACGAGAATGGATGTAATTGGTAACAATATTGCCAATGTAAATACCGAAGCGTTCAAAGCTTCCAGCGTAAGATTCAGTGAACTGATGTACCAGACAATGTCCACCGCATCCGGTGGGGATGCGTCAACCGGTACGGGTGGTGTCAATGCTAAGCAGGTTGGTCTTGGTGTAAGCACGGCATCTACCATGATCAATATTACCGGGGCAGGTTCTTCCGAGACAACCGGATACCCGTTTGATTTAAAACTCAGCGACAGCCAGACCACAAACTTCTTTATTGTCAGCGATGGAACAAATACCATGTTTACCCGTGCAGGTTCGTTCTATGTAGATGGAAACGGCTATCTGTGTATGAGTTCTACCGGATATACGGTACAGGGATGGCAGGTAGACAAAACGACAGGTGAGATCCACAAAGATACGGTTTCTCCCCTGCAGGTGATGTCACCGTCCAACACGACATCCGCTCCGGAGGCAACGACAGAGGCTTATGTGCATGGAATTCTGGATAAGGAAGATACCGATGTCACCGGAAAAGACGGCTATGTTATGACTCTTGGATTTTATGATGATCTGGGATATTCTTATACAGCAAAGTTTGCGGTATCGACACCGAAGACAACTCAGGGATTAGGCACTGGAAATAATTATTTTATCAGTTTAACGGATATTATTGATTCGAAGGGAAATTCTATTGTCACAAAAGACGAAAATGGAAATGCAATAAAAGACGAAGCTGGTAAGCGTAAGATGCTTGATTCGATCTGGGGAGATGACGGGAAACAGGATGATACGAATGGACCGAAGGGCTATTATATGAAATATGATTCCAATAAGGGTACATTTGTAAGTATTGGCGATGGTTCGAATACAACAGCTGGTACGAAGGCTGTAACGGCGAAATCCTTAAAACTTTCTGCCCTGGGAACACAGTATACAACAAATAATGCAGACGGAACGACACAAAAATCCAATTTTAAGGACATCAATGTAGATTTTTCCACTTCCACCAATGTAGGCCATGGCGGAAAGTCAACACTGAAAGTAGAAAAAGGAACTTCTGTTGGAAAAGAAACCGGTAAGAAGAATGGTGCAATGATCGGACTTGCTGTAGACCAGAGCGGTAAGATTTATGCAAGCTATGACAATGGTAACACCGAACTTCTCGGACAGATCGCAGTGGCACAGTTTGCCAATGCTTCCGGTCTTGAAAAAATTGGTGATAACTGCTATCAGACAACCTTAAACTCCGGCGAGTTTGACGGTGTGGGTGTAGCTGTGGATGCGGATGGAAGCAAGATCAATTCCGGACAGCTGGAAATGTCAAACGTTGACCTTTCCGGACAGTTTACCGATATGATCATTACGCAGCGTGGATTTCAGGCAAATTCGCGTGTTATCACAGTTTCCGACACATTACTGGAAGAATTAATCAACTTAAAGAGATAGTTTGAAAAAATAGTTGGGAAATGGTTTTTTGACTGTTTCCCAACATTTTTTTGTGATTTTATACCCTTTTTAACAAAAAGGAAGTAGACAAGAGAGAGAAAGTTTAGTAAAATCATATAAAAGGGTATTTTGATGGATTTTGTCGGAAGATCCATCGGAATTCCTAATTTTAGAAAATGGAAGGTGTAGTTCATGGATATAGCATCACTGCTTTCAATTATCGGCGGAATTGCCATGGTTATCTTTGGCGTCCTCAGTAGTAACAGTTTTGACATCACTGCGATGCAGATGTACATTGATCCAGCGTCGATTGTTATCACGTTTGGCGGATCAATCTGTAGTACGATTGGGTGTTTCAAGCTTGCAGATGGAATCAACGGATTCAAGTCAATTTCACTCCCGTTCAAGGATAAAACATATGATCCGTCACAGACCATCCGGACAATTATTGACATGTCAAATGTCGGAAGAAAAGAAGGTTTGCTTGCACTTGAAGAAGCTGCAAACGGAATTGAAGACGAATTCCTGAAAAAAGGAATCATGCTTGTAGTAGATGGCACCGATCCGGAGCTGGTTCGTGGGATTCTGGAAACGGATATGGTGTGTCTGGAAACCCGTCACAAGGATGTGATTAAGTTTTGGGAAAAATGGGGCGAGATGGGTCCTGCCTGGGGTATGATTGGTACCCTGCTCGGACTGATCGCCATGTTAAATAAACTTTCCGATCCGTCTGCGATCGGACCACAGATGTCTGTAGCACTGGTTACGACACTGTACGGTTCCCTGATTGCAAACTGGTTATGTGCCCCGATTGCCGGAAAACTTTCCGTAAACAATGATATGGAAGTGGTAAACCGTCAGATCACCATTGAAGGTTTGCTGTCCATTCAGGCAGGAGAAAATCCACGCGTTATTGAGGAAAAATTAAAGTCATTCCTTTCACCGTCTGTAAGAGAGGGTGTTCTTGAAAACGGCGGAGGAGGTGAAGAGTAGTGGCAAAAAAGAAACAGGAAGATCCGCCAAAAGGAGCGCCGGCATGGATGAATACTTTCTCGGATCTGATGAATCTTTTGCTCTGCTTCTTCGTACTTTTGTTTTCCATGTCGACAGTAGATACTGACAAGTTAGAGGCGGTTGTTGCATCACTGCAGAACGCCATCAGCATTCTTCCGACCGGAGGCACAAGCATTGGAGAGGGAGAGATGATTTCTGCCGGTGTCCGCCAGCTGGAATTTCTGGATTCTTACTACAATGAGATGGCAAATTCCAAAGCAGAGAATACCGATGAGCAGACAGATGGCAAACTGTCTGCACAGGAACAGTACGAGCAGCAGCAACTTGCGGAATCTGAAAAGATGGCAGATGAAATCCAACAGGAACTTGATAATTCACAGCTGTCCGGAAAGGTGGATGTGGATTTCAATGCAGAGTATGTAAAACTGAATCTGAATGGTTCCATTTTGTTTGCATCCGGTAAGGCTGATCTCGTTAAACAGGCAGTCCCGATTGTAAACAAGCTTGGAAAGATTCTTGAAAAATATAACAAGAATGTGATAGAGATAGAAGGACATACCGATAATGTTCCGATCCGCTATTCTGCAAAATATGAAAATAACGAGGTTCTTTCGGTGTACCGTGCACTTGCTGTCACGGATCAGCTCAGAAAAAATAAAAACTTAAATCCCAAGTACATTAAGTTTGCGGGAAGAGGAGATTACATACCGGTTGCTGACAACAGTACCGCAGAGGGACGTGCGCAGAACCGGCGCGTAGAAATAAAAATTTATAACTCATTCAATTCAAATGTGAAAGAAAATAACTAAGAGGAGTAAGCAATGAAGAAGAATTTAATTTCAGTCGTAATTCTGGCACTTGTGTTTGCAAATTTTGTTTTGACAGCACTTTTGATGTTTTCGGTATTACCGGAGACAAAAAAAGCAAATACGCTGATCGAAAAAGTGTGTTCCGCAATTGATCTGGATTTAAACAGTGGTGCGGCTACCGGAACCAGCAATATTTCCATTGATGATCAGGAAATTTATAAAGTCAGCGAAGGGGAAGACCTGACAACAAACCTTGCAGAAGGAAAAGACGGAAAGACTCATTATGCAGTACTGAATGTATCACTTGTTCTGAACAAGAAGAGCGACAATTACAAGAAATACACACAGGATTTCCTGACAAATCAGGATGATACAATCAAAAATGATATTATCAAAGTGGTAAGTGGATATACATTTGAGCAGTTTAACCAGAATTCAGATGCAATTAAGGACACGATCCTTGAAGATATGCAGAATTTATTCGGCAAAGATTATGTGATCGGAGTAAACTTCTCCAAACTGACAGCACAATAGGATTTTTACAGGTGGTGAAAGACTGATGGGTGACGTATTATCCCAAAATGAGATAGACAACTTGCTGGCGGCACTTAGTACCGGTGAGCTGGATGTGGATGAAATAAAAGACAATAATGAAAAAAAGGTAAAAGAGTACGATTTTGCCCGTCCTTCCAAATTTTCCAAGGAACATCTGCGTACCATGGAAATGATATTTGAACATTATGGCAGACTTTTATCTACGAACCTGCCCGTATATTTACGGAAAAATGTTCAGGTAGAGGTGGTGAATTCAGAAGCGGTTACGTATTCTGAATTTTCCAATGCACTGTCAAATCCGGTTCTTTTGGGAATTGTGAATTTTGCACCCCTCAAGGGAAATATTATTTTGGAAATGGCATCGAATCTGGGGTATGCGATTGTTGACCGTATGCTCGGTGGCAGAGGAGATCCTATGGACAAAGTCCGTGAGTTCTCGGAAATCGAACTTTTGATTATCGAACGGATTATGATTGTGTGCGTCAACCTTTTGCGGGAACCATGGGAAAACGTGGCGGATATTCATCCCCGGTTAGAGAGAATTGAAACCAATTCCCAGTATGCACAGATTATTTCTCCGAGTGAAATGATTGCGATTGTGACAATTAACCTTAAGATCGGGGAAGTGGAAGGCCTGATGAATGTCTGCCTTCCGTATCTGACCCTTGAGGATGTCATTGATAAGCTGAATACGAAGTACTGGTATTCAAATCTGCAGAATCAGGACAATACCGATTACACGGAATCCATTGAGACCCTGATTCGGCGCGCACAGATACCGGTCAAAGCTGTTCTTGGAAACAGTATGATATCGGTAAATGATTTTGCCATGCTGCAGCCGGGAGATATTATCCGGCTGGATCGCAAGGTGGAGGATGAATTGGATATTTATGTTGGAAATATTCGGAAATTTACTGCACTTCCCGGATCATCGGGGGATAAATATGCAGTCAGGGTCACTTCGGTGATCAGAGAGGAGCAATAAACTATGGATGGAGTATTATCGCAGGAAGAAATTAACGCACTGCTGAATGAACCTGGAGCAGAAGCGAGTGATTCTGCGGAAAATGAACTGTCTGATGCACAAAAAGACGCGATCGGAGAGATTGCCAATATAAGTATGGGAACTGCGGCGACAACGTTGTTTTCGCTCGTTAATCATAAGGTGGAAATTTCAACTCCAGTTGTTTCTTACGGCACATGGGATGATATTGTACAGGAATACGAAAAACCTTGCGTGTTTATCCGCATTGCATATACCGTAGGACTGGATGGAAGTAATATTCTTGTCCTGAGGGAACATGATGTAAAAGTCATCACGGATCTGATGATGGGAGGAGATGGAACCAATACAGATGGCGAACTTGGCGAATTGCATTTGTCCGCAATCAGTGAAGCCATGAACCAGATGATGGGTTCTGCGGCAACTTCCCTTTCTTCCATGTTAAACCGCAAGATTGATATCAGCCCGCCAAATGCAACGGTGATTAATCTGCAGGAAGACATCGATGAAGCGGAGATTGATTCCTTCCTTACCGGAAAGTTTGTTAAGATCTCTTTCCATATGGAAATCGGGGATCTGGTTGACAGTACAATTATGCAGCTGTATCCGATTTCATTTGCAAAGGATATGTGTGATGGAGTGGCAAAAACGATGGAAATGGACAGTCAGAGTGTGACGGCCGATTCCTCAGCAGCAAATTCCGGCAATCCGGCAGGGGCACAGCCAGCAGCTGCATCTGCCGCAGCACAGCAGTCACAGCAGATGGCTTCACAGAATACAGCACAAATGGGGCAGCCGATGGGGCAGCCGATGGGACAGACGATGATGGGAAATACTATGATGAATCAGAACATGGGACAGCCGGTTAATGTTCAGCCGGCACAATTTAGCGCATTTGCGGGTGGAAACCTTGGAAATTACCAGCCGGAAAATATTGATCTGATTATGGATGTTCCGCTTCAGGTGACAGTTGAGCTTGGAAGGACAACAAAATCCATTTCAGATATTCTGGATCTGGGACCGGGAAAAATTATTGAGTTGAATAAACTGGCAGGCGAGCCGATTGATGTGCTTGTCAATGGAAAATATGTCGCAAAGGGCGAAGTTGTCGTCATTGAAGAAAGTTTCGGTGTTCGAATCACGGAAATTGTCAATGCTTCAAGAACAGGCGGAAAGTAGAAACAGACATGACAAATGTGTTACTGACAGGTTCTCTGGAAAGCTTTATACAACTTTTGGGTGCACTGTTTATTTTTGCTGTTGTTCTGGCTGCTACATATCTTACCACCAGATGGATGGGAGGTATGCAGCGTGGACGCCAGAATAATAAGAATCTGCATGTGATAGAGACAATCAGTGTCGGCAATAACAAGATGATCAGTATTGTGGAAGTCGGCAGTGTCTATCTGGTTGTTTCTGTTGGAAAAGAGGAAGTACATCTTCTGGCACAGCTTACGAGGGATCAATTAAAAGATTTCTCTTTTGAGCTGGAACAGAGTGGGAAAAAGCAGGATTCTTTTGCGGAAATTCTCAACCAGTTAAAAGACAAGTTACCAAAGAAGCAAGGATAAAGATGAGCAAAGGGAAAAAGATATACTGCATTGCAAGTTTTGCGTTTGCGTGTGCGGTTTTAATACTTACAATTACATTATGCATGATGCATCCGGGACGTGTCTATGCAAGTTCCATGGACCCGGACAGTATTACAAAGATTACACAGAAAGATACACAGGGAGCAGATCATAATACAGACAATGCCAATGGATTGTCAATTACATATAACAATGATTCCGGATCGGTTTCCACACCGATCAAGATGCTTCTGGTGTTGACAATTCTATCACTTGCACCATCGATTCTGATTATGATGACTTCGTTTACACGAATTATCATTGTACTTCATTTCCTTAGGACTGCGATCGGAACGCAGACGACACCACCCAATCAGGTTTTGATCGGTCTGGCATTGTTTCTGACATTTTTTATCATGTGGCCAACGTTCCAGCAGATCAACAAAGAGGCAATTCAGCCACTCGATAAGGGAGAAATCACACAGTCGGAATTTTTTGAAAAAGCAGAAGGGCCGATTCGTGAATTTATGATCAAAGATGCAAAGATCCAGATAAGGGATGTGAATCTTTTTGCGGAGATTTCCGGAGAAACGTATAAAGATACAAAGGAATTGTCGGATGTTCCGTTTACCACATTGGTTCCGGCATTCATTCTGAGCGAGCTTCGGAAAGCATTCATTATGGGATTTTTGATTTATATTCCGTTTATTGTAATTGATATGGTGGTGTCATCCGTACTGATGTCCATGGGTATGATGATGCTTCCTCCGACAACCATTTCGTTGCCGTTTAAGATTTTGTTGTTTGTTCTGGCGGATGGATGGGATCTTGTCATAAAATCCCTCGTCCAGACATTTTATTAGGAGGATACCGTATGATTTCACAGGGTGCAGTTCTTGATATTGCAAGAGATGCAATTTATACCATTCTGATCACGTCGGCACCGCTGCTTCTGGTTTCTCTGGTGGTTGGTCTGATTATCAGTATTTTTCAGACGGTTACATCCATTCAGGAGCAGACACTTACGTTTGTTCCAAAGATTATTGCGGTATTTGCTGCAATGATCCTTTGCGGCTCTTGGATGTTAAATAACATGACCGAACTGGTGGAGCGTCTGTGGTCGAATTTCAGTACCTATCTGAGTATGTGATTTGATAAAAAGATATGGTTAATTATGTATTTACACTTGAAAATTTTGAATATTTTCTGCTGATTCTGGTAAGAGTTACCTGTTTTGTGTATGTGGCCCCGTTATTGGGGCAGCAGGGAATTCCCAATCAGATTAAAATCGGATTTTCATTTTTTGTCTCATTGCTTTTATACAATGTAGTAGATCGGCCGGAGCTGACATACGCAAGTGTTGTCGGGTATGCGGTAGTTGTGATCAAAGAGGGAATTACGGGACTGCTGATTGGGTATGCGGCAAGCATCTGTAATTCCATTGTTTTGTTTGCAGGAAATATTATAGATATGGATATTGGTCTGTCCATGTCTACCGAATTTAATCAGGACATGGGAACAGAAACCACACTGACAGGAAATCTGTATTATTATCTGGTTCTGCTTCTTTTGATTACATCTGATTTTTATACCTATCTGGTACGTGCGGTTACGGATTCTTTTTCCGTAATTCCGATTGCCCACCAGAAATTTGCATGGGATCATCTGTTATCTGCAATCACACGCTATATGGGAGATTCATTCATCATAGGGTTTCGGATTTTTCTTCCGTTTTTTGCCTGTATTATGGTTTTGAACTGTGTACTTGGAATTATGGCACGTGTGGCACCGCAGATGAATATGTTTTCGATCGGTATGCAGCTGAAGATTCTGGTTGGATTTGTTGTTTTGTATCTGATCGTGTTCCTGTTGCCGAATGTGGCAAATTATATTTTTGATGAAATAAAGACGATGGTGAAGCTTGTTGCAGAAGGTTTGTATTGACGAAAAAAATCAGAATCGAATATTGCATTATAATCTGCAATGGTTTGCAAAAGACGGCGAAGGCGGCGAGAAGACAGAACCTGCAACCGCCAAGAAATTAAAAGATGCCAGAGATGAAGGTAAGGTTGCAAAAAGCCGCGAACTGAATTCGGCATTTGATCTGATAGTTTTGTTTCTCTGCCTGAAAATTTTTGTTTCCTTTGTGGGAGGAAAATTCATAGATATTTTTTCTTACATCTATGAAAATATGCCGGATTTTGTTAAAATAAATGAGGGCGGATTGTCCGTGCAGGCGGCAGCAGGCCTGATTGCCTCCGTTACTTTAAAAAGCCTGATCATTATGCTTCCGTTTATGGCGTTTGGGTTTGTTGTTACGCTTCTGGTCAGCATTGTGCAGGTAGGATGGAAAGTTTCCACAAAACCCATGAAACCGGAACTTTCCAAGCTGAATCCATTGAACGGATTCAAACGTATCTTTTCGAAAGATTCGCTCTTTGAACTGGTGAAATCCATTTTAAAGATTGTGATCATCATATATATCGCGTATACTTCCATAAAAGATAATGCAAATGATCTGTTTGCGTTGTATGATCTGGGACTGAATCAGGCGGTTGCGCTTGTGGGGACTCTGATTATCAATACGGGAATAAAAATCAGTATTGTTTATCTTGTGATTGGTCTGGCTGACTTTATCTATCAGAAACATAAGTTTAATGAAGATATGAAGATGACCAAGCAGGAAGTAAAAGATGAATACAAAAATACGGAAGGCGATCCGCAGATCAAAGGACGGCAGCGCCGTAAAATGCAGGAGGTATCCCAGAAGCGAATGATGCAGGATGTTCCCAAGGCGGATGTAGTCATCACGAACCCGACGCATTTTGCCGTAGCATTGAAATATGAGGCGGAAGTCAGTTCTGCCCCGGTTGTCCTTGCAAAAGGAGAAGATTACCTTGCGCAAAAGATTAAGGAAGTGGCGAGGGAGAATAAAATTGAAATTGTTGAAAATAAGCCTCTGGCACGTATGCTCTATCACAATGTTGATGTGGGAGCAGAAATTCCGCCGGAGCTTTACCAGGCTGTGGCAGAAGTTCTTGCTGCCGTATACAAGGCCAAAAATATACAGTAGTGCAGTTATACAACAAACAGGTGCGAAAGGAGGTTGTGCAGGATGCTGAAGAAAGCGGATATTGGTGTAGGTTTATATCTTTTGGCGGCAGTAGTTTTCTTCATTGTTCCGATTCCATCCGTATTGCTGGATGTGATGCTTGCATTTAACATTTCCATCGCCTTAATTATTGTATTTAATGTATTGTTTGTTCGGGAAGTACTGGATATGTCTTTCTTCCCGACATTACTTTTGTTTACGACTATTTTTCGAATTTCTCTGAACGTATCTTCCACCCGTCTGATTCTTCTGACGGGAGATCCTGGTAACGTTGTTAAGACATTCGGTTCGTTCGTCGGCGGAGGAAATATGGTGGTCGGTTCCATTGTATTTATTGTCCTCGTATTGATTCAGTTTATTGTTATCAATAAAGGTTCGGAACGTGTATCCGAAGTAACCGCCAGATTTACACTCGATGCCATGCCTGGTAAACAGATGGCGATTGATGCGGACTTAAATACCGGTGCGATCACCGATGCGGAGGCAAAGGAACGACGGGAAAAGATTCAGAGAGAATCTAGTTTCTTCGGCGCGATGGATGGTGCCACAAAGTATGTAAAGGGAGATGCTACGGCAGGTCTGATCATCACCTTTATTAACCTGATCGGCGGAACCATTATGGGAGTTATGAATCAGGGACTTGGATTTGCAGATGCCATTCAGCAGTATGGTCTGCTGACCATCGGTGATGGTCTGGTGTCCCAGATTCCGTCTCTTCTGATTTCTCTTGCAACCGGTATACTTGTTACCAAGGGATCAAACGAGGCAGACTTTTCCGGAATTCTGGTTAAGCAGCTTTTTGGAATTCCGAGGGTACTTTATATTGTAGGTTCCGTGCTGGTTTTCCTCGGAATTTTTACTCCGTTAAATCCGGTTTTATTTATTGCACTTGGTCTGGTGTTTATCATCGCCGGCAAAAATATCAGCAAGAATATCGGCGAAGAAAATATTGAGGAAGAAGTACAGCAGGCGGAGACGGAGGCGGAAGAGATCCGGAAACCGGAGAATGTGGTTTCCCTGCTTCAGGTCGATCCGATCGAACTCGAATTCGGATATGGTATTATTCCGCTGGCAGATGTAAACCAGGGTGGAGATCTTCTGGATCGTGTGGTAATGATCCGGCGGCAGATTGCACTTGAACTTGGTACGGTTGTTCCGATTATCCGCCTGAGGGATAATATCCAGTTAAATCCGAATCAGTACATTATCAAGATCAAAGGCGTGCAGGTAACGGAAGGAGAAATTCTTTTTGATCATTACATGGCGATGAATCCGGGGTATGTGGAGGAAGAAATTACAGGTATTCCTACATTTGAACCGTCTTTCCATCTTCCGGCCATCTGGATTACGGAAGCGCAGAGAGAACGTGCAGAGAGTCTTGGATACACCGTAGTTGATGCACCGTCTATCATTGCGACGCATTTGACAGAAGTAATCCGAAGCCACATCGCAGAGCTTCTGACCAGACAGGATGTACAGAACCTGGTCAACAACTTAAAAGAATCCAATCCGGTTCTTGTGGACGAACTCACGCCGAAACTTCTTGGCCTTGGAGAGATTCAGAAAGTACTGCAGAATCTTTTGCGGGAAGGCATTTCGATCAGGGATCTTTTGTCTATTTTCGAATCGCTGGCAGATCATGCACAGACATCCAGAGATACGGATGTGCTGACGGAATATGTAAGGCAGAGTCTGAAGCGTGCAATTTCGAGCAAATATTTCCCGTCGAACGAAACGACCAGTGTCATTACGCTCGATCCGAAAGTGGAACAGGAGATCATGTCTTCGGTCAAGCAGACAGAGCAGGGTGCATATCTGACGATGGACCCGGAGAAAACAAAAGCAATTATGGATTCCGTGCGGACAGAAACCGAGAAACTCGAAAGCCTCGGAAAGAATCCGATCATTATTACATCGCCAATTGTGCGTATGTATTTTAAAAAACTCACAGAAGATTATTTCAAAGATCTGATTGTTGTCTCTTACAATGAAGTAGAATCTGATGTGGAGCTGCAATCGGTAGGGATGGTGACAGCATAAATGACAATTAATAAATTTCAGGGAAAAACACAGGAAGAAGCCATTGCAAAGGCAAAAGAAGAATTTGGAGAACGCGCGGTCATTATGAACATCCGTGAGGTAAAACCGAAGGGGCTGTTTCGTGCGTTTAAGAATTCAACATTTGAAGTGACTGCGGCAATGGAGGAAAAAGAACATTTTTCCAATGCCATGCAGGCAGCACAGATGACACAGAGTATGGCAAAAGAAGGAAAACTGCACGACATGATCAATCTTGCGGCGGATGAACCGATTACCATTCCGAAACTGCAGGAACAGGAAGGTAACGCACAAGCGACCAGACAGGAGCCAGCACGTATGCCACAATCACAGAATCTGGTACAGGAAAATGAAGAGAAAAAATTAGAAGAAAGACTTGAGGTTTTATCTGACCGTCTGGAAAAATCTCTTGGCGGGAAAAATCCGAAGGAGCCGGAGACACCAAAGGGTCCGTCTTCGGAAGAACTCAATTTTGTCCGGATTCTCTACAGCACGCTGTTGAAAAACGAGGTGAGTGAACAGTATGTCAATCAGATCCTTGGCGAAATTGAAAAATTTATCCGCCCGGGACACAGTGTGGATACGATTCTTTCAAATGTTTACCAGAAACTGATTTTGCGTTTCGGTCAGCCGAAATCACTGGATTTAAGCGGAGCAAAACCGCATGTTGTATTTTTTATCGGGCCTACCGGCGTCGGAAAAACAACAACAATCGCCAAAATTGCTTCCAAATATAAAGTGGATTATGAAAAAAAAGTAGCGTTTATTACTGCAGATACCTATCGGATTGCAGCAACAGAACAGCTTCAGGTGTATGCAAATATTCTTGACGCACCTATGTCTATCGTGTATTCTAAAGAGGAACTGAATGAAGCAATTGAAAAATATGCGGAATACGATCTTGTTTTTGTTGATACTGCTGGATTTTCCTATAAAAATGAGGAACAGAAAGAAGATATCAGAAACCTGATTCAGGGAGTTGACCCTGAATATACAAGTGAAGTATATTTGGTTCTCAGCGCTACAACGAAATACAGAGATTTGCTTGATATTGTAGATACCTATCGCACAATATCAGAGTTTAAACTGATTTTTACAAAACTGGATGAGACATCAACGTATGGAAATTTGCTCAATATTAAGCTGTATTCAGATGCGGAACTGTCTTATACGACAAATGGACAGAATGTACCAGATGATATTGAATTATTTGATACACAAAAGATCGTGAAACAATTATTAGGGGGCAATTCGTGATGGATCAGGCAGAACAATTGCGAAATGTAATAAAACTGCACAATCAGAATAATCAGAATAATGCACGCGTAGTGACAATTACCAGCGGAAAAGGCGGAGTCGGAAAGTCGAATCTTGCGGTAAATCTTGCTGTATGTCTCAGAAAAGCAGGCAAGCGGGTAATTATTTTTGATGCTGATTTTGGTCTTGCAAACGTTGAGGTAATGTTTGGCGCAATTCCACAGTACAATTTGTCTGATTTTATATACCGTGGAAAGTCAATTCGTGAAATTATTACACCGGGACCGATGGATATCGGCTTTATATCCGGCGGGTCCGGGATTATAGGATTGAACAATCTTACAAGAGAACAGATTTTATATATTGTAAATTCGATTGACACATTGAATGAACTGGCAGATTTTATCCTGATTGATACGGGGGCAGGAATCTCGGATCAGGTTCTGGAATTTGTTATGGCAAGTCCTGAGGTATTACTGGTATCCACACCGGAACCAAGTTCCCTGACGGATGCGTATTCGCTTTTAAAAGCATTGTACCATAACCCGAATTTTGTGGAGGAAGAGACAACCATCCACATAGTAACCAACCGGGTAAATTCCCGGGACGAGGGACAGGCAATTTATGAGAAAGTGAATTCCGTAGTGTCTAAGTTTTTACATGGAAGTCTGAATTATCTGGGGATGATTCCACAGGATGCTGCTTTGGAACGGGCAGTAAGACAGCAAAAGACAGTTACCATGAGTGACCCGAATGCAAAATCTGCCAGGGCGATTTCAGAACTTGCAGATCATCTGTTAAACGGCACCCAGCAGAAGGCACCGATACGGTGGGGAATAGCACAGATGTTTTCCAGTTTTTTATCAAACCGAAAATAGGGAGATGAATAATTATGAAACTTTCAGATGTGATTACTCCGGGAGACAAAATTGATATTAAAATGCTGCATGAAGCGAACCAGGAAGATAATGGAGGAGAGATCGCGAAAATCTATCAAAGTGCGGTCAGCGACATTTTTTCGGACCAGGAATTGGAAATTTCTATGCCGACAAGTGGTGGAAGAATGGTGTTATTTCAACTGGAGAGGGAGTGCAGCATTGTTTTTTATACAAAAGGCGGTATGTATAACTGCACAGCAGTTGTGAAGAAACGTTATCGCAAAGAAAATCTGTATCTGCTCAGAATTGTGATTACTTCCGGATTACAGAAATTTCAGCGCCGGGAATTTTTCCGGATTCCTTATACGACACCGTTAAAATATTACGAAATATCGGAACAGACGGCACAGATGCAGACAACGGAAGAATTGTTTGCGGAAATTCAAAAGCCGGAATATATTGATCAGGTACGTGAGGGAACGATTCAGAATATCAGTGGCGGTGGAATCCGCTTTGTCTCCGGACAATGGATAAAACAGAACCAAAATATTCTTCTGGTGATCAGACTGACAAATGAATATTCGGATGAAACTTTTTATCTTCCGGGACAGGTGATTGCAACAGAAAAACATCCAGCGATAGAGGAAATGTACATTCACCGGGTAAAATTTCTGTTCCGGGATCTCCGGGACCGGGAAAAAATTGTACGCTTCGTTTTTGAGGAAGAGAGAAGAATTCGCAGGAAAGAAGTTGGGTGACTCATATGAAAAAAAACATTTTAGTAGTTGATGATTCTGCACTCATGAGAAGGGTCATGTGTGATATAATCAATTCAGACAGTAAATTTCAAGCAACAGACTATTGCAGAGATGGTCTTGAGGCATATGAAAAACTGAAGCATACCAGTTATGATGGTGTGGTTCTGGATGTGAATATGCCACGCATGGATGGACTGCAGTTACTCGAAAAGTTACAAAAAGAAGGCATACGTGCAAATGTGGTTATGGTAAGTACACTTACCGACAGCAGGGAAGCAGATGTTACCATTTTAGCCATGGAGCGCGGAGCAATTGATTTTGTGGCGAAACCGACAAACATCATAGAGGCAAAAGGAGAGGCATTCAAAAGACAGCTTCTTGGCATATTGAATGCTGTTCTTGCAACACAAAAAACAGCAGGAGGTATCCGTGTGGCAGCAAAACCGGCAGCAAAGGCACCGATGATGCGGAAAGCGACAGGCGGAAAGAACAAACTGGTTGCACTGGCTTGTTCCACAGGCGGACCGAAAGCGTTACAGAGTGTGATTCCGTTTCTTCCGAAAGAACTGGATGCCCCGGTTGTACTTGTACAGCATATGCCGCCGGGATTTACCAAATCCATGGCTGACAGACTTGATGATCTGAGCAAAATCAGGGTGAAGGAAGCAGAGCATGGAGAGCGGCTGCAAAAGGGATGTGTTTATATTGCTCCGGGCGGAAAACATTTGAAAGTTGCAAAAACCGCAGACGGAAACAACAGCATTGTACTCGATGATGCAACACCGGCAATCGGAGGACTGAAGCCGTGTGCAAATCTTATGTATGATTCACTGACAGCAAGTAGCTATGATGAAATCGTATGTGTTGTCCTGACAGGAATGGGAGCGGATGGAACCAACGGAATTCTTTCGCTGGGAAGATCAAAACCGATTCGCGTAATTGCACAAAACGAAGAAACCTGTGTGGTATACGGAATGCCGAAGGCAATCTATGAAGCAGGTGTGGTAGATGAAGTTGTACCACTGGATGAAGTTGCACAGACAATCACAAAAAACGTGGGGGTAAAATAACATGGATGTAAGCCAATACCTTGAAATCTTTATCGATGAAAGTGCAGAACATTTACAGACGTTAAGTGACTGCATCATGGAACTGGAAAAAGAACCGGATAACAAGGACGTTATCAATGAAATCTTCCGTGCAGCCCATTCTTTAAAAGGAATGGCCGGTACAATGGGATTTAAGAGAATGCAGCACCTGACACATGATATGGAAAATGTGTTCCAGGAAGTCCGCAGCGAGAAAATCCAGGTAGACAGTCAGATGATTGATCTGCTGTTCAAGTGTCTGGATGCAATTGACGGATATCTTGAAAATATTAAGGCAACCTCTGATGAAGGTGAGGAAGACAATGAAGTCATTATCAAGGAACTGAACAATTTCCTCGCAAAAGCAAACGGAGAGGCTGCTGCCGCAGAGGCAGCACCTGCAGAAAAAGAAAAAGAAGCAGCGGCGCCGACAGACAATGGAGACCACAAACTGTATCTTCAGATTGATCTGACGGATCAGGAGCGGGATGCCGTTATGACTGCAAAAGACAGCGGAATGCATATTTACGGCATGACGGTTATGATCCAGAAAGAGTGCCTTTTAAAAGCGGCCAGAGCATTTTTGGTATTCCGCGAAGTGGAGGCTTTTGGAGAGATTCTTGTATATCGTCCGAGCTCTCAGGATATTGAAGATGAAAAGTTTGAACAGGAATTCAGTTTTTATGTCGCATCACCGGAAAGCTTTGACAAGATCCAGAACGCTGCAAAGAATGTTTCCGAGATTGAAGATGCCGTTGGAGAAGAACTGACTGATTTTTCACCACGCGTAACAGAAACTGAGACGGAAGAAAAGAAAGAAGAAAAACCGGCAGAGACAAAATCGGAAGTACAGGCTGAACCAAAGAAAGCGCCGGAAAAGAAAAAGGCTCCGGCAAAGAAAAACGGTGTAGGAAAACCGGCGACAAGCCGTACGGTCCGTGTGGATATTGAAAAGCTGGATGCTCTTATGAACCAGGTATCCGAGCTTATCATTGCAAAGAACAGTCTGGTATCCATCAGCTCAACGGAAGAGGGAGGCTTTACCAATCAGGGATTCCATGAACAGATTGAATATCTGGAGCGAATCACCACAAGCCTTCATGAATCTGTTATGAAAGTCCGGATGGTGCCAATTGAGAGCGTTGTAAATAAATTCCCACGTATGATTCGTGATCTGTCCCGTACATTGAATAAGAAGATGGAACTGGTTATGACCGGTGAAGATACCGAGCTGGATCGTACCGTAGTGGATCAGATCGGTGATCCGTTACAGCATTTGCTTCGTAATTCTGCGGATCATGGTCTGGAAGACACCGAGCTTCGTATCCAGAGAGGAAAGCCGGAAGTCGGAAATATTTTCCTGAATGCATATCAGGAAGGAAATAACGTTATTATCCAGGTGGGTGATGACGGTAACGGAATTGATACCGAAGCGGTAAAAGCAAAGGCAATCGAGCGAAATATTATTACACCGGAACAGGCCGAAGTCATGACACAGAAAGAGATCATAAATCTTTTGTTTATGCCAAGTTTTTCCATGGCAAAGAAGATTACGGATATTTCCGGAAGAGGCGTTGGCCTTGATGTTGTAAAATCTAACATTGAGCAGCTTGGCGGTGATGTGGAAGTTAAGACAAAACTTGGGGAAGGAACAACATTTACCGTTCGTCTTCCTCTGACACTTGCCATTATTCAGGCATTGATGGTTGAAGTCCGCGATGAAAAATATGCCATTGCCCTTGGGTCCATTGCAAATATTGAGAGTGTACCGGTCAGCAGCATCAAGTATGTGGAAGCAAAAGAGGTTATTCATCTGCGTGGAAGCGTTATTCCGCTTGTTCGTCTGGACAAACTTCTGGATATTGAACCAAGAGAAGAAGAACCGGAAAGCCTTACCGTTGTTATTGTAAAGAAAGGCGACAGTCAGGTAGGACTTGTTGTTGACGATCTGATGGGACAGCAGGAGATCGTTATTAAGTCTTTAGGCAAGTATATCAATGGAAATAAGCTGATCAGCGGTGCAACAATCCTCGGTGATGGTGAAGTTGCGTTGATTCTGGATGCAAACACACTGATGTAATGGGGGTGAATGACGATGGCTATTGCAAACAATCAGATTGAAACAAATGAGAATAAAAATAAAGAAAAAGAAGTAAAGCAGTATATCGTAGTTCAGATCGGTTCTGAAAAGTACGGAATTGATATCAGCTATGTCGATAATATTGTGCGTATGCAGAAAATTACCCGTGTGCCAAAGGCACAGGAGTATTTCAAGGGAATCATCAATCTTCGAGGCGAAATTGTGCCGGTTATGAGTATCCGTCTGAAAATGGGACTTGAGGATGATACCTTTACTTCGGCATCCCGGATCATTATTTTAAAGATCGAAGATAAAGGGTCTTTAGGTGTGATTGTAGATGAGGTTTGTGAGGTTGTAAATCTTTCTGAGGATCAGATCGAAAATAACAATATCAATTCAAATCATGTAAAAGATACTTTTATCAATGGTATTGGAACAAGCGGAGATCAGCTGATTTCCCTGTTTGAAATCAATGCGATTGTAGACGAAAAAGATAACACATAAGACAACTGAGTATAGTGAGGCTATGCCTCACTATACATGGTTATTGGAGGAAAAAGATGAACGATTTTACATTGGATAATGTAAATGAAATGTATATTGACGTACTGCGCGAAATTGGAAATATCGGAGCGGGAAATGCAACAACTTCTCTGGCAAGCATGATCAATGAACAGATTGATATGAATGTTCCGAAAGTAGAATTGATGGAAGCTTCTAAGCTGAGTTCCGCAATTTGTCCGGAAGACGAGATTATTGTCGGAATTTTTCTGGAAGTAACACATGATATTACAGGAAGCATGATGTTTTTAATGCGCATGGATTCCGCCCATTATCTTGTGAACAAACTGATGGGAAGAGACCCGGAAAACGATGCACCTTTTGATGAGATGGATTTATCTGCCATGAAGGAAATCGGAAATATTATTACGGCTTCGTATCTGTCTGCACTTTCAAGTATGACAAATCTTACGATTTTACCATCCGTTCCATATATTGCGGTGGATATGGCGGGAGCGATTCTTAGTGTTCCGGCAATTCAGTTTGGACAGTACGGAAATAATGCGCTGCTGATTGAAACAGAATTTGGCGATGAACGTATGATTAATGGATATTTTATCCTGATGCCTGAGGAAGAGTCCTATGCAAAGATTTTATCCTCTCTTGGAATTCAGCTATAGAGGAGATCGTAGAATATGGGAGAAGTGATCAAGGTTGGAATGGCAGACCTGAAAACCGCAAAAGCTCCGAATACACTCACGACACTGGGGTTGGGCTCTTGTATCGGATTAACACTTTATGATCCGGTGACGAAAATCGGTGGATTGGTACATTATATGCTGCCAGACAGCACAAAATTAAAAAATAATACCAATATTGCAAAATTCGGGGATACCGGAATCCGTGAACTTTTAAGACAGGTTCTGGCTTTGGGAGCAAATCAGAGAAGACTTGTGGCAAAGATCGCGGGGGGCGCATGCATGTTTGAAATGAGCGGACTTTCGTCTGTGGGAAATGTAGGCGCACGCAATGCGGAAGAAGCAAAAATTATTTTGAAAGAATTAAGGATCCCGCTGATCGCGGAGGATACCGGTTTAAATTACGGACGTACGGTAGAACTGGATTGTGAGACCGGAGATTTCAGAATTAAATCGGTGGGAAAAGAAATTAAAGTAATATAGAGGGGCAGAAGATGAAAACCAATGGTGTACCGGCTATTATTATGTTGGCGGCAGGGTTTATTGACTGTGTGATTGCAATTCTTACGCACATGTCACTTTGGAATTTTACAAGACAGCTGTTACTGGTACTTGTCCTGTTTTATGTGATCGGTTGTGTGGTAAAAATGATCATTGACCGAAACTTCAAGGATATGGAAGATGACCAGAACGGGGAAGAAACGGAAGAGTCTAAAGAGGAGCAGGAAGCGGAAAGCTCTGAGGAACAGGAAAATACTGAACAGGCCAAAGATGCACAGGAGCAGTCGCAGGAGCAGCCGGAGGTTCAGGAGGAACAACAAACAAAGTAATTAACCGGGGCGGAATGATGTAGATGAAAACTGCGGATAAAGAAAAACTCTGGGATGCGTATCGTCAGAAGAAAACGCAGGAGACCAGAGAACAGCTGATAATTGAATATGCGCAGCTTGTAAAACTCGTAGCGGGAAGACTCAGCATGTATCTTGGACACAATGTGGAATATGATGATTTGGTCAGTTATGGGATTTTCGGACTGATTGACGCAATTGATAAATTTGATCTGGAAAAAAATGTAAAATTTGAAACATATGCGAGTTTGCGGATTCGTGGTGCTATTTTAGACCAGATTCGTAAAATGGACTGGATTCCAAGAAGCGTAAGACAGCGACAGCGCAAAATTGATGAAGCGATGAAACAGATCGAGATGAGGACCGGTAAAACAGCTTCGGATGAAGAACTTGCAAAGCAGCTGGGGCTGACGGATGAGGAACTGTGCAGCTGGCAGACACAGCTTAAGGTGACCAATGTTGTATCTTTGAATGAATTTGAAGAAAACGGTCCGGAGCCAATGATTGATTCGGCGCATCCGGTCCGGTTTTCACAGCCGGAAGAAGTGGTGGAGGAAGCAGAATTAAAAGAAAAACTGGCGGAATCCCTGGAACTTCTGACGGAGAAAGAGCGGCGCGTTATTGAACTTTATTATTATGAAGATATGACCCTAAAAGAAATCAGTAAAATATTGGAAGTGTCAGAATCACGTATTTCCCAGTTACATACCAAAGCATTAAACAAGATGCGTAAAAAAATGGGTGTTTATATGAATATTCTGACGGAGTAGGAGCGGATCTATGGCAATTGCACCAATCAATTATGCTACGATACAGCGTACCGCAGACATCGAGACATTTAAAAACCAGCAGGATACAAAACCGATGGTGGATCAGCAGAATATTCAGGTGCAGGTGGATCACAGGGAGGATGTTCTGCATCATCAGGTCATCCATCCGGAAGAAAATGAGCAGCTGGATAATCACACAGATGCCAGGGAAGAAGGAAAAAACAAATATAAAAAACAGGGATCTGTGAGAAAAAAAACAAACAAAGAAACGAAGCGGACGGGTGGCAATCCGGTTGGCGGCAGTTTTGATATGAAAATCTGAGGGAAAATATATGACGGGTGTGGAAATTACACTGATTCTGGTTGGAATCATTTTTGTTCTCGTAAGCTTTTTTGTTCAGGAAAAACTTACCCCGAAAGATGTACAGGAGATAACCAGATTAAGTGAGAAGGAATTAAAGATTATTGTCGAGCGGGAACTGAAAAATGCAAATGACAAGGTAGAAGATGCAATCGATGCAGTGGTAGAACAGTCCCAGGAGAATGCCAAGCGTCTGATGGAAAAAGAAACGAATGAGAAAATTATGGCAATCAACGAATATTCCAATACGGTGATTGAATCAATGAATAAAACGCATAATGAAATTCTCTTTTTATATAATATGCTCAATGACAAGCATACGGAACTGACCGGGCTTGCATCGCAGCTACAACAGTTTTCGGAGCAGGTAAAACATACACAGGATGAAATGATGACACATCTGACGGAAACGGTAAAAGAGCCTGAACCGGCAAGAACGGAAGTGTCAGAGCCTGTGGAGGAACAGCCGCAGCAGATTTCACCAAAAGCATCTGTGGCAGAGGAAACCGATAACGGAAGCTTCAACGATCAGGTACTTGCACTTCATCAAAACGGAGTGTCTGATGTGGAAATTGCCCGTAAGCTGGGACGGGGGCTTGGAGAAGTGAAGCTGGTGATCGGATTATACAAAGGGGAAGATGTCAGTGAGATTTAAATATTATTTACGTGGCTGCGGACTTGGAATTCTGGTTGCCTCGCTGGTATTTATTGTATCGTTACATGCACACGGCGGAGCAATGTCGGATGAAAAAGCTATGCAGAGAGCTTCGGAACTTGGAATGATCATGCCGGATGACACACAGACGCAGGAAGCAGAAACGCAGACAACAGAACTTCCGGTAAAGGAAACGAATCTTCCGGATACACAAAGAACGACACAGGCAGTGACACAGAAGGTTCCGCAGAACGATACACAAAAACAGACGGAGCGTGATACTTCTTCGGAACAGAATGACACATCAAAAGAGTCGGAGAAAAAGGCGGAAGAAAAGAAAAAAACACAGGACTCTCAAAAGAAAGAAGAAGAGAAGAAAAAAGCGCAGGAGACCGAGAAGGAAGAAACAAAAAAGGAAAAAGTCTCCATTACAATAAAAGGCGGAGAAGTGTGCAGGGAGATTGCACAGGATCTGCAGGAGAAAGGACTTGTCAAGGATGCGGAAGATTTCCGCAAATATATGCAGGATCACAATTATGCAAGATATATCCGTGTGGGGACATTTACGCTGGAAAAGGGAATGAACTATAGCGAGATTGCGAAAGTACTGACAAAAAAATAGTATAATAAAGCTTGCATGAAAGCCTTTGGTATGATATAATGCCAAAGGCTTTAAATTTTATTAAACACATGTATGGAAGCTGCCGGTGCCGGATCTACGCTTTTCCGGTGGCAGACTAATAGGAAGTACATGGAAGAAATCAACCAAACGGAGGTAATTAAAATGAGCGTAATTTCTATGAAACAGTTACTTGAGGCAGGTGTTCATTTCGGACATCAGACAAGAAGATGGAACCCTAAAATGGCTCCATACATCTACACAGAGCGTAACGGTATCTACATCATTGACTTACAGAAGTCTGTTGGCAAGGTAGATGAGGCATATGATGCAATTTCCGATATCGCTGCTCAGGGTGGTACCATTCTTTTCGTTGGTACAAAGAAGCAGGCACAGGATGCTATTAAGACTGAGGCAGAGCGTTGCGGAATGTACTATGTAAATGAGAGATGGTTAGGTGGAATGCTTACAAACTTCAGAACCATCCAGAGCCGTATTGCACGTCTGAAAGAAATCGAGACCATGTCTGAAGATGGAACATTTGATGTTCTGCCAAAGAAGGAAGTTATTGCACTGAAAAAAGAGTGGGATAAGTTAGAGAAGAACCTTGGCGGAATCAAGGATATGAAGAGAATTCCTGACGCTATCTTTATCGTAGATCCTAAGAAGGAGAGAATCTGCGTACAGGAAGCACAGTCTTTAGGAATCACACTGATCGGTATCGCTGATACAAACTGTGATCCGGACGAGTTAGATTATGTAATCCCAGGTAATGATGATGCAATCAGAGCCGTTAAGCTTATCGTTTCCAAGATGGCAGATGCTGTTATCGAGGCAAAGCAGGGAACTGAGGAAGTTGCTGCAGAAGCTGCTGAGGAGACAGTAGAAGAATAATTTTTGCATAATCATTCGAGAATTGGAGGAAAAAAAGATGGCAATTACTGCTGCTATGGTTAAGGAACTGCGTGAGATGACAGGCGCAGGCATGATGGATTGTAAGAAAGCTCTGACAGAGACAAACGGAGATATGGATGCCGCTGTTGACGTTTTGAAAAAAAGCGGTGCAGCCAAGATGGAAAAGAAGCAGAGCAGAATCGCTGCGGAAGGTATCGCAAGAGTTGCAGTAAACGGAAATGTTGCTGTTGTAGCTGAGGTTAACTCAGAGACAGATTTCGTTGCTAAAAATGAAACATTCCAGGAGTTTGTTCAGACAGTTGCAGATACAGCACTTGCTTCTGATTTAAACGGTGGAGCAAACGGCGAAGATATCGAGGCACTTCTTGCAACAAACGGACTCAGTGATCTGCTTGTTGAGAAGACAGCAACAATCGGAGAGAAGTTATCTGTGCGCAGATTCGCAAAGGTAACCGGTGATGCTGTTGCTTCTTATATTCACGGTGGCGGAAGAATCGGTGTTGTTATCGCTGCAGACGGTGCATCTGATGATGCTGCAAAAGAGGCTCTTACAAACATTGCTATGCAGGTTGCTGCAATGAACCCACAGTATATCAGCAGAAACGATATTTCCGCTGAGGAACTTGCAAAGATCAAAGAGATCACAATTGACAGTGCATTAAATGATGCAACAACTCTTCCAAAGCCTATCTTAAACAAATTACTGGACAAGGCAATCGGCGAGAAGGTATGGAGTGATGAGGATATCAATAACTTCGAAGAGCATAAGAGCAATATGAATTATGTCTGGAATTTCCTTTCCGATGCTGCAAAGGTTCAGCTGGGTGAGCTGGCTATGGCAGATAAGGCATCTATCACTGCTGAGAAGATGTTCGGCGGTCTTGTAGAAGGTCGTGTATCCAAGCAGTTAAAGGAGATCTGCCTTCTTGATCAGACATACGTTAAGGCGGAAGATGGCAAGCAGTCCGTAGCTAAGTATCTTGAGTCTGTTTCCAAGGATCTTAAAATCACCAAGATGATTCGTTTCGAAGTTGGCGAGGGTATGGAAAAGAAACAGGAAGATTTCGCAGCAGAAGTTGCTGCACAGATGAACGCATAATCCGTTCACAGAGTCAAGCTGTGTGAAAACACAAAAGGAGTCGTGGTTTTGGAAAAATAAAGAAACCGTGGCTCCTTTTTTATAACAATTTTACAACAACAGGGAATTAAATCTTTACAAGTTTTCAAAATATGTTAAAATAGAAAAGGATATTTCCCGGTGGAGGAACAGGATGAGTACAAAAGATTCAGAAGCTTTGGAGCAGCAGCGCCAGAGGAGAAATCGCATCAACCGTATGAAAACGGGAATCATTGTGACGATTACGGTATGGATGCTTGTCTCACTGTTGGCAATTATCCTTCTGACGGTGCAGGTAGCACGTTTGAGCAGCCATGTAAAGAGACTGGAGAAAGCGGGACAGACAACCGTTTCGCAAAATATTCCGGATTCTGAAAATGTGCAGGCTGCGGATACAGAAAGCAGTGGGCAGGAGACACAGAAATCTGCTTACGATAAAGTTGTGACGGGGATTGATTCCGGGGACAATATGGCAAAAGAGGGAGATGCACATAAAGTATATCTTACTTTTGACGGTGGACCGGATGAAAATACGGACAAGATTCTCGACGTATTGGATAAATACGGAGTAAAAGCAACTTTTTTCGTAGTAGGGGATGATTCCAAGGATATGCAGGAGGTCTATAAGAGGATTGTAAAAGACGGACATACACTTGGAATGCATTCCTTTTCCAACAAATACAGTACAATATATGCCTCCACAGAGGCATTTGAACAGGATTTTGATAAGATTTCCTCATATCTGAAAGACGTTACGGGAGTTAATAGTCTCTATTATCGTTTTCCGGGAGGAAGCAGCAATGAGATCAGCAATGTAAATATGGCTGAATTCGTTCGTATCTTAAATGAAAAGGGAATTACATACTTTGACTGGAACGTTTCCGCAGGAGATACTTCATCGGATTATACAGTGGATGATGTTGTGACAAATGTGACAGAAGGAGTAAAAAGATACAAAACCTCGGTTGTGTTATTACACGACGGAGATGACAAGTCAACAACGGTAGAGGCTCTGGAATCTTTGATTCAGAAACTGCAACAGATGAAAGCTGAGATTCTGCCGATTGATGAAAATACAAAAGTCATTCAATATATCAAGGCAGATAGTGTTGAATAAGTAGTATGAGTGGAGGAAGCACGATGGGATTATTTAAAGATTTTAAGGATGATTTTTCTCAGGCGGTCAATGAAATGATGCCGGGAGCAGACGCTCCGGAAAAAGAAAACAAAGCAGAAGATCTGGTAGTTAACACTCTGGGAGAAGATGTGGATGTAAAATCCGAATTATCCAAACTGGATGGTTTACTGGAGCAGGTACAGAAGGACGGCGGGTCTGATACACAAAAGTTAGAGTCGGAGCTTCCACCAATTCACAAAGAGGATAAAAAACCGGTGATCACACCAGCTGTGGACCCGGTAATCAATACATTTAATGAGGAGAAAAAAATTATGAGCGACACAACAATGGAAACCCCAAAGCCAACAGCACCAGTGATGAATAACAAAGTGAATCCGGATGCAGTTTCAGATGAGACATCTGTTATAACCGCAGGAACTGTTCTGACCGGTGATATCGCGTCTGACGGATCATTTGATATTCAGGGAACCATCAACGGAAATGTAACCTGTAATGGTAAGCTGGTTGTAACCGGAACCATTAACGGAAACAGTGCAGCTTCAGAGTTTTTTGCTGATGTGGCAAAAGTTGAGGGAGAAGTTGTAAGTTCCGGTACAGTTAAGATTGGAGCCGGTTCTGTGATCATTGGCAATATTGCAGCAGCTTCTGCAGTTATTGCAGGTGCAATCAAGGGTGATATCGATGTACAGGGACCTGTTGTTGTTGATACATCTGCGGTAGTCATGGGAAATATCAAATCCCGTTCCGTACAGATTAATAACGGTGCAGTAATCGAAGGTTTCTGCTCTCAGTGTTATGCTGATATTGATGTACAGGGACTTTTTGACGGAAAGTAAAATTAATCATAGGAGACAGATACGATGAAACGTATTTTATTAAAACTCAGTGGAGAGGCACTGGCCGGGGACAAGCATCATGGATTTGATGAGCCGACAGTTACGGTTGTTGCAAAGCAGGTAAAGCAATTGGTAGATGCAGGGGTACAGGTTGGTATTGTCATCGGAGGAGGCAACTTCTGGAGAGGACGTACCAGTGAGACGATCGACCGTACAAAAGCCGATCAGATCGGTATGCTTGCTACGGTTATGAACTGTATTTATGTGTCAGAAATTTTCCGTTCCGTTGGAATGATGACTTCCGTGCTTACCCCGTTTGAGTGCGGATCTATCACAAAGTTATATTCCAAGGATCGTGCAAATAAATATTTTGCACATAACATGGTTGTATTTTTTGCAGGTGGTACCGGACATCCATATTTCTCAACAGATACGGCAACGGTACTTCGTGCGGTAGAGATTGAAGCAGATGGAATTTATCTTGCCAAGGCAATCGATGGTGTATATGACAGCGATCCGAAAGTAAATCCATCCGCTAAGAAATATGATCAGGTTTCCATTCAGGAAGTCATTGATAAAAAACTTGCGGTCGTTGATTTGACAGCATCCGTAATGTGCATGGAAAACCACATTCCAATGTATGTATTCGGACTTGGTGAAACGAACAGCATTGTAAACGCGGTAAATGGCCAGTTCAACGGAACTGTCGTTACTGTGGACTAGGAGGATATAGTATATGGACGAGAGATTACAGATTTTTCAGGATAAAATGGAGAAATCCCTTGCCAATTTAAATGAGGAGTTCGCGGGAATCCGTGCAGGACGTGCGAATCCGCATGTGTTGGACAAACTTCGTGTTGATTATTACGGAACACCGTCTCCGATTCAGAGCGTTGCAAATGTCAGTGTTCCGGAGCCGAGAATGATTCAGATTCAGCCATGGGAAGCATCTATGGTAAAAGAAATTGAAAAAGCCATTCTCAGTTCGGATCTGGGAATTAACCCGACGAATGACGGAAAACTGATTCGTCTGGTATTTCCGGAACTGACCGAAGAGCGAAGAAAAGAGCTGGCAAAAGATATTAAGAAAAAAGGTGAGGGTGCCAAGGTCGCTGTGAGAAATATCCGCAGAGATGCGATGGATCATTTCAAAAAAGTAGGCAAGGCGGAGGATATTTCCGAGGACGAGATCAAGGATCTCGAAGACGGAATCCAGAAACTGACCGATCAGTATGTTGCACAGATTGACAAGGCTGTGGATGCCAAGTCGGATGAAATTCTTACAGTATAAGATGTTTAAGGGACATAAGCCTGTGGCTATGTCCCTTTTTCACTTGCAGGAAAGAGGGGAACAAGATTGATGAAAATTCCAAAACATGTGGCGATTATACTCGATGGGAATGGAAGATGGGCAAAAAGCAAGGGTATGCCACGCAATTACGGACATACCGTTGGCGCAAAGAATGTAGAAACGGTTTGTCAGGCTGCAGATGAGCTTGGAATTGAGTACCTGACACTGTATGCATTTTCCACGGAAAACTGGAATCGTCCGGACAGCGAAGTGGCTGCACTGATGAAACTGCTGGAGAGTTATTTGAAAAACTGTATCCGCACGGCAAATAAAAATAATATGCGGGTACGTGTGATTGGGGAACTTTCCAGATTATCCGAAAGTTTTCAGAAAAAGATTCAGGAACTGGAAGAAGTTTCCGCGGCAAATACGGGACTGAATCTGACCATTGCCATCAATTATGGAAGCCGGGATGAGATGCTTCGGGCCATGAAGCATATGTTTACTGATATAAAGAATGGCAGAATCACGGAGGAGGAAATCAATGAGAAAACCTTTTCCGGATATCTGGATACAAGGGAACTTCCAGACCCGGATTTACTGATTCGTACAAGTGGAGAGCAGCGGCTTTCCAATTATCTGCTGTGGCAGCTTGCGTATAGCGAATTTTATTTTACGGATGTTCCGTGGCCGGATTTTCATAAAAAAGAATTGGAATTAGCTGTGGAAGCGTATAATAAACGAGACAGACGCTTTGGCGGACTTAAGGAGGAAGAATAGGATGTTTAAAACGAGACTGTTAAGCGGAATCGTGCTGGTAATTCTGGCTCTGTTTTTGATTATTTCAGGCCATGAAATTTTATTATTTGCAACACTTGCCATTTCCTGTATCGGAATGTTTGAATTATATCGCGTGTTCAAGATGGAAAAGACCGTTCTGGCAGGCGTTGGATATCTGGCGGCAATCGTTTATTACTGTAATTTACAGTGGAAGTTTCTGCCGGATCTTATGATTTTATTTATGGCATTTTTGATTCTGTTAATGTTTGTATTTGTATTTGCATATCCGAAATTTCATGCAGATCAGGTGATGGCAGCATTTTTTGGATTCTTCTATGTAGCGGTCATGCTTTCTTATGTATATCAGATCCGTACGCTTGAGAGAGGGTTATATCTTGCCTTTCTTGTATTTTTATGTTCGTGGGGATGCGATACCTGTGCATATTGCGTCGGAATGCTGATCGGAAAGCACAAGATGTCGCCGAAACTCAGTCCGAAAAAATCGGTAGAGGGTGCAGTGGGAGGTGTGGCAGGTGCTGCGCTTCTGACCGCTTTATATTGTTTTATTTTCCGTAGCCCGATGCATCTGGAACGTGGAGAAATTGTAATTCTTGCTGTGATTGCGGCAATTGCCGGACTGATTTCCATGGTAGGGGATCTGACAGCTTCTGCCATCAAAAGAAATTATGATATCAAGGATTACGGAAAGCTGATTCCCGGTCATGGAGGAATTCTCGACCGGTTTGACAGCATGATTATTACTGCACCAATCATTTATTTCCTGGCGCTTCATATGCTGTAAGAGGTGAACGATGAAAAAGATAGCAATTTTGGGATCGACAGGGTCCATTGGAACACAGACACTTTCTGTGATTGAAGAACATGCAGATGATTTTGAAGTGACCGCACTTGCCTGTGGAAACAATATCCGTCTGCTGGAAGAACAAATGCGGAAATTTCGCCCAAAGCTTGTTGCTGTGTGGAGCAAAGAGGCAGCAGCTTCCCTTCGGGTCCGCACGGCGGATCTGGGCATTCCTGTGGAAACCGGAATGGATGGATTACTTGCGGTTGCAACTTATGAAGAGTCGGAAATTCTGGTGACGGCGATTGTCGGGATGCTCGGAATCCGGCCGACCATTGCAGCCATAAAGGCAAAGAAAACGATTGCCCTGGCAAACAAAGAAACGTTAGTTACGGCAGGACATCTCATTATTCCGCTTGCAGCGGAGTATGGAGTGTCTATTCTTCCGGTAGACAGTGAACATAGTGCCATTTTCCAGTCTTTGCAGGGAAACGAAGAAAATCCGATCAGTAAAATCCTTCTTACCGCATCCGGAGGACCGTTCCGGGGCAGAAAGAAGCAGGATCTGCTCCATATACAGGTGGAAGATGCATTAAAGCATCCGAACTGGTCCATGGGACACAAGGTGACCATTGATTCTTCGACACTTGTGAACAAAGGGCTTGAGGTTATGGAAGCAAAATGGCTGTTTGGTGTGGAACTCGAACAGATTGAAGTTGTCGTGCATCCGCAGAGTGTCATTCATTCTGCTGTAGAATATGAGGATGGTGCAGTGATTGCGCAGCTTGGAACGCCGGATATGCGTCTGCCGATTCAGTATGCACTGTATTACCCAAAGCGGAAACATTTATCCGGGAAGCGTCTGGATCTTTTTGCTCTTCGTGACCTTACGTTTGAGCGCCCGGATACGGATACCTTCCGTGGGCTTTCCCTGGCATATGATGCTGCCAGACGGGGAGGAAATATCCCAACGGTTTTTAATGCCGCAAATGAAAAGGCAGTGGCAATGTTTCTGGACAGAAAAATCGCTTATCCGGAAATTACGGAAATGATTGAAGCTGCAATGGAAGAAGTCAGCTATATCGCACATCCGGATTTAGAGCAGATCTTGGAGACAGAGCAGGCAACATATGAATATATAGGGGGCAGGTGGTAAAAAAAATGAAAATTGTATCATTTCTTATCGCATTTGTAATATTTAGTATTGTAATTTTATTTCATGAACTGGGGCATTTTTTGCTTGCTAAGGCAAACGGAATCCGGGTAAATGAATTTTGTTTCGGCCTTGGACCGACTATCTGTGGGATACAAAAAGGCGAAACCAAATACTGCATTAAGGCATTTCCGTTTGGAGGAGCCTGCATGATGGAAGGGGAAGACGAAGATTCGACGGACAATCGTGCATTTGGTAAAAAGCCGGTATGGGGACGTATGAGCGTCGTATTTGCAGGACCTTTTTTTAATTTTATTCTTGCATTTATTTTCGCGTTTATCCTGATGAGCTGTGTGGGATATGATAAGCCCGTTCTTTCCGGGGTAATGGAAGGATATGCCGCAGAAGAGGCAGGTCTTCAGGAAGGGGATGAGATTATCCGGATGAATCATTTTTCGGTTCATTTCAGCAGAGAAATCACTGCATACGGAACATTTCATTCCGGGGAAACCATTAAAGTCACTTATGCAAGGGATGGGCAGAAACATACGACAACACTGGTTCCGAAACTGGATAAAGAGACCGGAAGATATCTGTACGGATTTCAGACCATGGGAAATGTCCGGGTAAAGGGAAACGTGCTCACAAACCTAAAAAACAGTTTTTATGAGGTGCGATACTGGATTTATACCACTATCCAGAGTCTGAAAATGCTTGTGACACGTCAGGTATCTCCAAACGAACTGAGCGGACCGGTCGGTATCGTAAAATCAATCGGAGACACCTATCAGCAGTCTGTAAAAAATGACGGGTATTACTATGCACTTTTGAATATGCTCAACTGGACGATTCTTTTATCTGCGAATCTGGGCGTTATGAATCTGCTGCCGCTTCCGGCACTGGACGGAGGCCGGCTGTTATTTCTGATTATTGAGGCGATCCGCAGAAAGCGGATTGATCCAAACAAAGAAGGCATGGTAAATCTGGTTGGTATTGTATTGTTGTTTGGACTGATGTTTATTGTTATGTTCAATGACATTCGAAAACTATTTATCTAAGAGGCTAGAGGCGTTATGATGGAGAGACATATCACAAAGGAAGTACAGATTGGAAACAGATGGATTGGCGGAAATCATCCGATTGCGATTCAGTCTATGACAAATACAAAGACAGAGGATGTTGCGGCAACGGTGGCACAGATTAAGCAGCTGACAAAAGTCGGTTGTGAAATTATCCGCTGCGCGGTTCCCACCCAGGAGGCAGCTGCGGCGCTGACGGAAATCAAAAAACAGATTACCATCCCGCTGGTTGCGGATATCCATTTTGATTACCGGCTTGCGATTGCAGCCATGGAGCACGGTGCGGATAAAATTCGTATCAATCCCGGAAACATTGGAAGTCGTGAGCGTGTAAAAGCGGTTGTGGATGTGGCAAAAGAGCGCCGGATTCCTATCCGTGTGGGCGTCAACAGCGGATCTTTAGAGAAGGGTCTCGTGGAAAAATACCATGGTGTGACCGCAGAGGGAATTGTGGAGAGCGCAATGGATAAAGTGAAACTGATCGAAGATATGGGCTATGATAATCTTGTGATCAGTATCAAATCCTCGGATGTCATGATGTGTGTCAAAGCACATGAGCTGATCGCAAAACAGACGGATCATCCGCTGCATGTGGGAATCACAGAGGCGGGAACACTGATCAGCGGGAATATCAAATCCGCAATCGGTCTGGGACTGATTTTAAACCAGGGAATCGGGGATACCATCCGTGTTTCTCTGACCGGGGACCCGTTGGAAGAGATTAAATCCGCAAAACTGATTCTTCGTACCCTCGGACTTCGCAAAGGGGGCGTGGAAGTGGTTTCCTGTCCGACCTGCGGAAGAACCCGCATTGATCTGATCGGGCTTGCCAATCAGGTAGAAACGATGGTTTCGGAATTTCCGCTTGATATCAAAGTGGCGGTAATGGGATGTGTGGTAAACGGACCGGGAGAGGCAAAGGAAGCCGATATCGGGATTGCCGGAGGTGTCGGCGAGGGTCTGATTATCAAACATGGAGAAATTTACAAAAAAGTACCGGAAGCAGAACTTCTGCCGGCACTGCGTTATGAATTGGAACATTGGAGTGAAGACTGATGTCAAAAGCATTTCGTGAAGCCTTTCCGACACTGAAACTGGAGGAAGAACTCGAAGGGCTGTTAGATACAACTGAAGTGACAAAAATAAGTGCGAATCATGAACATACTCATATTCGCATTTATTTGCGTGCAAAAAGACTTATTTTCAAAAAAAACATATGGAAACTTGAAAAAGCGATTACCGAACAGATTTTTCAGAACCGAGCCATACAGGTAAAGATCATAGAGTCTTATGAGCTTTCCGAACAGTATACCCCGAAGTCTCTGATAGAGGTGTATAAGGACAGTATTTTAGATGAACTGAATGCCTACAGTGTGCTCGAATACAATCTGTTGCGGACGGCGGACATGGAATTTCCGGAAGAGGACCGTCTGATTCTGACGATGGATGAGACTATTATTGCCAAAACCCGTACGGATGAGATTATCGAATTTTTAGAGAAAGTGATCTGTGAGCGCTGTGGAATGAATCTGAAAATATTTCCACAATACCGGAAACCGCAGGAGAGCAAATACCGGAAAAATTCCGAAGAACAGATCCGGCAGGAAGTGGCAGGAATTGTTGCGCGGACGAAGCTGGTTATGGAAGGAAAATCCCAGGAAACGGAAGAAAAAGAGAAAACTGTCGAAACAGAAGAAAAAACAAAGACAATTGCAAAAACGGCAGGAAATCGTGCAGACACTTCAAAAAATGGTACAAATTATGCAAAACCAAAGCAGAAGTTTGAAAAGCGGGGAGAGTTCCGCCGGAAATTCGAGTCGGATAACGGCAAAAAATCCATGAATCCGGATGTAATATACGGAAGAGACTTCGAAGAAGAGAGCATGGAGATTGAGAAGATTGACGGACCGATCGGAGAGGTTGTGATCCGCGGAAAGATTCTGTCGGTAGATACCCGTGAGATCCGCAATGAAAAGACCATCATTATTTTTTCCGTGACGGATTTTACCGATACGATTGTTCTTAAAATTTTTGCGAGAAATGATGATGTACCGGAGCTGTTAAAAGAAATCAGCGGGGGAAAGTTTGTGCGTGTCAAAGGTGTTGCAACCATTGATAAGTTCGACAGTGAACTTACCATCGGTTCTATCGTCGGAATCAAGAAATGCGCCGATTTTACAACGGTCCGTATGGATACCAGCGTAGAAAAACGCATAGAGCTGCACTGCCATACCAAAATGAGTGATATGGATGGCGTTTCAGATGTCAAGGATATTGTCAAGCGTGCCATGAAATGGGGGCATAAGGCGATTGCCATTACCGATCACGGGGATGTGCAGGCGTTCCCGGATGCCAATCATACCGTACCGTCCGATTCGGATTTTAAAGTCATTTACGGCGTGGAGGCATATCTGGTTGATGATTTAAAGGGGATGGTGACGGACAGCCAGAACCAGGATCTGGATGCAGATTATGTGGTATTCGATTTGGAGACAACCGGATTTAGTCCGGAGACCAACCGCATTATAGAGATCGGTGCGGTGAAGGTGCAGAACGGAAAGATCGTGGACAAATTCTCAACGTTTGTCAATCCACAAGTGCCGATTCCGTTTCGGATTGAGCAGCTGACGTCGATCAATGATTCCATGGTGATTGATGCACCTGTCATTGCAGACATTCTTCCGGAATTTATGAAATTCTGCGAGGGATGTGTTATGGTTGCCCATAATGCCGATTTCGATATGAGTTTTATCAAGAAAAACTGCCAGAGGCTGGATATTCCATGCAAGCCGACGATTGTGGATACGGTTGCCCTGGCGCGTGTTCTGCTTCCGAATCTGAACCGTTTTAAGCTGGATACGGTTGCAAAAGCGCTGGGAGTATCCTTGGAAAATCACCATCGTGCCGTGGATGATGCCGGATGTACGGCAGAGATTTTTGTGAAGTTTATTGAGATGCTCCGGGAGCGCGGTATGTCTACCCTGGACGAAGTGAATGCAATGGGAACCTCATCGGTGCAGAATGTACAAAAGATGCCGACTTATCATGCGATCATTCTTGCCACCTGCGATCAGGGGCGGACAAACCTGTATAAGCTGATTTCGCTGGCGCATATCAAATATTATCACCGGCGTCCGAGGATTCCGAAGAGTGAATTTATCAGGTACCGAGATGGACTTCTGATCGGGTCTGCCTGCGAAGCGGGAGAGTTGTACCGGGCAATTTTAAATGGCCGTCCGGAGGAAGAAATTTCTAGACTGGTAAACTTTTATGATTATCTGGAAATCCAGCCGCTCGGAAACAATGCATTCCTTGTAAGAGATGAAGATTCTCCGGTTGCGTCCAATGACGATCTGATTGAGATCAATAAAAAGATTGTCCGGCTTGGTGAACAGTTCCATAAGCCGGTGGTGGCAACCTGTGATGTGCATTTTTTAGATCCGGAGGATGAAATTTACCGGAGAATTATCATGGCAGGGCAGGGATTTAAAGATGCGGATGAGCAGGCTCCCCTTTTTCTGCGGACGACGGAAGAGATGCTGAAAGAATTTGCCTATCTTGGAAGTGAAAAAGCAGAAGAGGTTGTTATTACAAACACAAACCGGATTGCGGATATGTGCGAAAAAATTTCTCCCGTTCGTCCGGATAAGTGTCCGCCGGTCATTGAAAATTCGGACCAGATGCTGCGTGACATCTGTTACAACAAAGCACATAAAATGTATGGAGATCCACTGCCGGAAATTGTGCAGGAACGTTTAGACCGGGAATTAAATTCCATTATCAGCAATGGGTATGCTGTGATGTATATCATTGCGCAGAAGCTGGTTTGGAAATCCAACGAAGATGGCTACCTGGTCGGATCGCGTGGATCGGTCGGAAGTTCTTTCGTTGCGACAATGTCTGGTATTACGGAGGTGAACCCGTTGCATGCGCATTATCTGTGCAAACATTGCCAGTACAGCGATTTTGATTCGGATCTGGTAAAATCTTTTTCCGGCCGAAGCGGATGTGATATGCCGGATAAGCTCTGTCCACGCTGCGGAAAACCGCTTTCCAAAGAAGGGTTTGATATTCCGTTTGAGACGTTCCTGGGATTTAAGGGAAATAAAGAGCCGGATATCGACCTGAACTTTTCCGGAGAGTACCAGAGTAAGGCACATAAATACACCGAAGTTATCTTCGGGGAGGGACAGACCTTTAAGGCAGGAACGATCGGTACGCTGGCGGATAAGACGGCATTCGGTTATGTCAAAAATTATTATGAAGAGCGCGGCGTACATAAGAGAAACTGTGAAATTGACCGGATCGTACTTGGATGTGTCGGGGTGCGTCGTACTACGGGACAGCATCCGGGTGGTATCGTTGTTCTTCCGATGGGGGAACAGATTTATACATTTACCCCGGTTCAGCATCCGGCAAATGATATGACGGTCGATATTACGACCACACATTTTGATTATCACTCGATTGACCATAATCTTTTAAAACTTGACATTCTCGGACACGATGATCCTACCATGATCCGTATGCTGCAGGATCTGACGGGTGTAGATCCGACGCAGATTCCATTGGATGATAAGGCTGTCATGTCGCTGTTTCAGGATACTTCCGCACTTGGCATCACGCCGGACGATCTGGCGAACTGCCAGCTGGGAGCATTGGGTATCCCGGAGTTTGGTACAGACTTTGCCATGGGCATGTTAATTGATACACAGCCAAAAGAATTTTCGGATCTGGTGCGTATTGCAGGGCTGTCCCATGGTACGGACGTATGGCTTGGCAATGCACAGACACTGATTCAGGAAAAGAAGGCAACGATTTCTACCGCCATCTGTACAAGGGATGATATCATGATCTATCTGATTGGCATGGGACTGGATTCCGAGGAATCGTTTAAGATTATGGAGAATGTCCGGAAGGGAATTGTGGCAAAAGGAAAATGTGACAAATGGCCGGAATGGAAGCAGGATATGATCGATCACAATGTACCGGACTGGTATATCTGGTCCTGTGAGAAGATTAAGTACATGTTCCCGAAAGCCCATGCAGCCGCGTATGTTATGATGGCATGGCGCATTGCCTACTGTAAAGTGTTTTATCCGCTGGCTTACTATGCAGCATATTTTTCTATCCGTGCGACCGCGTTCAGTTATGAGCTGATGTGTCAGGGAAAAGAAAAACTGGAAGGATATATGCATGAGTACGAAAAGCGCAAGGACGAGCTCTCCAAAAAAGAGCAGGATACCTACAAAGATATGCGTCTGGTACAGGAAATGTATGCCAGAGGATTTGAATTTCTTCCGCTGGATATCTATAAGTCAGAACCGCATCATTTTCAGATTGTGGATGGAAAACTGCTGCCGGCGCTCAATACGATTGACGGACTTGGCGATAATGCGGCAGTTGCGATTGCAGAAGCGGCAAAAGACGGAATTTTTCTTTCCAAGGATGATTTTAGGGAACGGACAAAAGTATCAAAGACAACCATAGAACTGATGAGTGATCTGGGATTGTTTGGCGATATGCCGGAATCCAATCAGCTTTCCCTGTTTGATTTTGGCGCGTAATGTTATGGAAGTTTTGAAAAACAAAAGAGGAGGAACCGCATGTTTGGGTTCCTCCTCTTTTACAGTCTTATACATTTATTTTTTGATAACGCCGGGATGGAAAGCGGTGAGTGTTCCCGGATGATCGGTCGGTGTACAGAACATTTCTTTTGTCTTAAAATCGGTAAAATAGATGTAACTGGAAGTGACGTTGATATTGGAGTAATTGCCCTGTGCCAGTTCCTGATATCCACTGCCGTCATTTTTGATCATACAAAGGGCCGGATTGTCTTCGGAATAGCGCTGATAAAAAATACTGCTTCCGTATACATTGTAGAGATCCAGACTGTCCTTGGTAAGTGTAACCGGATGACCGGATTTCATATTGGTATGTACCAGGGCGTTGTTCTGATCCACATCCATATAATAAACATTGTCATCACTGGTTACAATCGGTTTGAAAGAATTACATTCGTAGACTTTGCTTAAACTGTCACTGGCGGTATCCAGCTGATAGATGGCACCGTCACTTTCGGTTCCGCTGGTATAAATATACTGACCCAGCGTGCTGCATGTAAAAATGTAAGGCGAATATACTTTTTTGCGTCCTTCGCCATCGATTCCGATCTTGTAAAGCGTTGTAGCATCCTTGTCATCATAGTGCAGATAATAAATGTAGTTTCCGACAAGCGAGGCATACAGGCAGGGATCTTTGTCTAAAATTTTAGTGTTTTCTCCATTCTGGTCAATTCTGCACAGACTGTTTCTTGCGTAGGAGAAGAAATCAAATCCGGTTCCATTATTTTCATTATTGCGTACATAGTATACATAATGGTCATCGGCGTTGATATACATGACACGGTCATAACTGAGTTTTTTCAGATGATTGCCGTTTGTATCCATGGAATACAGCCGGTAATCGTCATCCGGATTGGCAAAATAAACGGTTCCGTTTTTCTCACAAAACAAGCCGGCATTGTAAAGGTTTCCGGCAGTATTTCCGTTGACATAGCTTGTGTTGTATTTGATCTTACTTTTCTGATGGCTGTAAAAGCCCAGTCCTGCAAATACTACGACCAGAACAGCAATTATAATTATGGGCAAACGTTTTTTCATAATATCGAGTCCTCCTTGGTAAGTTGTATCTTGCCTTTTATACCTTTGTGTTATAAAATTTTATCATAAATCATGAAGGAGCGCTATATGAAAGATTTACTAGATATCCGAAAAGATATTGATAAAATTGACGAACAGATCGTAAAACTCTATGAGGAACGGATGAAACTGACCTCGGATGTGGCTGAATACAAAATAAATACCGGGAAGCAGGTTTTTGACAAGGAGAGAGAGGAATCCAAGCTGGCAACGCTGCAGAAAAAAGCGGAAAGTGATTTTACCAGACACGGAATCCGTGAACTTTTTGAGCAGATCATGGCGATGAGCCGTAAGAAACAGTATAAACTGCTGACGGAGCATGGAATTATGCCTCCGCAGGAGTTTGAGCCGATTCACACGCTGGATTATTCCAATGCAAGGATTGTTTTTCAGGGACTCGAAGGTGCCTACAGCCAGCTTGCCATGGAACAGTTTTTTGGAGAAAACTGCAATAATTTCCATGTGGAGAGCTGGAAAGATGCCATGGAGGCCATTAAGAACGGGGAAGCGGATTATGCGGTACTCCCGATCGAGAATTCTTCGGCAGGAATTGTCTCGGAAAATTATGATCTTCTGGTGGAATATGATAATTATATTGTCGGAGAGCAGATCATCCGTATTGATCATGCACTTTTAGGACTGGAAGATGCAGATGAGAGAGATATCCGTACCGTGTATTCGCACAAACAGTCACTGATGCAGTGCAGTGAATTTCTGGACAGTCATGCGGACTGGGAAAAATTCAGTGTCAGCAATAATGCCGTTGCAGCCAAGAAGGTCAAAGAGGATGGGGAGATTTCCCAGGCGGCGATTGCCAGTGCAAAAAATGCCCAGATTTATGGGTTGAAAGTATTACGCAATTCCATTCAGAATAATAAAAATAATTCGACCCGGTTTATTGTTGTGACAGGGAAAAAAGTATATACCGATCAGGCAGACCGGATCAGCATCTGTTTTGAGATCAATCACGAAAGCGGTGCTTTATATCATGCACTGTCGCATTTTATTTATAATGGACTGAATATGACAAATATCCAGTCACGTCCGTTACAGAATAAAAACTGGGAATATCGTTTCTTTGTTGATTTTGAGGGAAGATTTGAGGATCATGCAGTGCAGAATGCGCTGCGCGGACTTCGGGAGGAAACAATTGCATTCCGGATTCTTGGTACGTATTAGTCAGAATTGGTGAAAGAAGGTGGGCGAATGGCAATTCACACATTTGCAGCAATTTATATTGGCACATACGATGTGAGCCTGAAGGTATTTGAGTTTACAAACAGAAAAAAGTTTCATGAGGTGGATCACATCCGGTCCCGGCAGGAACTGGGGAAAGGTGCTTACGGCACCGGGACAATCGGATATGAGCAGGTGGAAGAACTCTGTGAAACACTGGCGCAGTTTAAAGAGATTATGGAAAGCTACAAGGTAGACAGTTATGAAGTCTGTGCCGCAGCCGCACTCCGGGATACCACGAATGAGATATTTGTTCTCGACCAGATTTATCTTAGAACCGGATTCCGGGTAAAGGTGCTCAGCAATTCGGAACACCGTTTTATCAGTTATAAAGCGGTGGCGGGAAGTCCGGTGTTTGAGGAGATGATAAAGACGAGTGCAGCAGTCGTGGATGTCGGCGGAGCGAGCGTACAGATTACGTTATTCCGCAACGGAAAGATGATCACGACACAGCACATGGAAGCGGGCATCATGCGCCTGCGGAATCTGCTTGGAGACCGCGGATATTCCCTGAAAATGTATGAAAACCAGATTGAGGAATATGTCAATAAAAAACTCGAGGGATTCCGTGCTATGTATATGAATACGCCGGTGGATTATCTGATCCTGATCAGTGACTATGCCGACGGCCTGGTCAAAAAGATTGAGGAAAAAGGCGGAAAAAGCCGGCAGGTAAAGCTGGATAAATTCTCTAAATTTATCGATAAACTGCTCAAAAAAACACTGGAGGAAATTACAGCGGAACTGAATCTTTCGGATGAGAGGGAACCGTTAATTATTCCGGCACTTGTGCTGTATAAAATGATGGCACAGAATGTGAATCCGAAAGAGGTATGGGTTCCGGGCGCAAATATTCAGGATGGTATGGCATTTGATTATGCACAGCACAATAAACTGCTGGCATCGACACATGATTTTGATGCGGATGTCATTTCGGCGGCCACATTTTTATCGGAGCATTACCACAGTTTTTCTCCACACATTCAGACACTTTCCAAGCTATCCATTAAGATTTTTGATGCGATGAAACAGGAACACGGACTTGGAAAGCGAGCGCGTCTGCTGCTTCAGGTGGCTACAATCCTGCATGACTGTGGAAAGTATGTCAGCTTTGCGGAAGCGTCGGAGAGTACGTATCATATTATCATGTCCTCAGAGATTATCGGTCTGACCCATCAGGAGCGGGAGATTGTTGCACAGATCGTGCGTTACAATACCCTTCCTCTGGACCCGTATGAGGAAGTCGCCGATGTGCTGAGTCAGGAAGAGTATCTTTGCGTGGCAAAACTTTCGGCAATTCTTCGTGTGGCAAATGCGCTGGATCAGAGCCACAAACAGAAGTTTAAAAATATCCGGATCGCGGTAAGGGAGAGAAAACTCGTGATTACGGTCGAGGCATTTGAGGATATTGCACTGGAACAGGCATTGTTTGACGCAAAGACCTCTTATTTTGAAAATGTATACAGCATGAAACCTGTTTTAAAAGAGAAGCGTATTTATAACTATTAGATCGGAGGGCTTTTATGGACACAAAAATAGATTTTAAAGATCCGGCATATTATGAAAACCGTGAACTCAGCTGGATTAAGTTTGACCAGCGTGTATTAAGTGAAGCAAGGGATAAATCCATTCCGCTTTTGGAGCGGTTGAAATTTGTCAGTATTACTTCTTCCAATCTGGATGAATTTTTTATGGTAAGGGTGGCATCCTTAAAGGATATGGTACATGCAAAATATAAAAAGCGTGATATCGCCGGAATGACCGCAACGGAGCAGCTTTCCGCCATCAATAAACAGGCGCGGGAACTGGTCAATATCCAGTACAGTACATTCAGCCGTTCCCTGATGCCGCTTCTGCGCAAAGAAGGAATATATCTTCTGGATGCACATGAGGATCTGAATGAGGAACAGGCGCGTTTTGTGGATCGCTATTTTATGGAAAATGTATATCCGGTACTCACCCCGATGGCGGTGGATGCATCGCGTCCGTTCCCGCTGATCCGCAATAAAACGCTGAATATTGCAGCACTTCTGACCGGAAAGAAAACGGAGGATGAGACCGTGTTTGCGACCGTGCAGGTGCCAAGTGTTCTGCCGCGTCTGGTACAGATTCCAAGCGAAGGGGAGACAAAATCGTTTATTCTCCTTGAGCAGATCATAGAACGCAACATCGGCATATTGTTTTCCAATTACAAGGTATTGTGTGCATATCCGTACCGGATCATGCGAAATGCAGATCTGACAATTGATGAGGATGAGGCATCAGATTTGCTGAAAGAGATTGAAAACAAATTAAAGATGCGTCAGTGGGGAGAAGTTATCCGTCTGGAAATTGAAGAGAAGGTAGACAAAAAACTTCTGAAATTTTTAAAGACGGAGCTGAAAGTATCGGATGAGGATATTTTTCAGATTGCAGGACCGATTGATCTGACTTTTTTAATGAAAATGTATGGGATTGACGGATATGACCATCTCCGCTATAAACCGTATACGCCGCAGCAGGTGCCGGAAATTACACCGGGAAGTGACATTTTTGCCGCAATCCGCAAAGGGGATATTTTTCTGCATCATCCATACGAAACCTTTGATCCGGTTGTGGATTTCATCCGGCAGGCATCCAAAGATCCGGATGTCCTGGCGATTAAACAGACACTGTATCGAGTCAGCGGAAATTCCCCGATTATCAGCAGTCTGGCACAGGCAGCGGAAAACGGCAAGCAGGTGTCGGTTCTGGTTGAGCTGAAAGCCCGTTTCGATGAGGAGCACAACATTGTATGGGCGAAAAAACTGGAACAGGCAGGCTGTCATGTGATCTATGGTCTCGTTGGCCTTAAAACACACAGCAAGATCGCACTGGTGGTCCGCCGGGAGGAGGATGGAATCCGCCGCTATGTTCATCTGGGAACCGGAAACTATAACGATTCGACGGCAAAATTATATACGGACTGTGGAATCTTTACCTGCAAAGAGTCAATCGGGGAGGATGCCACAGCGGTGTTTAATATGTTATCCGGATATTCCGAACCGCTGGCATGGAATGAGTTGGTGCTGGCACCATACTGGCTGCGGGATAAATTTTTGCGCCTGATCGGCAGGGAAACGAAAAATGCACGGCAGGGTAGAGAAGCCCGTATCGTGGCAAAGATGAATTCCCTCTGTGATCCAGGCATTATTGCGGCGCTGTATGAGGCATCTGCAAGCGGTGTAAAGATTGATCTGATCGTGCGCGGAATCTGCTGTCTGCGCGTCGGAATTCCGGGAGTGAGTGAAAATATTTCCGTGCGTTCCATTGTGGGAAATTTCCTGGAGCACAGCCGTATTTTCTATTTTTATAATGACGGCAATCCGGAAGTATTTATGGGAAGTGCGGACTGGATGCCGCGAAATCTTGACCGGCGTGTAGAGATTGTTTTCCCGGTGATTGAGGAGGAACTCAAAGAAAAAGCACTGCATATTCTGCATGTGGAACTGGAAGATAATGTGAAAGCGCGTGTGATGCAGCCGGATGGTACGTATGAAAAACTTGACAAGCGGGGCAAGGTCCTGATAAACTCACAGGAGCAGTTTTGTGCGGAGGCAAAAGCAGCAGTGCCGGATCAGAATCCGGGAAACAACCAGCGGCTGTTTATTCCGGCAGAACCGGCGGAATAAATTTACAGAAAACAGTTGACAATACCGTAATCAGGTGGTATAGTCAAATGGTTGTTAAGAAACAAGTAGAGTATCCACTCTCACCTAAGCGCAATCGGGCGACTTAGTGTTCATACTTTTAGCATGTTATATGAATGTTAGATGTAATAGTGGATAGTCTGCCTATCCACTATTTTTTATTGGAGGTACAAAACCATTAGCGAATTAATGATTAACGAACAGATCAGAGACAGAGAGGTTCGTCTGATCGGACCGGATGGCGAGCAGATTGGTGTTGTCTCATCCAGAGAGGCACAGAAAATTGCAGATGAAGCCGGTCTTGACCTTGTCAAGATTGCTCCGAATGCAAAGCCGCCTGTATGCAAGGTAATTGATTACGGTAAGTATCGTTATGATCTTGCACGTAAGGAAAAGGATGCAAAGAAGAAGCAGAAGACAGTGGAATTAAAAGAAATCCGCCTGTCACCAAACATTGACACCAATGATTTGAACACCAAGATGAACGCTGCAAAGAAGTTCCTCGCAAAAGGCAATAAAGTCAAGATCACACTTCGTTTCCGTGGTCGCGAGATGGCACATATGAACAGCAGTAAGCACATCTTAGATGATCTTGCTGAGCAGCTTTCCGATATCGCAGTAGTGGAAAAAGCACCGAAGATCGAGGGAAGAAGCATCGGTATGGTGTTGGCAGAGAAGAGATAACATTTATTAAGGAGGAATACACAATGCCAAAAATTAAGACAAACAGAGCAGCAGCAAAGCGTTTCAAAGCAACCGGAACCGGAAAGTTAAAGAGAAACAAGGCTTACAGAAGACATATCTTAACAAAGAAAACAACAAAGAATAAGAGAAATCTCAGAAAAGCAGCAATGATGGATCAGACAAACATCAAGAACATGAAGAAGATTTTACCATACATCTAAGATTTGTTAAGGAGGATATAGGAAATGGCAAGAGTTAAAGGCGGATTAGGCGCTAAGAAAAGACATAACAGAACTTTAAAGTTAGCAAAGGGATACAGAGGAGCTCGTTCCAAGCAGTATCGTGTAGCTAAGCAGTCTGTAATGAGAGCCTTAACAAGTTCTTATTCTGGACGTAAAGAGAGAAAGAGACAGTTCCGTCAGTTATGGATTGCTCGTATCAACGCAGCAGCTCGTATGAACGGACTTTCTTACAGCCAGTTCATGCACGGATTAAAGGTAGCTGGAGCTGATTTAAACCGTAAGGTATTAGCTGACATGGCTGTTACAGATGCAGCAGGTTTTGCAAAGCTTGCAGAAGTTGCAAAGAAAGCATTAGCTTAGTCATCGGAAAAATGTTGGGTAGAAAACTCCGGACAAGTTGTTTGTCCGGAGTTTTTTGAAAAATATACGGGGAAAGGTATTGGAAACAATGGAAAAAAGAGAACAGCTCGGAAGCAGACTTGGGTTTATTATGCTCTCGGCAGGATGTGCAATCGGATGCGGAAATGTATGGAAGTTTCCCTGGATGTGCGGACAAAACGGCGGTGGCAGTTTCATGCTTGTCTATGTGATCTGTCTGCTCATTTTAGGGCTTCCGGCAATGGTGATGGAACTTTCCGTAGGACGTGCGGCACAGACAAGTCCCTTGTATATGTATGAGAAACTTTCCGGAAAACGCAAATGGAAAATTCCGGGGATTGTGTGTCTGATTGGAAATATTGCACTGATCGCGTTTTATTCCGTTGTTGCAGGCTGGATTATTTATTATTTTGTGAAGTTTCTTACCGGTCAGAATGCGGATTTGGGATTTGAAAAAATGATCACAACACCATCCGTAAATGTTGGTTACCTGTTGATCACGGTTGTGATTACATTTGTGATTTTGAGTTTCCGGCTGCAGGGAGGCCTTGAACGCATTACCAAATATATGATGTCGGCGCTTCTGGTGCTGATGCTGGTGTTGGCGATCCACAGTTTTACGCTTTCCGGCGCAAAGGATGGGCTGGCTTTTTATCTGATTCCGGATCTTTCCAAAATATCAGGTACAATGATTGTAAAAGCAATGAATCAGGCGTTTTTCACGTTGTCGGTCGGTATGGGTGGCATGGCGATCTTTGGAAGCTACATCGGGAAAGAGCGTTCCCTTTTGGGGGAATCCGTAAATATCATTGTTTTAGATACGTTTGTAGCAGTTGTTGCAGGCATGATTATGTTTCCTGCCTGCGATACCTATAATCTTGAAGTGACTGCGGGACCAAGCCTTTTGTTTGATACGATGGCGAGTGTGTTTAACCATATGCAGGGCGGACGCTGGTGGGGTGCGCTGTTTTTCCTGTTCATGGTGTTTGCTGCCATGTCAACGGTATTTGGAGTATGTGAGAATCTGCTTGCCATGATCCGGGAACTGACGGGCTGGTCACGTCCGGTGGGATGTATTGTCTGCGGGATTGGGACGTTTCTTGTGGCATTGCCAACGGCGCTGGGGTACAGTCTGATTCGTTTTCAGCCGTTTGCAAAAGGCACGGCATGGCTGGATTTGTGGGATTTTATTGTGTCTAACAATGCGATGCCGCTCGGCTCACTGATACTGGCGCTGTTTTGCTGTACACGCCGGGGATGGGGGTGGAACAATTTCCTGCAGGAGGCCAATGCGGGAAAAGGCTTAAAAATCAAGGCATGGATGAAACCGCTGTTCTGTTATTTTGTGCCTGTAGGGATTTTATTTATTTATATTTATGGAATGTTCACGTTTCCGTGGCATTAGAAGAAAAGAGGGGCAAAAATTATTCTGTCCCTCTTATTTTTATGCGATAAGCTTTGGGAGAGACCCCTTTTTTCTTATGAAAGGTTTTTGAAAAATACAGCCCATTATCAAATCCGACGGAATTTGCAATGGCGGTGATCGAAAGATTTGAGTGTTCCAACAGATAGCATGCCTGTTTCATGCGAAAATCCGTGAGGTATTCTTTTGGGGACTGCTGCAGCACCAGTTCAAAGGAACGGAACAGATGGCTGCGGCTTAAACCGACGTAGGCGGCAATATCTTCCACTGTGATCGGGTAGGAGTAATTGGCGCTGATATATTCGATACTTTTCTGGACGTAGGTTGCGGCTGTCAGCTGCGTTTCTTTTTGGGTGGAAGATTTTAGAAAGAGCGCCAGCGTGGTATAGAGCCGGCCGGTCATTTCAACGGCATGTTCAAATCCGTTTCCTCTGGCATCATAGATATGCAGAAGCTGACGTTTGACTTCTTCTCCGTTTGGCACTGCATGAATACAGGGATTTTTGCGAGAAAAATCAGTTGCCTGCAGGATGGTGGCAGCGTCGCTTCCGGTAAAACCGACCCAGGCGTATTCCCATGGGTTTTTGGCGTCTGCACGGTAGATAACCTCAGTATTAGGATAAACTAAAAAGGCATCTCCGGCGGAGAGAGAATGGACTTCGTGATGCACTTCATAGGTGCCTTTGCCGGAGATAATATAGTGAATCAGATAGTGGTCACGGATTCCGGGGCCCCACTGATAACCGGCATCGCATAGTTGGTATCCGACATTGTAAACCGACAGGGAAACAAGTTCTTTTGCGGTTGCTTTATAGGAATTTTTGTATTGATCGTTCATGGAAAACACTCCTTGTACACCCATAGAGTTCATGGCTGCTTTTGTTATCTTTAGTATTCAGTTTATACGTTTTTTTATGCACATGCAACATTTTTACATGTTTTCTCTACATTTGGTTCTGTACATTTGTGGATAAGAGCGATAGAATAAAGATGTCAAAAGAAAACAAAAGCACAGAAAGGGAGAGTGGAATTATGGCAATTTTAGTTACTGGTGGAGCAGGCTATATCGGAAGTCATACATGTGTAGAACTGCAGAATGCGGGGTATGATGTTGTTGTTTTGGATAATCTGTCAAACGCTTCCGAAAAGGCGCTGGATCGTGTGGAAGCATTGACTGGAAAGAAAGTTACTTTTTATAAGGGAGATATCCTTGACCGTGACATTTTAAATAAAATTTTTGCAGAGCAGAAGATTGACAGTTGTATTCATTTTGCAGGACTGAAGGCTGTCGGAGAGTCTGTGGCAAAGCCTTGGGAGTATTACAATAACAACATTGCAGGAACTTTAACACTGGTTGATGTGATGCGTCAGAACGGATGCAAGAACATCATTTTCTCTTCATCTGCAACCGTATACGGCGATCCGGCAGAAATTCCGATTACCGAGAACTGCCCGAAGGGACAGTGTACCAATCCTTACGGATGGACAAAGTCCATGCTGGAGCAGATTTTATCAGATATCTACAAGGCAGATAATGAGTGGAATGTGATCCTGCTTCGCTACTTCAATCCAATCGGAGCACATCCAAGCGGAACCATGGGGGAGAATCCAAACGGCATCCCGAACAACCTGATGCCTTACATTACACAGGTTGCAGTTGGCAAGTTAAAAGAACTCGGTGTATTCGGAAACGATTATGATACTCCGGATGGAACCGGTGTGCGCGATTATATCCACGTTGTTGATCTGGCAAACGGACATGTAAAGGCATTAAAGAAGATCGAAGAGAACGCCGGACTTTGCATTTACAACCTTGGTACCGGACACGGCTACAGCGTGCTTGATATCGTAAAGAATTTTGAGGAAGCAAACGGCATTAAGATTCCATACAGCATCAAGCCTCGCCGTCCTGGCGATATTGCAACCTGTTACTGTGACCCGGGCAAGGCAGAACGTGAACTTGGCTGGAAAGCGCAGTACGGAATTAAGGAAATGTGTGCGGATTCCTGGAGATGGCAGAAGAACAATCCAAACGGTTATGAGGATTAATTAAAAAAGAGGGAAAAGTCTTATTTTCGAATTTGTTTGAATATTTTTGAAAAATATGAAAAATATGCTTGACGAAGCGTGGGGTGTATGCTATTATAATACACGGTTCGTTGGTCAAGCGGTTAAGACGCCGCCCTCTCACGGCGGAAACACGGGTTCGATTCCCGTACGGACTGCTGAGATATAAATCCAGTGTTTATACAGATTCTTAGGAAGCTGTTGTAGGCACTGGATTTTTTGTTTTCTTATATGGTCATATATGAAACCGAAACGTCGGGTTAGAATGTCGAAACAAGATTACCTATGAGATAATGGGGATAAAAGTTATGCACTTAGTAAAATTGGAAGAGATTCCTGGTGCTAAAGAAGAATTGAAAAAAATTCGCAAACGATTCTACGATTGGATGAAAGATCCTTCTGCATTTTCAGAGTAATTCACAAAATACCAAAGAAACCTTGCAAAACAGGGCATTTCTTGGGTATATCGTGGCAAGTGTAGTAGTAAGGGGCTACGGTAATACTACGAATGAGGGAATGCAAACAAGCCGATGTAGAAGTACAAATTTTAACGGTAGTAGCAATCGTTAGAATGTAAGGGCTATCGTTATAGCTATCGTTATATAGTGTGCAATCGTTGAAATGTTCAGCAGTATCGTGTAAAATGAATATCTAATTGGATATGAACATATAATATTAATGCAGCCATAAGCTGCGATTTGAACTTATTTTGACATTGACAAGCGGCTCATTTGGATGTATATTTTAAGTACAGTAAGAGATTACTGCAAATGTTTGTTGCTACTCGATATGCAACTCAAACAAGGTCGAGTTCAAATGTTTGTCGCTACTCGATATGCGACTTAGAAAAGGTCGAGTTCAAATGTTTTGAGGTTCCATTCGAGAGGATGGGGCCTCTTTTTAACGATAGGAGAAGAAATGGAAATAGGACATTTTTATTATATTGATGATCAGTACTTTAAGGATTTTCCAGATCCTTATTTGATGCAGAATAAGGAAAAAGTAAATGGACAGTTGCATGACAGACCATGTTTTTACGCATTCCAGGATAGTAATACTCAGCTATTTTGGATGATTCCGTTTTCGTCACAGGTTTCTAAATTTAAGGGGATTTATAATAAGAAAATGCAAAAGTACCATAGGTGCGATACAATTGTTTTTGGAGAAGTACTTGGTCATGAGAAGGCTTTTTTGATTCAAAATATGTGTCCGATTACAGAAAAATATATGAAAAATGAGTATTTGGACTCTGCTGCCAATATACCAGTTCGTGTTGATGGTAGATTGGAAAAGGAATTGAAGGATAAGGTAGGGAAAGTATTAGCGTTGCAGAGAAAGGGCGCAAAGCTGATTTTTCCAGATGTCCTTAGTATAGAACAGGAATTATTATAATAGATGGAAATATCTATGTCGGATAAAGAGAGGTGCTGTGCCAGTTGGCAGGCATCTTTTTCTTTATAATCCGCGTGGTATATTTCGCACATTTTTATTGACAAGAGATTGTTGAGGTGGTGTTTTTATAACATAAGAGCGAAATATATCACATAAGAGCGAAATATATCACATAAAGGCGATGGCGATTATGAATGAAAAAGAACCAATGAGCTTGTCGAAAAAATATAATATCAGATACACAATTGATGGATTATTCTTACGAATGAGAAGTACAAAGGTGATGCCTTGCTGCAGAAGTCTTATACAGTTGATTTCCTTACTAAGAAGGTCAAAACCAATGAAGGGGAAGTTCCACAGTATTATGTAGAAAACAACCACCCGGCAATCATTGAACCTGAACTCTTCGACTTGGTGCAGTCAGAAATACAGCGAAGAGGCAAGGGAAGTTCAAGGTACAGCGGTGTGACGATATTTTCTTCCAAAGTTCAGTGTGCCGAGTGTGGTGGCTGGTACGGCAGTAAGGTGTGGCATTCCAATGACAAATACCGAAGGGGTATCTACCAATGCAATAATAAGTTCAGACATAAGACTGGTTGTTCAACACCTCATTTAACAGAGTTTGAAATCAAGGATTATTTTGTAAAAGCTGTAAATCAGCTGATTATGGAGAAAGCAGAGATACTTGATAATCTTCAGCTAATTAGGACTACGCTTTGCGATAAGGCAGACCTTATCAAGCAGAAAGAGGCATTGGAAGAGGAAATCAATGTAACAGTAGAAATGACACAGAATATTGTTGCAGAGAATGCGAGGATGGCTCAAAATCAAGATGAATACAATAAAAAGTATAGTTCCTTGGTGGAGCGATACAATAAGCTGAAGGAAGAATATGATAGCATTTGCTCAACGATATCCGACAAGGATGCCAAGTACGAGCAGATTGGCAGATTCATCAAGGTTCTTAAAGGTCAGCAAGAACTTATAACAGAATTTGATGAGTCGCTTTGGAGCAGCCTTACAGAGAAGATAGTTGTGAAAAGCAAGGAAGAAGTGACCGTGGTATTCAAGGACGGGACAGAGATAACAGTTGAATAAATATAACAATATTGCACTCAGGCTTAGTGGTCTGAGTACTTTTTCTGTTTAAAGAACTGTAACTTTTGAGTCATTGAAAAACTGTTCAATATATGTTAGAATAAATTATCTTAATTGTGCAAGAAATTCACAAGCACAAGGAGAGTGGATATGTTAAAGAATAATATAGAAGTAGATGTAAAAGTTAAGTGCATAGAAAACGGAATTACGCAGGCTCAGCTTGCTGAGAAATCAGAAACATCCAGTCCGTATGTTAATCGAATCATCAAGAAGAGTGAAGTGTTGAATAAGACCTTTATTCGCATGATGGAAGAACTCGGATATGATGTTGAACTCACATATGTGAAAAGAACGGAGGAATAGCCATGGCGTTTGATTTTAAGAAAGAATATAAAGAATTTTACATGCCAAAGAGTAAGCCTGCAATTGTAACAGTACCAAAAGCTAATTACATTGCAGTACGAGGAAAAGGAAATCCCAACGAGGAAGATGGGGCATATCAGAAAGCAATAAGTGTATTATATGCTATAGCCTATACTTTGAAAATGAGTTATAAGACTGATTATAAAATCAATGGTTTCTTTGAGTATGTTGTTCCGCCACTTGAGGGATTTTGGTGGCAAGAAGATATTAACGGAATAGATTATGGCAATAAGGATTCTTTTAATTGGATATCTGTTTTAAGGCTTCCTGATTTCATTTCCAGAGAAAACTTTGATTGGGCTGTTAATACAGCGGCTAAGAAGAAAAAGCTAGATTGCTCATCAGCAGAATTTCTTACAATTGATGAAGGCCTTTGTGTTCAGATAATGCATATTGGACCATTTGACGATGAACCTGAAAGCGTTGCAAAGATGGATGCATATTTATCAGAAAATGGATACGAAAATGATTTGAGCGACACAAGGTTACACCACGAAATTTATATGTCCGATGCAAGAAAAGTTGCACCAGAAAAGTGGAAAACTGTAATTAGACATCCTATTAAGAAGGTGTGAAGATGAAACAGATAACCAATAAGGAATATGAAGAATTCCAAAAATATAAAGAAGATAAGCTATATGGTAGAGTGCTTAACTCCGATGGTCTGCGTTTAATCTGTGCAGCAGAAAATTATGACCCAGAGGCTATTGGCAAGCGTATGCTTGAAACATTGGCTAAAATTGGCCGAGAGAACTAATAGTATAAGTAAGGAGGGTCAATTTTGAAAGAACAAAGTGAACTAGACACTACAAAGAATGATAGTGTAAATGCCAATGAAACAGAAATATTAGAAGTGTCACACGAGGCGTATTGCAAAAAAAAGCCACTTGTCATATTTAAAACTGATGCAGACATATATGGCAGAAATATATCAGCAATGAGTAATTTCTTTGATGGGTATGTTCAAGAAATGTCTCTAGCCATTCGTGAGTCAGATGGGTCACAAGTAGTAATGGACTTGCCTATTTCAGATTTGAGCATAATAGGTGAATCAATTAACCAGGCTGAAATCGTAATGAGAGGAAATGTTACATTGTTACCAGATTTCGATAGTTTACCATCAGATGTTAGAAGTAAATTAAAGAAAGGTTTATATTCTGTTGGCGAATCAAAACAAGTAGATGGCAATATGAGAGCTGTAATACTTGATGAGAATGGAGTTAGGGTAAAAGATATTACTTTAAAAAAAGTTCTTAATAGTCCTGCAAATATCGAAACTATGCGTAGCATAGGAAATCAATTACAGATGAGACAAATTTATGCCAAATTATCTGATATAGAAGAGTTTCAAACATATCAGATAGAAAGGGATCGTGACAGAGATATCATTGTACCATTTTTAGATGCTCGTTCACTTGTACTTGAGGCTGCTACTAAAGATTCTGAAACTGAAAGAGCACAAATGCTTAAAGAGGCTGATAGTAAAATTCGCACAGCATTAAATTCTGTTTATAGAGATATTGAGACAACATCAAACAGCTTTGCCAAAAGAGTCAACATACCATTCTTAGGCTTTGGAAAACAAATTAATACATATATGAGCTATATTGCTGATGACTTACAGATTGCAACAAAATATGTAGGGGTAAGAATGCAAATTTTAGAGTACCTTGGTGAGAGCAAAACAGCAAAAACAGTTTTGCAACAGTTTAATCATACAATGCTTGATTTTATAGAACAGCCTATAACTAGAAAAGGTTTATCAGCAGCGACTCTAATGCAGGATTACTTCCCTTATAATGAAGAAAATATGGACTGTTGGTATAAGTTTTCCAAAGACCTGAAACCTGCGATTGAATCAAGTATGAAACAATTGGAACTTGAAACAAAGGATTATAACAATCAAGAAATATATGTAGTTTCCGTGGAGGATGAGAGTGATGAGTGAAAATCTAAAAAAATGTAAGGTATGTGGTAGAACAATAACTGATAAAAATAATATCACTGGATTATGTCCTAAGCATCAAAAAGTCGCAAATACAGCTGGAGCTACAGTGGGATTAGTGGGTTTAGGAATTACTGTAAAAAAGTTTGCTCCTAAAGCGTTAAAAACAGTTATAAAAATTATTAAGCGATAAGTTTGAAAGGAGGCCTCTTGATGGTCACAGAAGTTAATCGTTCAATAATGCACCCTGTGCATATAGTTCAAGGGGGTTCAAATGCACCCTGTGCATATAGTTCAATAGTACAAAGGTTCAGTTTATCAACGATGGTGTGGCAACAGATCCAGCTTGTGGTACATCAGGATTCTTGGTTGCTGCCGGCGAATATCTGAAGGAAAATAAGAAGGATGAGATTTTCTTCGATAAGCAGAAAAAAGATCATTATATGAACCACATGTTTTATGGATATGACATGGATAGAACCATGCTTCGTATCGGTGCCATGAACATGATGACGCATGGAATAGACAATCCTTTTATCGAATATAGAGACAGTCTGTCTGATCAAAATCAAGATAAGGACAAGTATTCGTTGGTACTCGCCAATCCACCTTTTAAGGGAAGTCTGGATGCAGAGTCAGTTTCCGGAGATTTGCTTAAGGTATGTAAGACAAAGAAAACGGAATTATTATTCCTTACCTTGTTCCTTCGTATCTTAAAGATTGGTGGAAGATGTGCTTGTATCGTACCGGATTGAGTGCTTTTTGGATCTTCTAAAGCGCATAAGGATATCAGAACAGAGATTGTAGAGAATCAGAGATTGGAGGCTGTTATTTCCATGCCTTCCGGTGTGTTTAAACCATATGCCGGTGTATCTACCGCTATTCTGGTATTTACTAAAACAGAGCATGGTGGAACGGATAATGTGTGGTTCTATGATATGAAGGCTGATGGCTTCAGTCTTGATGATAAGAGAACTGTTGTGTCTGAAAATGATATCCATGATATCATGGAGAGATTTAAGAATCGTGAGCAGGAAATTGATAGAAAACGTACCGAACAGTCATTTATGGTTCCGAAGCAGGAAATCGTGGATAACGGATATGACTTGTCTATCAACAAGTATAAACAGGTAGAATATGAAAAAATTGAGTATCTTGTAACATCAGAGATTCTGGCTAACATTAAGGCTTTGGATAAAGAAATCGCTAAAGAGATGGAAGAATTGGAGGCGATGTTGAATGGATAAATTTGGGTTTGTGGGAGAAACAGTTTATTTGGCGGAAGTTTGTCATCCTACTCAATGGAAGACATTGCCGACATCAGAATTACTTGATGAAGGATTTCCAGTATATGGAGCAAATGGAATTATTGGCTATTATTCAGAATATAATCATGAAAATCCGGTTGTAGCAATTACCTGTCGAGGAGCAACTTGCGGAACAGTAAACATAACTATGCCAAAAGCATACGTGACGGGAAATGCTATGTGCTTGGATGATGTTCGACGAGACATCAATATTCATTATTTGTTTTATGCAGTAAAGCAATGGATTACACCAATATTATAAGCGGTTCAGCACAGCCACAGATTACTCGCCGAGGATTGTCTAAAGCCAAAATCAAAGTCATTGATTCTAAGAATCAGAAAGTTGTAGTTGAAACCCTTTAGAAAATAGAAGGACTTATTGGTCTAAGAAAGCAGCAATTAGAACAACTTGATACTCTTATCAAAGCCAGATTTGTCGAGATGTTTGGGAACCCAGTATCAAACTCTTTCGATTTGCCAGAGAAGACACTACCAGAGTTAGGAGAGTTTGGAAGAGGCGTTTCAAAGCATAGACCAAGAAATGATGCAAGGCTATTAGGTGGACCATATCCATTGATACAAACTGGAGAGGTGGCATCGGCAGGTCTTTATATAGATTCTTATAGCAATACATACTCTGAGTTAGGATTACAACAAAATAAGATGTGGAGCAAGGGGACGCTATGTATAACAATTGCAGCGAATATTGCTAAGACAGCAATTCTGAATTTTGACGCATGTTTTCCAGATAGTGTTGTGGGTTTCAAAGCTAACGAGAATAACAATAATGTATTTATTCATTATTGGTTTACATTTTTTCAGGCAATTTTGGAATCACAAGCACCTGAGTCAGCACAGAAGAATATAAATCTTAAAATATTGAGTGAATTGAAAGTTATAGCACCTGAAAAATCAAGACAGGATGAGTTTGCCGACTTTGTTACCCAAGTCGACAAATTAAAGGTTGAAGTACAGAAATCACTTGATGAGATGCAAATATTATTTGATAGTTTAATGCAGGAATATTTTGGATAGGTGAGAGTATGAAAATTTTAGGAATTGATGATTCGATTGAACAGGATATTATTTCCATTGCTATCAAAAATGATATAAAGAAGCTAATTCTTTTTGGTTCTAGAGCTCGTGGGGATTTTAAGCGCACGAGTGATATAGATTTAGCCGTAGAAGGTGGAAATATCTCAGCATTTGCAGTACAGGTGGATGAGGAGGTTTCTACACTTTTGGAATTTGATATCATTAATTTGGATGGGAGAGTACAAAAAGAACTACTAGAATCTATACGAAGAGAGGGAGTTTTGTTATATGAAAAAATATGAAAACTTTTGTAATGCTTATCGCAATCTCAAAGATATTTATAGTTACGAAGAGCCATATAACAATGTCGAGTTGACAGGATTGGTTGGACTATATGAGATTTGCTTTGAGCAAGCATGGAAAATGATGAAAGAAAAACTGACAGAGTCAGGATTTGCCGAAAGTGCAACTGGTTCACCACGAACCATATTAAAGACAGCATATAAGGCGGGAATGATTGTGGATGAACAAAGCTGGCTGGACGCTTTGCAGGCACGAAATAATGTTGCACATGCATATAATGAAGAGGTTGCTTTGGATATTATTCACCAGACGAAGGAGTCGTTTTATGACTTGTTTGGTAAACTAAAAAATGAAATAGAAAGGAACTGGTTATAAATTTTATTGGAGAAGGATGTTGGTACGAAAGGAATGTATCAACATGGAAGAAAAGATGGTAAGAATTGTAAATGCAATGGCGGAGTTTTTAAGCATTGAGCAGCTTAAGAAGCTACAAGAAGTTATAGTGCAGGAATTATCGGAAAATGAACCTCAAAGAGAAAATATTTCAAATGATGAGTATATTACCAGATTCCTAAATGCGAAGCAGATGGAAGGGTGCTCTGATAGGACAATTCAGTATTATCGAGTTACGGTAGAGCATTTCCTGAAAGACATCAGTAACCCTGTTCGGAAAATTAGTACGGAGCAGATCAGAGATTATCTAGTTAGGTATCAGAAAATTAATAATTGCAGTAAAGTAACAATTGATAATGTGAGAAGAAATATTTCAAGCTTCTTTTCCTGGTTAGAGGAAGAGGATTATATTCTAAAGAGCCCGATGAGAAGGATTCACAAGATTAAGACCAAGACAGTTGTAAAAGAAACTATCTCTGATTCCTTGAAAAGAAGTTATGTGACATCACAACAGAGTCACAGCTTCCGAACTTTACATACGAAGAGATTACAAAACGTGCTAAGACTGTAGATGTAATATGGTTTAATGAGAGAAGAATAGCAGACAGATTTACTTTGTGAACCAAATCGTAGAATACATAGTTCATAATGGAATGATGACAGATCTCTCTGTCTTGCAGGAGTCACCGTTTACAGATCAGGGAAGTGTGGTAGAGATATTTACTGATTTGACGGTGTGGATGGGAATCAGGAAGGTTATAGAGTCGATAAATGCCAATGCGGCAGCGTAAAAAATAATTAACAAAGGATTTCTAATTATTATGTCAAATGATACAGGATTTGATGCTGTTGTTTCATTTTGGTCTGAACGTGGAATGAATGAATGTAAGTAGAGTACCGCGCTCTAATACATCAAACTCAAACCTATAGAAAGTGACTGTATCTGTTGAAGAAAATGTTGTCAACTCTTCATCAGTAAAAGTGACAGAAAAGATAAGTAGTGTAGATAAAAATGAGCTCTATACCATTATAAACTATGTTGGAAAAATGAACCATCATACTAGCAAATAACATAGTAGGCGATAAGAAGTCTATGAGTGCTAAAATCACAAAACAATATCCAAAGAATGGAACGCAACTTAACAAGATATTCAAGCCATTTTATAAGACACTTGCAAAAATAAAGAAATAACAAGAAAGAGGCCAGAACGATAAAGGATGGCACGATATCGCCTAAGTCGAAGGCAAGTTCTTCTAACTCTGGCAATATAAAGATAAAAATATGAAAAAAGTATTTGACAAAGAGTATTGTGTATGATAGTATAATACACGGTTCGTTGGTCAAGCGGTTAAGACGCCGCCCTCTCACGGCGGAAACACGGGTTCGATTCCCGTACGGACTGTTTTAAAAGTCGCATAAACACTGTGTTTGCGGCGTATTAAAAAACTTTGGTACTCAAAATGGTACTCAAAAACTGAACACAAAAGAAAGGAGTCTGCACAAGTGCTTTAGATTCTTTTCTGAAAATGGTAGACTTGGAACGCTTTGGCGTTCTTTTTTTATGCGGTTTTTCTGCTTATTTTTTGCGGAAGAACCGTATTTTTTTATGCAAAAATATAAGCATAGGAGGAATGCGGAATGTTATTTACGGATGAAATTCTTGAAAAAATCTTAACAAGAGAAGATGTGTCAAAGGTTCCGCTTGTGTATCAGTCAGCTATGATTCACGCAATCAAGGAAGTATTGGAGGAAGAGAATGTATCAGATGCAAAATCAGAATATGGCATTTAACCAAAACCCAAGCTATGCCGCATATCAGTACAACCCAATGCAGAGGTTTCAACAGCCAGAGCCGCAGATTCCGCAGATGCAACCTCAATTTCTTGGAATCCAAGGAAAAGTAGTGCAGTCGGAATCAGCGATCATGGCAAATGATGTACCTATGGATGGAAGTGTTGCGTTTTTCCCAATGCAGGACATGAGCGCAATCGTAGCAAAACAATGGGATGCCAACGGAACAATCAGAAAGACCGTTTACAAGCCTTTTAATGAGCAGATGGCAGATTCTTCGAGTGATGATAAAAGAATCGAAATAGGGCTATCTGATGATGCGACAAAGGCTATTACTGACAAATTGGATTGCTTGTTTGGAAAGATGGAAGAGTTGGAAGATAAGTTATCTTCGCAAACGCAAAGAAAATCTTCACGAACACAAAAGGAGAGTGAGTCTTAATGAATCCTATGCAGATGTTACAGGGAATGAGAAACCCACAGCAGTTTTTACAACAAATGATGGGGGACAGACAGATGATGAGTAATCCCATCATAAAAAATGCTTTAGGGATGGTACAAAGTGGAAATGTGGAAGGCATAGAAAAATTAGCAAGAAATTTATGCAAAGAAAAAGGTATACAAGTAGACGATTTTGTATCGCAAATAAAACAAAATATAGGAATTTAAAGGGAACTATATAAGCTCCCAATAAAATCCTTTATAAATTATATCCTTATTTGCATATTTATTAAATGTTTGGGAGCATATTTTCTCTTCTTTTTTAGCTTCACTCATGGAACGGTAAGTTTTTATTAAAATATGATTTTTGTCATATTTTTTAACGATTTTTGTCTGCTTATATTTAGGCACTTTAACTTTTTGAGAAAAAGACCAAAGAAAACCGCCTGCACTTTTTGAAGTTCCATGGCAGCAATTTGTGATAGAAGTTGAAGAAATATCTGTTATTCTGCTGGCTGCATTTATTCCATAAAAAGTATTTAAAAAATTTCCGTCAAGGTCAAATTGAAATACTTGCTTTGATTTAGCCAAAGATATACGATGCCCTAGTGTACCATAACTCATATTGTACTCGTTGGTACACCATTCCAAATTATCAGAATGGTTATTACTTGGATTTTCGTCTTTGTGGTTTACATATGGGTAATTGTTTGGGTTCGGGATAAATGCTTCAGCAACTAACCTATGAACAAAAAAGGACTTGCTTATATTATTTTTCCATAAGGAAACCCTTTTATATCCTTTTGGATATGTATTTGGGGAGAGTATTTTTGATTTTAATGGCAGATTACCTGTACCATTATTTTTCCTTTCAACTATTCTTCCCATGGATTTTACATTTCCAAAGTTACTGACTTGATAATAGCCCTCATAGCCCAAAATATCTTTCCAAATTTCTTTCATAAAAATAACACCTGTCCTTTCAGTGTAAGATGTCCTATATCAGCTAATGTACGGAAGCTGTTAGGACAAACAGCTTATTGGGAGCTACCCTATCCGTACAAATATATTATAACACTTTTTAATTAACTTCGGTACTAATTCTTGCAAGATTATGTATATAAAAATGAATTATGGAGGTAAATTCTATGTTTAACACAGGTAATTGTGCATCTGTTCCGCTTGTCGCGAACATTGACGGAAACGGAAATAACAACGGATGGGGCGCAGAAGGCTCATGGTTATGGTTCATCATCGTTATCTTTGCTATCTTCGGATGGGGTGGATTCGGTAACGGATTCGGAGGAAACGGAATGAATGGTGGTGTCGGAAGCGAAATCCAGCGCGGATTTGATAATCAGGCGGTTGTGTCAAAACTTGATGGCATTTCAAATGGTCTTTGTGACGGATTCTATGCAGTACAAAACGGCATGAACGGAATCAACACAAACATTTTGCAGACCGGATTCGGTATTCAGCAGGCTATCAATGCCGATACAGTCGCTAATATGCAGAATACAAACGCATTACAGTCACAGCTTGCTAATTGTTGCTGTGAAACAAGAGAAGCTATCCAAGGCGTAAACTACAACATGGCACAGAACACTTGCGCGTTGCAGAACACCATGAACAGCAACACAAGAGACATTATCGACAGTCAGAACGCAGGAACACGCGCTATTCTTGATTATCTCTGCAATGAGAAAATCTCTAGCTTACAGGCAGAAAATAACGACCTTCGCAGAGCAGCTTCACAGGATCGTCAGAGCGCACTGCTTACAACTCAGATGGCGGCTCAGACACAGCAGATTATCAATGCGGTAAATCCGTCTGCTATTCCGGCATATGTTGTACCTAACCCAAATGCTTATGCATATGGATGCGGATGTAACACAGGATGTAACTGCTAAAACTGAATAATTGAGTATCTTAATTGAGTTTAACTCGATCATGTCTGCTATGCAGTATTACTTACAATCAAAGGGCAGACTGTAATGTTTGCCCTTATTTTGTGAAAGAGAGGTAAAAATAATGGAAGTAACAGGAATTGCATTACAAACCGTTGCTGCTGGAGAAGATGTTGCATTCACAGAAACAGCAGTAAACGGAACAAAATGTATCGTACACAGACAGGGAAGCGGAATTGTAAAGCTAAGAGGTATCACCAATCAGTGCAAAGCTAGATTTTTGGTATCGTATTCCGGAAACATTCAGATCCCGACAGGCGGCACAGTTGGAGAGATTTCGCTTGCAATCGCGGTTGATGGAGAGCCTTTGCAGTCAACAAAGATGATCGTAACGCCAGCCGCAGCACAAAATTTACAGAATATTAGTTCACAGGCATACGTTGATGTACCTTGTGGTTGTTGCAGTACCGTAGCCGTGCAGAATACATCCACGCAGGCTATCGAGGTTCAGAACAGTAATTTGATTGCAGTAAGGGAGGCTTGATATTATGCATAAGTTTGCGAAACAGATTATGGATTGCGTGAAAGCCCATGTTGACGGCATCGGAATTGAGAATTTTGAGGGACAAAACCTTGATGATCTCAAGGATTGGACGGAGATTGCAAAGAACATCGTGTGCTTTGACAAGGACTATAACATTGTTGAAGCCATGAAAAAGTCTGAAAATGAAGAAATCATGCGCATGGTGGAAGAATTTGGGGATTATCCGGGAAGAAGATACTACAATGAGTACCGGTACTCAAATGGCAGATTCGCACCGAAAGGGCGTGGAACACGCAGAGGATATGTAGAGCCGCCATATTATCATCAGATGCCGGAAGATTACCGGGAATGGGAAAATATGTCGGATGCAGAGCGAATGAGAGACCTCGACCGAATGAGTATGGGAAAGATGTATTATTCAGAGCCTATGAGTGGCAATAATGGTATGAGTACCGGTACTCACGATGCAAGAGAGGGCAGAGCCGGTATGAGTCGGAGAAGCTACATGGAGGCAAAGGAAATGCATAACGGAAATTCACCGGAAGATAAGGACGCAAAGATGAAAGAACTCGAAAAGTACATGAAATCTCTTTCGGAAGATGTGACAGAACTGTTTTCCGGAATGTCCCCAGAAGAGAAACAGTTGACCAAGACAAAGCTTACTACGCTTGTCACGAAAATGTAATAGAGAGGGCATTTTGCCCTCTTTGTTTGCGAGGTGGTAAATTGTTCACGATAAACAATGAAATATGGAATTTGGTCAAAGTATCGCGTTACAGCGATATGCTACAGAGAAGTGATGGAAGCAGGACAGTAGGAATGACCGATAGAGACACGAAAACGATATATCTTGCGGATGATCTGCGTGGAAAATTTCTTGACCGTGTGTTATGCCACGAATTATGTCATGCGTTCTGCCTTTCGTACAATGTATACATGGATATTGATACAGAGGAAATTGTAGCAGACTTCTTGGCTACATACGGAAGAGAAGTATTTGAAATAGCAGACAAACTATTGATTGAACTTATGGAGGTTGCATAATGGATAAAATCACAGAACTCTTGCAGTACGTGCACCGGACGAACCCGGAAATGACTAGGGAAAAGCTGGTAAAAGAGTTGAGCAAAAGCGGCTATGCGGCGCGGTCTTTGATTTTTACGAAAGAAAATTTTCTCCGCGCCCCAAAAAATATTTCGTAATTTTTTTGTACCCCCCTAGGGTAGCGTTTTTGGGGTCGAGATTCCATTTTCACGGATTCTCAAAAACGTGTAACAAACGTGCAAATATCTGCGACATTCCGCGAATAACACAAATACACCATATATTATGTTATATATAGATAATGCATTGATGATATTTGATGCTATTTTTAATCACAGGCAAACGCCAAAAGACGCTTGCCCGGCTATAGTTATAGTCTAGCATAGACCACATTTTACCACTTGTCAAGATAGTTTTTCCCATCGTATCGGCTGTAAGTGCGTGTTATGTTTTCCGGTCTTTGCGTGATCTGTAACCAGTCACCGCCACGCTGCGCGGTTATTTTGATTTTTGCAGACTCCACCCATTCCACGCCCTCAAACTTTGAGTAGCCGCACATTTTGCCGGATATTTCCAGATAACCAAGGGCAGACACCCGGCGCATGATTTCCCTTTTTCCGATATACTCATATTTTCCCATCTTTCCCACCTCCTTATATTGTGTTTATTTGTCAATTTGCGCATGGAAACCGATTTCCATGTAGTCCGCGCTCCCGGAATCGAACCGGAACGGATGCACCAAGCACGCGAAAAAGGCGGAATGGTACCGCCTTAAATTACAACAAAATCCCCTTGAAATCCTGTTGTTACGATCATTTTTCCGTCAGATCTGCGGTACACAACGCCGCATCCGTCCGCAAAAGTTGACCACACGAGCCATCCGGGCGGTGTGAGGTTTTCACCGGTTTTATAATCCAGGAATGAGTAACGCGGAATAACGCCACTTTTTTCTTGATCTAGCGCGTTGTTAATTGCTTGCGATTCTGTCACAAGCACAACGCCGTTTTTTGCGTGCAAAACATAGTTATTTTCATTCATTTTTTATTTCTCCTTTTCAATTTCATAAAACCGCCGCCGGTAGTGATCCGGCGGGCATCCTCTGCGGCGGCTAATTCAAACAGTTTTCAATATTTTTCGCAAGGTGCGGAAAGGCTTTTTCTATGTCTTGTACGCTGTCGGCGTAATAATCACCAACAATTTTCCCGAAAATGCGAAGATTTCCGGAATAAAACCCGCCTAAATCATTAAAATATATGTCTAATCCTGTCACCTGTTCCGGCTTGTCACCATACCACATATCAATATTTGTTTTTCCCATTTTCAAGTCCTCCATATTCAAATTTTTCCAGTTTCCCGGTAAAAGCAAGCCGGGGAATCGAACCCCGGAAGCGCCAACCTTGCTAATTAATTATTTTGCTTTTGCAGCGTGTTTTGTAAGCTCTCTGTAAAGCAGATTACATGCTGTCGCTTCTGCCTTATCCTCTGTATATCTGCCTTTTTCCTCTTCTGTCTCGTCTAAAATATCAGCAAGCCAATCAACGGCAGAGCCAAGAAAAATATCATCAGAAATAGGGAAAGCTGTAGGAAGTCCTGCCATCCAGTCGCAAAACAAAGAATATTTACTAATTCTTCCGGCTCTATACTGACAATCATATTTAACTTTCTCGTTCTCAAAAGCCGTTAAAATGTCTTTGCATATGTCGTTGTAGTCTGTCTTTGCTTCCTTGTTGTCATATGTGTAATATTCCTCTGCTGCTTCGTAACTCTCCATGATTGCGTTTTTAATTGCTTCCATTGTTTCTTTGCTGTTTGTTCTTCTCATTTCTTTTTACCTGTGCTATAATATAGCTACCTTTCTTTTTTGATTGGTGGCGGTTCGTTCTTGGTAGGAGTGACCGCCTTTTTTGTTTTCTGTGCTTCATTTGATGCTTGTATCATATCACTAAATTTAGTGACAGTCAATAGTAAATATCACTTTTTTTAGAAATATTTTTCTTGACTTTTCCAGATAGGAAAAGTATGATTGATTTAAGAAAATCTATATAGAAAGGAAGGTACGCAATGCTAAAATACAGATTTGATGTAGGGGACGCGTTGGAGCGCATCGGCTTTAACTCCTACATGGCTAAAACAAGCGGATTGTTAAGTCAAGAAACGCTCAAAAAAATAAAACGTGAGGACACAAATATAAATGCAAAGAGCATTAATAATCTTTGTCTGCTTTTGGATATGCAGCCGAAAGACATCTTTATATATGTAGAGAGTCCGGAAGATTTGGAACTGAAAAAGAAATTGCAAAAAAAATAAAATATCACTTGTAAAAGTGATATATGTGTGCTATAGTATAGTCAGATCAAGAAAACAGCACAGAGCCGAAAGGGGAACGACATATGTTAAAATTAGAAAATCTGAAGAGGAAGAAGGAGAACGGAATGACCTTGTATTTTTATGCGGGGTTGGGTTGGGTAACCGCAGAACGGTTGAGCCAGCCGGATGTTGCAGAGAACGAAGCAGTCAAAGATTTTGATTGCAATCCGAAAAATTCCAGAAAGTGTTCCGACTGCCCGCACAACCGAAATTTTTCGGATTGGCAAGATAGATTGCCGTGTGGTCAGTACCACTGCTGGGTTGACGTAACTTGCAGGAAGGAGAACGGAATATGATTAGATGGAAGGCAACGAGTGTGAATGGACTTGTGGAATATGAGCAGGAAGCGGAAAGCTTCAAGGAGCTTTTTGATGAACTGGACGAAAGGGGAATAATTAGCGATCCAGATTTTCCACTTTATGATACGGCACTCTTGGAAAAATACGGGAAATCATTTGATGATGCCGATTTTAAAGATGAGAGCGGCGAACTTGATTATGGGAAAGTTGATAATTTCTTAGATGGAAAAGAGTTATCCGATAAGGAATTATACGAATTAATATGCTCCCGGAATGGAGAAGCGTATTATCAAAAATTTATGCGCGAAACAGAAAATCAGATTGTTGAAATTGAGGAATTTGATTTTGATGAAACCGGCAAATACAAATATTAAAAATGCCGGTGGATAATCCACCGGCAACAGTCACGTAAATTTGAAGGTACTAAACCTAATCTTCCAAAACTTACGTGGTTAAGAATAGCATATAATAACTCAAAAGTCAAGAAAATATTTTGACAACATTTATATTAACAAGACAAGAAAGGGGAAACACCATGAAAAAATATATTGTAAAAGATCGGGGCATTGAATGGAGTTATGACAACAAAGAAAAGGCTGCTAAGAAAGCCGCTGATCTGAACACGGAAGTAACAGAAAAAACCGTGTGGAGATATTACGCCCCATATTATACAAGCGGCGCTGCAAACTATCGGGAAATCACGGGTGAAACTTTAATAGACACAATAGAGAAAGGCTTTGATCAGATCATAAAAGATTATGATCTTGGCGGCGTTTCAGGCTTGAAATTGAAGTCTGTTAAATTACAAAAGGAAGATGGGTATGCGAATTTAGTTGTAGATTTTATACCACTCGGAAAACTTGGAAAAGAACTTTCAGAGGAAGAAAAGGCAGTAAAAATTGAATGGGTTACAGATGATGAATTCCAGGGCGAATACACTTTTACATTGAACAAATAAAAGGCTAGCGGAGTCGATAAGCTCCGCTATTCTGCATTAAGGAGCAAATAAAAACATGGCTAAAGTTGTAAAAAAATGCGTTGTCTGCGGGAAAGGGTTTTATTGCGAATCATCGCGTGACATTGTGACCTGCTCGAAAGAATGCCGGTTGATACATTTGAGCCAAACACATACGGGGTTAAAGCGCTCCGAAGAGAGCAAGCGCAGGATGTCAGAAACAAGGCGCGCGAATCCGCGAAATACAGAAATACAGCGAAAAGCTACAGAAGCCGCAAAGAACAGTCCGAAATCCGGACGGTTTGAAACAAACAGGGCGGCGATAGATTGGCATTTAGTAAGCCCAGAGGGAGAGCACTTTTATATTCACTCCCTGTCCTTTTGGCTTAGGGAAAATTGCAATAAATATTTTGGAGTAGAGCCGGACAGCAAGCAATTTTTTAATATAATTGCGGGGTTGAGCCGCGTTAAAAGATCGGTTCTTGGGACACTTCCAGAAGGGCAACGCCCCGGATATAGTTATAAAGGTTGGTCAGTGATTCCGACCGAGGATGATAAACAGGATAAATAAAAGATTGGACAAGGGCAGTTTTCCGGCTGCCTTTTCTTTTTTGCCATGTCCAAAATCAACAACGTGTCCGGGCATATCTTACAAAATCTCCGAAAAATCGTAAACGAACTATGAAACTTTTCTTAAATTTTTATAAACAAGGATAGTTGTATTAGGTTCTTGACAAGTCCGAAAATGATAGAATAGTATTAGTTTTTGGTAAAAATCGTCTGACAATCGTCTGACATAAGGCGACACAATCGTCTGACGTCGCTTTTTCAGAACTATGTTTCTCTTTCTCTCTCTTTTTCTTAATCTTTTAAATTAATAATACACTGTATATAAAGCCTATAGGTTTATAGTAAGTGTATATCCGCGCACACGCGCGGCGTAAGTATATAATACCACCTTAAAAAATTGGGGGTTGACTTTAAACCCGGAAATAGTGTATACCAAAAGCAGAGAGATTAACAGATTGGAGGTGTGGAATATATGCAGGATATAGAGAATGTAGATATTACAAGACTTATAGTGGATCTAGGTACAGTACAAATATACACATCAACTGTGCAAGACTTAATAGACAACGCTTGTATAGAATTTCACATCGATGATCTGTTAAAGGCTGGACAGAGACAATGGAAAGCTGTAATGCAGTATGTTGGTATGCATTTATTTCCAGATACGTCGGTACTAAAAGACAAGACTTTGAAACCTCTTGGTAATGCAACTATACCGACTAACTGTAACAGATACGACAGAGAGGTATTATATAAGCTTTGTGATTATTATATATATATCTCCAATGTGTATAGCAAGTTGGTAAGTACAGTGGCATTTAGTTATTTTTGTAATATACCAACCAATACGATGGATATATGGGCTAGTGATGAACCAAGTTCGCTGACTTTCAAGATGTGGCAAAAATTGCAACGATCTCGTAAGGATTGCATCCTCGATCGTGCATATGACTCTAATAGCCCGGTAGGCACTATGTTCGTGGGCAATAACGAGTTTGGCATGAATCAGCCCGGAATTGGCGATAATGCCACGCAGAGAAGAGCAATCACAGCACAGGAGCTGCCAAGATTGGACGAAAAAAAGAGCCAAGAATTGCACGCAATTGATACACAATTTGTCGGCGTGGCTGCAAATAACACGGTCTAAATTGTGTGTGGTTATTCTACAATTCACAAATGCAGTAATACCAAGGGTTGTAGCGTTTCAACTATTCGTCAACTATTCGGAAAAGTTAGGTTTTGCGAATAGTTGCAAGGGTATGACATGAATTGTATTAAAACAATTTGATTTTCACACAATGACAACAAAACGAAACGGAAAATATTTTAGATTTCCATGTTTGCAGAAAAAGGATGGGGAGGGGGTCTGGCAGAAAGACCACCGGGCGGCTACTAAGTCCCTTAAATTCCTACAAAAATAAAAAGCCTTATTCAACCAAAGGAGCATACATGAACCCACTGAAAATTACAGAGCCGATAAATTCTACAAACGCAAAAGAATTTCAAGAAGAGGTAAATAGAATGATAAAGTCTCTATCCGAATCTTATCGTGAGGTAGTAGACATTAAATATTCTACACACGTATTCAATGACTGGAAGAAAGGTTATAGTGCAATAGTGCTTTACCGATAGCAATAAAAAGCCACTTACAGCACCCATTGACTTTTTACAACAAGTGACTTAATATAAACATAAACAATTCACTTTCACGTTGCGAATCGCAACTAAATTTCCAAAAATTTTTAAAAAACAAAAAAGAGTGTTTCGGACAGGAGAATGATATATGACCGGAAATGAGTATCAGTCATTAGCCATGCGGACAAATGATCGCAGGGCGACAGAAAGAATTTCGGATAAACTTGATTTGCTTAAATTTTGCAAAAAGAACAATATCGCATCTGCGTTGCAAGATTATGACCTTGGCGGCATCTTTAATGCTTGCCTTGGACTATCCGGTGAAGTTGGAGAATTTAACGACATAATCAAAAAATGGATTTTCCACGAGAAACAGCTTGATATTGACCATGCTAAGAAAGAAGCTGGCGATATTTGTTGGTATCTTGCAATGCTTTGCGAATCCTTCGGATGGAGCCTTGATGAAATCATGCAGATGAACGTAGACAAGCTTAAGGCACGTTACCCGGAAGGCTTTGACATTGAAAGAGCAAACCACAGAGCGGAAGGTGATGTTTAATGGCAAGCTGCAGCAATGAGTTGATGAAAACCGAGTACTCCACAGCTTTTGATGAAAAGCGCAAAGGATTGATTGAACAGTCGTATTACAAATACGGACCGGCAAGAATGAACTTTTCCTCCGGGAATGTGGATGCAATCGAAAGTTTGAAAATGTGCCTTGCCAAGTTTGAAGAGACCGGGAACCTTGAATATCTGTGTGATGTTGCGAATTATGCTATGTTTCGGTACATGTTTCCACAGCAGGGCGAATATTTCAAACATACAGATTCTGATGAATCTGCTGGACTTTTCGGCATGAGCGTGAATGAAATGGAGCGGTTCAAACAGGAACACGGATTTGAAGATGGGGGATATTGATATGATTTTAAATATAATCGCTACGGCGATAGATGCAATTGCGATACTTAGCCTTATGATGCAACAAGTAAAGCAGACAGACAATTCAAACGCAATGGGGTATTTGCTTTCATACGCGATATTTGCAATGAATATTATTGTCATTTGGAAATGATGGGCTATCGCCAAACGGTAAGGCACAGGATTTTGATTCCTGTATTTCCGGGTTCAAATCCCGGTAGCCTAATTGGTTGCATGTTGACGTTTCATGTAGCCACGTATGTTTTTTCATATGTACTTGAACCCTTGGTTGAATGTTTCAGGCATTGGGTTCCTCCTTTCGCCACTAGGACGATTCTGTTAAGGACGGTGCGAGACCGTCCGGTGGTATTCTATCATGCATCTATCCAACGGTGCATGATCGTGTAACGCATAGCACGTAAAATATATTGCTAACCGTCTTGTGGCGGTTATTGGGATTTAATTCAGTGGTAGAAGACACGGCTTATATCCGGGTTGTCGCGGGTTCGATTCCTGCAATCCCAACGCGTTGTAAAATATTGTTTATGTGACAAGGCTGACGAGTTTTGGTGTAATGAATGATGTTTTTCTTGTGATGGAAGCGTTGCCGGCTTAAAAAGCGCGGAAACGGGACGATGAAAGTTCGTTGACGATATGTAGAAAATTTTGCAGTGTTCCCATAATGGTATTGGAACGGCTTGCTAAGCCGCCTGGCGTTTTTCGCCTTGTAGGTTCGAATCCTACACACTGCGTTAACTTACGACATGGGTGAACCTTGCCGTAAGCGGTAGAAAGTCCGCATGAAATTGTACAAAGTGGTGGCAAAAACAATTTCGGGATATAGCAGTTCCATCACATTGCTATATTTGCCGTATGTCCGGGTGGTGAGGGAGCGGTCTTGAAAATCGTTGGCTGTAAAAGACTTGCAGGTTCAAATCCTGTGTACGGCGTGCGTTGTTGAAGGATGCGACCAGTGGTTGCTATTGAGAAGTGAAAATTCTAGAAAGTATCTTTGTTGAGATAGCGACAAATCCTCTTGTTTTGGAAAGTAATGAAAAAGTTTGACCGTTTCAAGTTTCAAAAAATCGTGAAAACTTTATATACGTCTGTCTGTTGGTCAGAAAGAGGTCTCCAAAACCTCTAACGAAAGTTCGATGCTTTCCGGGCGTGTTCGTCTTTATCTCAACTTAGTCGGGTGCTACTGCAATAGTTCCGGTCGATGGGAGACTTATGGATGGTAGCGGCATTATTGGTAACAGAAAACCCTTCCGTGATTAGAAATTGCAGATTTGAAAGCGGTTGGCATGGTTTTGGCTGACAGGGTTCGATTCCCTGTGCCGCTATTCGATGATAAAAACATTGCGGAATATTTATATCAAACGAAAGACACGGAATCTCACGAGGATTCCGATTTTTGCTATGATTGGGGGCGTAAGAATGTGTGATTTTTGTCGGAATAAAAAGAAAATCATTGATGGTAAAGGAAATTTAGTCCTTTTTGGAGCTGAAAATAACATGATTTTCGACAATAGCGATGGAAAAGAGGTTGCAGGAGCCGTAAAAATTAATTTTTGCCCTATCTGTGGTAGAAAGTTGGTGTAGTGATGGCAGAACCTTTAAGTAAATTAGCGGAAAAATGTAAAAGTTGCCCAAAATCTGAAAAATGTGACCATAAAAGAATGGAGTTATGCGCTTTAGCGGATTTGCCACCGCAAAATCTTGCAAGTGCTACACAAGGCATTTTGATAGATGCAGCAATGCCGGTTTTGAGAGAAAAAATAAAAAGCCCTTTAAGTCCATTTGGGTACAAAGACGAATTAGAAAAAGCACTAAATGATTTGCATTTTGGAAATATGTTTATGAACGGTGCTTAGAAAGGTTGACGTAATATGTATGAACACTGTGGCAATGAATCGAAACAAATAATTGATGACAGAGAGAAGGATTCTATTTTGTACATTTCCGATTCAGAAAAGGAAATGAGAATTTTTCTTGAATATCTCAAAAAGAAAATGGACAACAACGGAAAAGAATGTTTTTTAGATGAAGAACATGATGTTTTAAAAACAGAAAATTACAATGTTGTCTGTAAGAGCATCTACGGTACTCAACTTGGAATCGGATATGGGTATTGCCTACATTATTGTTTTTCGAGCAATTTTGATAAGAGTAAGTGCAACGATATGAAAAAATACTCGATGGAAGAAATTCTTGCGCACACAAGAGAGGGCGCAAAAGAAATATCGGAACTCGGTATTTTGAATATGCTAGGGTTAGTTTGAAAGTTGGTGGAATGATGAAGCAGGAAAAAGAAGTTTTATGCGAATGTGTTAACCATGAAAATTGTCCATTAGACCCGGTTAGTTGCGGATGTTCAATAGAAATTACGACTTTTGAAGATGCTTGTATAGGTAAAAGAACATTCATTCCGGGAATCGAATGTGATAAGTGAGGTATTTATATGAAACATCAAAAAGAATGGTACACTTGCGACAGGTGCGGTGCTGGAATAAAATTCAAGCCAAGACAACAGATACAATATGTGCCGTGTGGTATATATTCAGAACCGGTAGCTAGATTTACAGAAGATGAAATTTCGTGCGAGCTTTACAAAACAAGATTTTGCGGAAAACTTAAGAAAACTTATGAATTATGCCCTAAATGCAGAAAGGATTTTGAGAGGTTTATGAGAAATGACTGTTAATATGGGAACCAAAACCTATGAAATGAGCCGCAAGCAGGCAAAAGCTATCCTTGGAACGGCTAAGAAACTTGCAAATTGCAACATATACGGCATTGAAAAAGGCAATGTGGTGATTATGCTGAATGAAAAGTATGAGGACGATATGAGCCTTAAAAAAGCCGTAGAGGAGTATAAAAAGAAAGGGTTCAAGGTGCATTGGAAATGAAGAAAACGCGTTCAAAAATCATAATCAAAACTAGAAAAGGCGGTTACACAAAGATTTATGCCAATGGGAAATGGCAGAAGAAAGTATATAACCTTGAATTTAAAGCAAATGTCTTGAATGGTAAAATAGGCGTTGTATGTGTATACGATAAGTACAAGATAGACAAGAACGGATCTGTTATATATGACGAGGAAAAACAGGAACTTTTGAAAGAACATTGTTTAGTAATGATTTAAGAGAGTGAGAATATGTTAATAGTTGCATTGCAAGATGATGTAGATAATCTGTATGCGATATGGAATACAGTTACAGACAGGTTTTTAGGTGTAAATCTTGGCAAATATGAAGCTATTGGAATTATTATGGACTACAAAGGGAATTGCACTTATGAAGAGACAACAGACATAGTTGAACATCCACAGCCATTTAAAGATATTGCTAAGTGCTTATGTGAAGAGCTTAATCGTGACGATAACAAAGTTGAAAATGCAATCCAATACTTAAAGGAAATATCATGGGAAATAGGCACTGTCAGTGCTGAATGTCTTTCAGAAAAAGACGGAAAGAAGATTAGAGAGTGCGTGGCAATACTTGAAAATAGGATTGATGAATTAGAACAATGATTGCTGATTATCAGCAGAAAGGAATTTTTATGAAAAAATTATTTGTAAGCGTGCCGATGAAAGGCAGAACAGAGGAAGAAATCAAAGCAAGCATTCAGAAGATGAAAAAGATTGCTGAAATATACGAGGGCGAAGAGTTAGAACTTATCGACAGCTACATTGAGGATAACCCACCGAAAAACAGCAAAGAAGCTGTATGGTATTTAGGCGAGAGCCTTAAGAAGCTGGCACAGGCTGATGTATTCATTGGAATAAACGATGCTTGGGATTGGAACGGATGTTACATTGAAATTGAAACAGCAAAAAGATATGGCGTTAAAGTATATATGATTCCGGCAAACTATGTAATTGACGATTATAATGCGCTTGTGCAGAAATTACATCCGGTTTGCTGTGATGCAATGCCAACATTTTAATAAAAACATTACCGGCTAACAAACGGAGTTAGTCGCTACCCTAAAACAGTTATAGGCAGAGGTCAAGGCACTTCTGCTTTTGCGGAGGTGCTTTTTATTTGGCTTCAAAGCAGTTAATCAATGCAGTAAATGGATACGAAAACTACATACAGAGAAAAGGCGTTGATGAGCAGGTAATAGATGCCCTTTTGAAAGCGTGCAATGTGGCAATTCGGACGGAAAAAGACGTTGACTACGGATTGACTATAACCGAAAGAACAAAGGCTTTAATCAACGAATTTACGCAGAAAAACGCTGGCGGTAGCATATGGGAACTTGAAAGATATGCACAGAATCACGACATTAAAGGCGGATACAAACTTGTGGATCAGTTCTATGAAGTTTTGCGATTAGAGAGCTTTTATCGTTTCGAGAGCTTTATCTACTTTATGGAGCGCAAAAGAAATTGGAGTAAACGGTTTTATTATCCACGCCGCAAGACGCTGAATATAGTCGCCCAGGATCTTGAAGATTTGGAAAACCGGAAGATTAAATTTTACGGATTGTCAATGCCATCGCGTGTCGGTAAGTCTACTATCTGTATTTTCTTTCTTGCGTGGGTAGCTTTGCGCAGACCGAACAGCCACAGTGCTATGGGTGGTCACTCCGGTATTTTGGCAAAAGGATTTTACAAAGAACTGATGAATCTTTTTACCACAGAAGAATATACGTTTGCGGAACTTTTTGCTTATTGGCATCCGGAATATGCAAACGCATCAATTCCGACAGACAAGAGCGCGGACGAATTTACGATCACGCTTGGAGATCCGGACAGATTCGCAACCGTAACGTGCCGTGGTATTGATGGAACATGGACAGGAGCGGTCGATGTTTCAAAAGATGGATATTTGTATGTTGATGACTTGGTGCGTGATCGCGAGCATTCATTAAGTCCTACTCGAATGGAAAACACATACCAAGAGTACCTAAACAAGATGGTTGACCGTAAAAATGACGGTGCAAGGGAATTGATGGTCGGTACTCTTTGGAATGTTTTAGACCCATTGGAGCGCATGAGAAAGCAATATGAGCATGACCCGCAATACCGATTCCGTAAGATTCCGGCACTTAATGAAAATGACGAAAGCAATTTCGCGTATGAAATCAACGGATTTTCCACGGAATACTATCGGGATATGCGAGATAAGCTTGACAATGCCGAATGGATGGCTAAGTTTATGCAGCAACCATATGTCCGAGAGGGATTGCTTTATACGGATTTGAGACTATTTAACGGAATACTGCCGGATGGAGATTTCCGGCGCATTGGAGTTGTGGATGTTGCTTGGGGCGGCGGCGATAGCTTGTCAATGCCAATTGGGGCAGAATATGAAAACGGTGATGTTTATATTTACGATTGGGTATTCAACAAAGGTCCGAAAGAGGTAACAATCCCTCTTGTTGTTGGACGAATTATCGGGAATGAGATTCGGCAGACAAGATTTGAGGGAAATACCGGGGGCGATCTGTATTGCCAATATGTAGATGAAAAGCTGCAGGAACAGGACTATAAATGCTCATGCACAAGCAGAAAAGCACCAAACAAGGTTGAAAAATTATCAAAGATCATAGCGTATTCAGGTGATGTTAAGAGAAAATTCATATTTCTTGATACGCACCGACCGACGCAGGAACAAATGAAGAAAGATTCAGATATTGGAGTAACAAGATATTATAGAAATGACGAATATCAAGCGGCTATGGATGAACTATCTATGTTTGTAAGTATTGGCGGTAATGAACATGACGATGCGGCAGACGGTTTAACCCAGCTTGAAATGTTTATAGAAAACCCAAACAATACCGCAAAGGTAGAAGCGGCAGTAAACCCATTTAGGAGGTATTAGGATATGACAACGGACAAATATCTTTCACAAATAAATAGATGTGATCATGTTATCAAAAACAAAATGTCTGAAATTCAAAAACTTTCCAATATGGCAACTTCCATTTCCGTATCTCCCAAAGAGGTTGATGTGCAGTCTTCCGGCGATCCGGACAAAATGGGAAGTGCTGTTGCTAAAATTGCAGACCTGCAGAACGAGATAAAAGAACTTGTGTGCGAATTTGTGGACAAACGCCGGGTTATTATCGGGCAGATTGACAGTATGGAAAATACAGATGTGTATATTGTCCTGTATGCGCACTATGTTGATAATAAGGACTGGAATTTAATTTCTGTAGAAATGGGATATTCCTACAGAAATATCATGAACCTCCGAAAGAAGGCTATTCGGGAGTTTGAGAAGAAATTCGGCGGGATTTATCTTGGAAAGAGTGCATAAAAGTACACAATAGTTCACAATCTTTCACAACATTTCCTAAAACTTGCATGGTATACTAAAAGAGTAGAAAAACAAATTCCTACAACCCCCAAAAGCATATAACCCGTAAAAGACACTGTCAGAAATGGCGGTGTTTTTTATTTACAAGAAAGAGACTTCTATGGAAAAAGTAACTATATATTGCCCGGATTGTGGAAGAATTGCCGGACATTACGATGGAAGATCTACGATAGATCATCCGTGTAAATGTAAAAAATGCAATCATATTGTGATTTATCGCGTGGCAACAGGCAAAGTTGAAACAAAGCCGATACCAAAACGCGCTTGCAGTAGTGGAGTTTTATTTATATGAATACACAGTATTTTCATGACCTTGTAAAAGGCAGATACGGAAGAAAAATTGCATATGCTAACGTAGAACAGATCACGGCAGACAATATCGTAAATGTTGTCGGAAACTGCATTGGTGCATTTTATTTCAACAAGACGATCATTCGTTATCTGTGGAACTACTACAAGGGCGATCAGCCTGTATTGTACCGAACAAAGGTACAGAATGCGGATATAACCAATAAGGTGCCTGAAAACCATGCCTATGAGATTGTTCAATTCAAGGTTGGACAGACTTACGGTGAGCCGATTCAGCTTATCAGCAGGAAAGATGATGACCGGATAAACAATGCGGTTGATGAATTTAACGATTATCTGACAGATGCTAATAAGCAGGAAAAGGATATTAAGGCAGGAGAGTGGCAATCAGCAACCGGAACGTCATTTAAGGCGGTACAGATTACAAAAAATGGAGATATACCATTTAGGATTGTTGCGCCAACACCAATGAATACATTTGTTATTTATAATGAATCCACAGAAGAACCACTTTTAGCAATCCAAGAGCTTAAGGATGCCGATGGACAGATGTATAAACTCTGCTACACGGACTCTTACGAATGCAAGATTGTAAATGGAGAGGTTCGAGGTTGGAAACTGCATGGTTTTGGTGGAATCCCGATTGTCGAGTTTCCGAACAACCATGAGCGCATTTCTGATATTGAGCTTGTGATCGGACTATTGGATGCAATCAATACAATGCAGTCAAACCGAATGGATGGCGTTGAGCAGTTTGTTCAGTTTTGGGTAAAATTCGTAAATTGCGAGGTTGATGAAGAAACATTTAAAAAAATGAAAATGAATCACGCTCTTACAGTTAAGTCTATCAACAAAGATAATAAATCAGATGTTGACATTATGACGCAAGAGCTGAATCAGACAGAGTGCCAAGTTGCAAAGGATGATCTGTGGGATAATGCACAGTCCATTCTTGCCATACCAAATAAGAACAACAATAATTCCGGTGGAGATACACAGGGAGCGGTTGAACTTAGAAACGGATGGGACTTCTCAAAGTCGAGAGCAAAACTGAAAGACCCGATTGTAAAGTCGGCTGAAAAAAGACTTGCGAAAGTTGTTTTGAATGTGATTCGCATACGGGATCATGATTTGGGATTAAGTTTGCGCGACTTCGACGTTCAGATAAATCATAGTCCACAAGACAATATGTACACCAAGTCACAGACACTATATCAGCTTTTACAAGCCGGTATTCATCCACTTGTGGCAATTAAATCTGTCGGACTTTGGGGAGATGCAGAAAAGACATTTCTGTTGTCAAAGCCGTACTTGGATAATCTGTGGAAAACCATTGATGATGTAGAAGCACAGGAACAGAAAGCAAAAGAATTGATAAATAAAATGAATACAGATGGCACACAGAGCCAGACAAACAAAGATAAGACAGTCACCGAGTGATCGGTGGCTGTTTTTATTTTATAAATTTGCACCTATGCGTGAAATAGGAGAAATCACAAGTTGAGCAACCAACGTAAAAAAGCGTAGTGAATCGGAGGTAATCATGACAAGAGAACAGGCAAAACAGAACCTTATCGCTATCGGAGTGGCAGAGCCTACGGATGAACAGGTAAGCAATTATCTGAATCAGGTCAATGGCGAAACAAAGAAAGAGAAAGACAGAGCCGATGGCTACAAGGCTAAAGCTGACACAGCAGATGGTTTACAGAAACAGCTTGATGAATTGCAAGCTGGAAATCTGACAGAGCTTGAAAAGGCAAATAAGGCATTAGACACAGCTAATCAGCAAATTGCAGAGTTGCAGAAAAATAATGCTATTAGAGATTTGCGCGAAAAGGCTATGACCGATTTCAAAGTAACCGCAGAACAGGCAAAAGCGATTGTAAAAGAAGATGGCAGCTTTGATACAGCCGAACTTGGAAAGATTATGTCCGAAAAAGAGACCGCCGCAGCGCAAGCCAAGGAACAGGAGATTGCAAATGGCAGTACAAATCCGGGCGGTGGCACGGCTGGCGGCAATAAAGACAACGAAAAGACAGCGGATGTCGAGAATGCTGAAAAGATTACTTTTGGAAGCAATTCGGCTACCACAGAAGCAAAAAATCATTATGTAATTTAGGAGGTAAAAATCATGGGTAAGCCTATTGAAAGAGATTTTACTCAAAGACTTGGTATTTTAAAGCATTTCCCTTATCTGGGAGCCGCTTGTATCGTTCCGCAGACGATGGCAACTGCCGCTGATGAAAACGGAAGAAAGATTGTAAAAGGTGGAACGCCATTTCCATCAAACGATGAAAGCTGTGTCGGTTATCTGTTTGATGATGTTGATGTAACGATGGGTGATGCGCCTGGAACTTACGTTTACGCGGGCGATATCGACAATGCGAAACTTACAAAGAACGGAGTAACTGTTGAGGAAACGGCAAAAGCCAAAACCACAAGAGTTACTTTTTTTGATTAAAGAAAGAGGTGTAAATTATGGCATTACCATTAGCAGAAGCATTTACCGCAAGAAGTCTCGGTGTAATGTGGAATAACTATGAAAAAACTTTAGGTTCTCAACCATATCTTGGAAGACAGAAGTTTGGTACAAGAAAGCAGGAGAGCCTTGACCTTAGATTTATTAAAGGAAAGAGCGGACTTCCGGTTTCTCTGAAAGCATCTAACTTTGATGCACAGGCAGAGTTAAGAGATGTTGGCGGTTTCTCTGATATCCAAAACGAGATGCCTTTCTATCGTGAGTCCTACATGGTAACAGAGAGAGAGGAGCAGGAGTACGACAACTACAGAAACGCGGAGAACACTTCTCTTGCAAATGATGTACTTCGTGAGATCAGCAAAAAGCCAATGATGCTGATCGAGGGTGCGAGAGTCGTACCAGAGAGACAGATTTGGAGTTTGCTTGCGCCGGCTGACGGTGTACCGAAGATTGATGTAAATATTGGAAAGAAAAAGTACACAGTCGAGTACACATCAGATGCTGGCGTAGCACACAAGAAAGATCACTTTGTTGAGATTTCCGGTGAAGCTGATAAGTGGAACGTTCCAGCAACGGCAACACCGCTTGATGATCTCATTGAGACAAGACGTAACTTTGCTAAGAAAACCGGATATTCTCTGACAAGATTCAGTATGAACACAGAGACATGGGAAATGGTATTAAAGGCAGAGGATACAAAGAAGCAGGTTCTCGGTATTACTGCATACACAGGCGGTATTCGTTTACAGCAGTCACAGGTAACTGAATATCTGCGCGGCTACGGAATCGAGATTGAGGTATACGATAAGTTATACGTTGATCCGGCTGACGGTCAGACAAAATACTTTATTCCAACCGGAATTGTATCTTGTCAGTGCGCAGGAGTTTATCTTGGTGACTATGTATTCGGAAAGACACCGGAAGAAAGAAGCGGAAGTTTAACAGATGGAAACCTTTCTATCGTAGAAACCGGAATTGCGGTTTACACATATGCTACAAACCATCCAATCAATACTCACTGCGTAGTATCCATGATCGGACTTCCAACATTTGAGGGAATGGACAGCGTTGTTGTAATGAAAGTTATGTAGGAGGTGATCCAGCGTGGTAGCAACACACACAATTAAATGTGGTGGAAAATGGTACAAGGCAGGCGAAAAAATGCCGGAGAGTAATTCCCCGGTATCTTCCGTTGGGTATACAAAGACCGAAATCAACAGAATGAGTACCGCAGACTTGCAAAAACTTGCCGCGGAGCAGGGGATTGAAAATGCACAAGCGACAAGCGGCGCGGAATTGAAAGAAATTCTGATTGCAAAATTTAATCTGTAGGAGGAAATGCTTTATGTCATACACGCTTGTCGAACAGGTAAAGATTCGTTTAAAACAATTTCATATAGAAGAGGTAGAGGACGAAGCGACCGGGGAAAAGTCCGATAAAGTTGTGTTTGATAAAAAAGAATGTAACCCTTTGATTGAACAGCTTTTAGAGCAGGCAAGAAAAGAGATTATCAGCAGACGGAACTATCCGGACACATACACGCAAGACCAGATTGACAGTGATGTTAAGAACTATGAAAACATTATGGTCAATTTGGCAGTGTACGACCGCTCACAAGCAGGCGAAGCTTACATGGCAAGTTTCTCAGAAAACGGTGTGAGCCGGACATGGAAAGACCGTGAAAGCCTTTTTGTTGGAGTGTTTCCGTTTGTAAAAGCAATGTAATTAAAGAAGATTGTGCGTTAGCATTTTGCTGATGTCAGCAATATGTTAGCAGGCGGCACACATTAAGGGTGGTGGGCGGTGTGCCTATTAATTTAGAAAGGCGGTATATCAATGCCAATAGCAGTAATTATAAGCATAATTTCAGTTGCTTTTTCCGTCTTTTTCGGATTTTTCAGTTTATCATTCAACTCTAAGAATGATAAACGAAGTGACAGAGTAGAACTTGAAGAACGTGTGAAAGAGAACACGCGAATAAATATGAAACTTGACGCAATATCCAACAATACAACGGAGATTAAGAACGAAGTCACAGAAATGCGGAAAGAGCTTAATTCTCACGATAGTAGGATAATTAAAGTTGAAGAAAGTGTTAAGTCGGCGCATCACAGAATTGATGGCATAGAGACAAGACTTAATGATGACAAGGAGGTGTAGATAATGGATATTATTCAGACATTAATTGCAAACATGACACTTATATTAGCAATTATCGGAGCTATTGCTTTTCTTGTATCTGTAATTACACAGGTAATCAAGAATATAAGCATATTCAATAAAGTACCTACGGACATAATTGTGTTCGTTTTATCTATCGGTATCACAGTTACGGCGTTTATCGCATATATGCAGTACATTCATATGACGATACTGTGGTATATGATACTTGCGGCTATTATGGCAGGCTTTATCGTTGCGTTTGTTGCAATGTTTGGCTGGGAGAAATTATCCGATTTATGGAAGCGTTTTGGCAAGGATGTGAAGTAAATGCTTGATATTAATAAGCAGGAAATGAAGTATTCGCAATCCGGTCAGAGGGTATTCATCCCGCAAACTGACGAAAATGGAGATATTGTCTATGAAGGGTACAAGGATTCCGATGGGAACTTTGTACCTTATTTAGATTCCGCAGGAAACAAGATTCCAAAAGGCGAGGAAGTTGAAGGGTTTTCAGAACCTACGACATTCCAAGCAAATATCAGCAATAAGTTGTCGGAAGCCCTTGTGAAAGAATTTGGAATTGATGATAGTACATCATACTGTCAGCTTGTCACGGATAAAGGATATTTGCCACTGAAAGCCGGTGACGTGGTGTGGAAACGTTCGGAAGTAAAACGCACTGATGATGGACTTGTGGATTCGGAAACCGCAGATTACATCGTAAAAGGCGTTGCTGATGAAGGACTGACCACGGATTTGTTTCTTCTTCGCAAGAATATTAAGTAGGTGATTGTATGAAAAAGAAACCTATTTCAATGACACTATCCACTAAGTCCATACAAGCCGCCATAAAGGAATTAGAAAAGTACCGCGATAGTTTACAGGCTAAATGCGATTTACTTGTTTCTAGGCTTGCACAGATAGGTCAGACAGTGGCAATACAACACATATCGGAATCACCATTAGGGAACACGATAACGGTAAGGGTAGATAAAGCACCACAGTTAATGACCTCGAACGCGATTCTGATTGCAACAGGAAAAACGGTAACGTCAGAAGATAGAGAGCCGTTTTACACTTTATTGGCAGTAGAGTTTGGAGCCGGTATTTTTTACAATTCCGAAGAGAATCCAAAAGCACCGGAACTTGGATTCGGTGTTGGCACATATCCGGGGCAAATACACGCTTTTGAAGACGGTTGGTACTATTGGGACGATAAGACCGAAACATGGCGTTATACCCACGGTATCAAAGCCACAATGCCTATGTATAATGCGGAACAACAGATTATTCAACAGTATGTAAAGATTGCAAGGGAGGTATTCGGTGGAAAATGAGTTAAACAGTTGGGCACTTGATTTTGAAGATACCTTATGTTCCCTTTTGAAATCGTACATGGAAAGCAAGGTAAGAGGAATTAAAGTGACGCAAGATGAAGAATCGGGCGGTACCGCAACATTCCCGACACTTTTAGTCAGACAAATCGGTGTTACAGAAGCCGGACGAACAAATGAAGCAAAGACAATCAACGCAATTCGCCCAACATTTCAGATCACAATTACAAACAAAGGTTCAAGAAAAGCAACTAAGGACATCGCAGCATATGCGGTGTCTTTTTTTAAACAACAAATGTTTGAGGTATCAAATGTAATCCAAACAATTTCCAAGCAAGTGCGGACAATTACTTTCCGCGCAACTCGCGTAATTGGAAACGTTGAGCATTTAGATCAGCTATAAGCAGAAAGGAAGTAGAAAATATGGCATCAACAAGCTATAGAACACGTGTCATTGTAAAAGAGCACACGGAAAAACAGGCTGACTTTGCAGGAACATACAATCTTTTGGTCGCGGCTAAGTCAGTTCCAAGTCCTGCATCACCACCAAACACTGTTGAGTCAACCACAATGGAAGATGATCAGCAGACTTTTGAAAAAGGAATTAAGACTTCTGATTCAAGAGAAATTACAGGAAACCTTGAAAAAGAATATCTTTCAAAGGTGGATGGATACGGAGATAAAAAACTTGATATTATCCATTTGTATGGAACGGACGGTATTGGTGGTGTAGCGAAGTACGCATATGTAGGAACTGCAACAGCGACACCTAACGATGTAGGTGGAAACGATGAAATCCTTGAAATGACGGTAACAGTTATTCCAAGTACAGCATCGGAACTTGTTACAGATAAGCTGACTGTCGTTGATAACAACGATGGAACATTCACTGTAACAGTGGTGGGGTAAAAAGCCTATCGGACGAGCAATCGACCGCACCGGTAGGCGAGGATGAACGGTCGATAGCAGAACTTGAAGCAATAAGATAAGCAACAATGGGGCGGTGGAAACACTGCCCCTTGCCAATATATGGCAGAAAGGCAAGGTAAAACATGAAAGTTAAATTAGGTGGAAAAGAATATACAATTCAGTTTGCAACAAGACCATCGTTAAAATCACATATCTTACAGGATATTATGAAGACGCAGGACATGGAAGATATTTCCTCTATGGAAGATATTCTTCTTGAAACACTTCCTAAGACGCTTCTTGTGGGATTGCAGATGCATCACAATGAAGAATTTGGATATGATTACAAAACAAACAAGGGCTACGATGAGCAGCTTGAGAAGGTGTCCGACATTCTCTATGATGCGATTGATACAAACGAGATTAACTGCATGGATTTATTTGCTGATATGCAGGAGGAAATGATGACAAACGGTTTTTTAGCACAGATGATGGAGTCGTTGGAGAAAGCACAGAAGCAGGAGCAGGCGAAGAAAAAGACCCCATCCAAAGCGAAAGCCAAGAATTAACATGGGAATATTACGTTGCGGAAATCCGTCCGTTTTACCTTATGGTAACGAAAGGCTACGGATTTTCCATTGATGATATAGATATGATGAATCCAGAGTTGCTTAAGCCTTATGTGGATGCATATAAGGCAGAATGGAAGCAACGCGACATGGAAATGTATATGTGGTTTGGCAGATACGCAACGTCAGCACTCGTGACAGCAATAGACGCGACATTCGGCAAGGGTAATAGCAAGTACGTGAAAGAAACTTGCTATGATTCCATTGAAAAGCAGAATACGGACGATCCAGATGCAGAGATACGAGAAATGCTTAAGGCAGAAGAAGAATGGGCGGCTAAATCAAGACAATCACATTTACCAAAGCCAAAGATAGTTTAAGAAAAGAGGTATTGCTATGGCAGTAATTATCGGAAGTGCGCGGCATGATGAACACGGAAATTGCTATTCTGGTGGGAAAGCCGGAGATCAGACCGGACAGGAAGTGTCTATACAGAAGTTTTACAACCATTCTAAGGGATGGTACGTGCTAAGAGCGAAGGACGATAGGGTTGCTGAGAAGTTAGCCGAAGCTATGAAGATTGCATCTGATAACAAAAATATCGGCTATGACCAATCGGAACGCTACGGAGTCATTAAGCATGGCGTTAACACAAAGATCAAGACGGAATGCGATTGTTCTTCTCTTGTACGTGCCTGTATTATCTATGCATCCGGCAAGGATGTGGGAGATTTCAATACATCCAATGAACGACCGGTAATTTTGAAATCCGGTTTGTTTGATGATATGGGTTCTTATCATGCCGGGTTTATTCTTCGCAACGGAGATATTCTTGTGACACGCATAAAAGGGCACACAGTTATTGTTGTAAAAGGCGCAAGAAAATGCAAAACAAAGTATTATCCGAAGTATACCGGAAATTCCGGTTCAATCGTAGAAGCATTAAAATCGGTTGGGGAAGATGATGTGTCGAAAGAACATCGTGCGGAAATCGCAAAAAAGAACGGATTTTCCAATTTTAAGTTTACATCAGAGGAAAATTCAAAAATGCTTTCTCTTCTGAAAAAGGGAAAACTGAAAAAGTAATTCAAGGGCGGTAAGGGTCAAATCTTACCGTCTTTTTCTTATGTAGAAAGTTGGTGGATAAATGGAATTAGAGTCTCTTGAAATAAAAATCCAAGCACAGGCACAACAGGCAAGCGGTCAGATAGATGCGCTTGTGACAAGGCTTGGGAGATTATCTTCCGCACTTTCCGGGCTTAACGCTGGAAATCTGAATAGTCTTTCCACAGGGGTAAACCGACTTGCAGGGGCAATGACGGCAATGCGTGGAATTGACACACGGACTTTTTCTGCAGTTGCAAGAAATGTAAGCAAATTAGGCTCTATCAACAGCAAGCAGATTAATGCCGCGGCTGGTTCTATGCGTCAGATTTCCAACGCGGTAAAAGGGCTTTCTGGAATGTCAGCATCTGTTAAGGGTCTGACAGACCTTGCATCTGCAATCAAACAGCTTGGCTATACAAGCTCAACAAAGGCTATCGAGAATATACCAAAACTTGCGGTTGCAATGCGACAGCTTATGTCCGAATTGTCGAAAGCCCCTAGCGTAAGCCGGAATATTATTGACATGACAAATGCATTGGCAAAATTATCACGTACCGGTGGAGCGGCAGGAACAGCGGCAAAAAGTATCACAAGCTCATTTAGCGGATTTAGTTCAAGTGCATCCGTTGTAGCAAAGAAGTCGTTTTCCCTTGCATCTGCAATAGGAAAAGTGTATGCAACGTATTGGACTTTATTCCGAGCATTTAGGCTACTTGGAGATGCAATCGACATATCATCTTCATTGACCGAGGTTGAGAACGTTGTAAGGCAGACATTCGGGCAGTATGAAAGCCTAATTAACAATTTCGCAAAAACATCAATTGAAAAATTTGGTATGTCCGAATTGTCCGCAAAACAGTTTGCAAGCCGTTTCCAAGCCATGGGAACTGCCCTTGATATTCCACAGGGGCAGATGGCGAAAATGTCTATCCGGTTGACAGAATTAGCCGGAGATATGGCTTCATTCTATGATGTGAGTCAAGAAGATATTGCCAAGAGTCTGCAATCTGTATTTTCCGGTACTACGGCACCTATGCGGCGTTATGGTATCGACTTGACACAGGCAACATTGAAAGAGTGGGCGTTAAAGCAGGGACTTGATGCAAACATTTCCTCGATGACGCAGGCTCAAAAAGCCATGTTGCGTTATCAGTATGTGCTTGCGCATACAACCAATATTACCGGAGATTTCGCACGTACAGCCGATACATGGCATAACCAAATAACCATGCTTAAAGAGAATTTCAAAGCACTTGGAGCGGTTGTTGGTGGTGGTTTAATCAATGCATTTAAGCCGTTTATCAAGGTACTTAATGCAGTTCTGCAAAAGGTTATTTCTTTTGCGGAAATGGTCACAAATGCTTTAGGTTCTATCTTCGGATGGAAGTATGAAGCAAGCAAAGGGGCAGGAATCAGCGGTCTTGCTGATGATATTGGAAGCGCATCTGACGGCATGGATGATTTAAGTAATGCCGCAGGAAACGCAGGGAAAAACACGGGTGGTATCGCAAAAAATGCCAAGAAAGCAAAAAAGGAAATCCAACAGGCAACTCGTGCATTTGATGAATTAAAGGTTATTTCAAAACAGAGTAAAGACAAGGGTTCCGGTTCAGGGAATAAAGGTTCTGGTTCTGGCTCTGGTTCAGGTGCTGGTGGCGGCACCGGTACTGATGGTGGTTTAGTTCAGACTGACACCATCTTTAAGAAATTCAAAAGCGACATCAAAGACCTTGAAGGACTTGGAAAAGCGATTTCCGGTGCTCTTATCAATGCAATGCGAGGCATCAAGTGGGATGAGGTATACGCCAAAGCGTCCGGCTTTGGTAGTGGACTTGCAAAATTCCTTAATGGACTATTTGAGGGTCAGAAAGGTACAACGCTTTTCGGAGAAACCGGAAAACTGATTGCAAATTCATTAAACACGGCGCTTCATGGATTGGATTCGTTTGGCACGACGTTTAATTGGAAACAATTTGGAAATTCAATTGCAGACGGAATAAACAAGTTTTTCCAAAACTTTGACTTTGCATTATTGGCTCAAACGCTTAATGCATGGGCGCAAGGCGCGTTTGATGCAGTTACGACAGCATTAAGTAAAATTTCATGGAAGGATGTTTGGAAAGGCGTCAAGGAGTTTTTAAGCAACTTAGACGTAAAAACAGTTGCAATTATCATCGGTGCGCTGACAATCAAAAAAATCCTTGGATTGCATCTTGCAAAAACCGCACTGGGAATCATAGGAACTTCCATTTCAAAAGCAATTGCCGGTTCTATTGCGGCAAAACTCGGAGTAGAAATCGGGGCAAACGCAACAATAGGAGAAGCGCTTTCCACGGGATTGTCAAAAAAAATAAGCGGTCTTGGTACGATTGCCGGGAAGATCGGAAAGTTGGCATTGACTGTAGGGGCGATTGTTATTACGGCAGAGGCAGGATTGTCACTCGGAAAAGCAATTGGAAATAAGATAGCCGATGCTACACAACCGGAAGAAATGAAAAAGTACCGCGTAGACTTTAAGTTTAGCGACCTATTTACCTATTCATTGGATGATTGGAAACAGGGGTTTTCCGATTGGTGGAATGATACATGGGGACCAGGGCTCGCCGCTTGGTGGGAAGATCGAAAGGCAGGAAATACAAAACTTAAAATTCCTTTTACAGATTTTGAACTTCCATCGGACAGCGAAATGAAAAAAGCTGTTTCTGATTGGTGGGGTAAACAAAAGAAAAAGATAGAAAAACGTACAGAAAACGTGATTAAATTCACCGCAGACGTAAAAGATACATCTTCTAAATGGTGGTCTAATGTTAAAAAATGGTGGGGAGAAAAAGTCGGCAAAGTAAAAGAATTTGCTACAGATGTTAAAGACTCCGCTAAAGAATGGTGGAGTAACACTAAGAAATATTGGGGTCAAAAAGTCGGACAGGTTAAGAAATTTACAACCGCAGTCCAGAATGATGCATCTAAGTGGTGGAGTAACACTAAGAAATATTGGGCAGAGAAAGTCGGTAAGGTAAAAGAATTTACTACAGGCGTTAAAAATAAAGCCGGCGAATGGTGGTCTAATGTTAAAAAATGGTGGGAAAGCACTACGGCAGGAAAAGAGGTAAAGAGATTTACTGTAAACGTCAAGAAAGCCGGTGGAACATGGTGGAAAGATGTAAGCAATGAATGGAAAGAAAAGGTTATCAATGCAGGAAGAACATTGAAAATCGGCATTTCATTTGCCACAAATGCGCTAAAGAACCTCTGGTCTAGTGTATCGACATTCTTTAGAGGAAAAACCGTAAATGTAAAAACAAAAGGTTCTGCAACAAAGAAAGCTGATGGCGGTGTATTCTCCGGTGGAAGTTGGAAACCGATTAAGAAATACGCAGTCGGTGGATTGCCAAACATGGGGCAGATGTTCGTTGCGAGAGAAGCAGGACCGGAACTTGTTGGAAACCTTGGCGGTCATACGGCGGTCATGAATAACGATCAGATTGTAGCATCTGTTTCAGACGGCGTATACCGAGCGGTAAAAGCGGCTATGGGAAACGGACAGCCTGTGAACGTAACGTTTAAGGTAGAGGCTGATTCAAAAGGAATATTTAAGGTTACGCAAGAAGAAGCGCGCCAATTCTTTAATAGAACCGGCACTGCACCTTATCCGGTATAAATATAATGACTTTTGCCCTTGTGTGTGGTATAATTCAGAAAACTACATACAAGGGTACAAAGTACCGGAAAGGGGTTATTATGAAAAACTTTAAAAGATTTTTTACATTAGTTATTGCGGCGATCCTTATTGTTTCTGTTATCCCTATAATAAATTCGGATGCTAAAACGGATTGCTTATCGTCGTTCAAGGTTTCAAAGAAAACAATTTACAAAGGAAACGGAGTGGTCATATCTGTCGACAAGGCAACAAAAGGTAGCAGGTATGTAGATATCACATTCGTTGTAAAGAATAATTCTGACAAGGACTACGATATCGCCGCGCATGAATATGCCATCAACAATCTTATGGCAGGCGGAAGCACTTATATGTCAGATGTTAATGTCCCAAGCGGGAAAAAGGCAAGGTTTACAGTATCCATCAATAAAGAGTGGTTCAAAAATAATGGAATAAAAACATTTAAGAAATTTGATGTTTTGTTTTGGGGATACGGGGAAAGCATGAAAGAATGGGAATCCCCAAAGGTTTCTTTTTCTACGAACAAGGACAATGGGAAAGGATATTTCAAGCCGAAAAAAGCGGCGAAAGTATCTGACGAAAACATAGACATTGGATATATCTCAAAAAAATCAGATAAGTATAAGTTTTATGTTAAAAACAAGACTGAAAGAGAGAGAAGATGGACTGTTGAGAATTGTTCAGTAAATGGATGGTCGTTTGATCTTGGTTCTGCAAAATATGATTTATATAGCGAGCCTATATTAAATGGATGTTATGCAGTATTTGAAATTCCGGTGGACAAGGATTTCAAGAGCGAAAACTCCATCAAAAAAATAAAAGAAATTGAATTTGATATTGAATTTGAGGGTGGATTCGATGATGATTACAATAATATCGAAGAAATAAAATCCGATAAGATAAAGATTAAACTTTAAAAATACTTAAGCCGTGGAAACACGGCTTATTTTAATGTTTGAAAAAATATAGAAGTCCACTTGACTTCTATATGCACACATGATATTATAATAGCAGAAGTCTAATAGACTTCTAATAATGACAAGGAGGTGTGCATGGGAATTAAAACTTTTACGCTTAGGCTTACTGATGAACAACATCAGTACCTAGAAAAAAGATCCAATGAATTAGGCATTACAAAAAATGATTACATTCGGAATCTTATAATGAATGACAGTTTTGTTGACAAGCAGGAAAAGATGATGGATGAAATATCAGAAATCAAAGAAATGCTGAAAAACTTGGAGAAGTAACAAAAAGAGTAGCCGCACGGACTCCCAATCTTTGCGACTACTCAAAAACAAAAGACAACCCGTTTATGGATTGATATAATCATGATATCATTCTTTGCTCGGGTTGGCAACAGAAAACATGGAATAACTAAAAAATAACCATTATGTAGCGATAAAATTATTTTGAAGCATGTTTTCTGTTGCTCACACGGAGTATTAACTTTTACAGAAAGGAGATATTTTGTGAACGAATTAATTCATATTGGAAACAAAGAAATTCGGGTAAAGGAATTTAGAGGTCAGAGAGTTGTAACTTTCAAGGACATTGACATGGTACATGAAAGACCGGACGGAACAGCAAGAAAAAGATTTAACGACAATAAGAAGCGCTTTATTTTAGGAGAAGATTACTTCGTCCGAAATTCGGATGAAGCCAAGGGGGAATTTGGCGTAACCGCTCCGAACGGAATGTACCTTATCACAGAACAGGGCTATCTGATGTTGGTCAAATCTTTCACGGATGATTTGGCATGGGACGTTCAACGACAGTTAGTGAACCATTATTTCAAACGACAGTCAGAACAAACAGTAATGTATCAGTATCCGGTGTCTCCTTCGGCTATGGAAAGTGCGACAAATGCCGGAAGATTGCTTGAAAGAATAATGAGACGCGAAAGTGCCGCGCCGCATGAAGTTGCTTACGTTGTAAAAAGTTTGTTTAACCAAGCGGGTATACAAATACCGGATTGCGCAGTTAAAGTTCCAGCGTATGAGCAAATTGAATTTCAGCTAAATTCTTTATTGGAATAATTTATCCGAAAAAGTTTTCTTGAAAAGGAGAAAATTTTATGAACACACAAAAGATGGTTATGATACCAACATGGCAGTACGACAAAATGGTTGAGTCTTACGAAAAGGCTTTAGAAGAATTACGGGAAATTAAAGAAAAGATGAAAGAACTTGAAGCGAAAAAAGTTGATTGACACAAAATCAAAAATAGTCTATCCTTATTACTAAGGAAACAACCTTATCCGTGAAGAAGCGGATTACTTACTCGAACGCCATACTGTACGAAAGAGGAAACCAATGTGATTTCACAAGCGGTTTCCTCTTTTTTATTCAGATAAAAATGTATGGAGGTAGACACGAATGAAAAAATCACAACTTATGCTTAAGATTCAAAACAGCATTGAGGTATTTGAGAATCCGATATTCGGACAGATCAGAATGGTAATGGTAGATGATGAACCTTGGTTTGTTGGAAAGGACATATGCGAAGTATTCGGAGATACGAATTACAGAAGAAGCCTTTCGAATATTGATGATTCTGATAAGGGTGTGTCACAAATTGATACTCCAGGTGGAAAACAAAAAATGACGATTGTTAATGAAAGCGGTTTGTATTCCTTGCTTTTTCAGATGCAACCTCAAAAAGCAAAGGGTGTGTCACAAAACGACGCCCTTATAAACGAAAGAAAAGAAAAACTTCATAAGTTCAAACGTTGGGTAACATCCGAGGTTCTCCCTACAATCCGTAAAACAGGTGGGTATGTCAATAATGATGAATTATTTATTTCCACTTACCTGCCATATGCGGATGAAAACACTAAGCTGATATTCTCACAGACATTAAAAACTGTTAGAGAGCAGAATGAAACCATCAAAAGACAGAAGAAAGAAATCATCCATAAGGAAGATGTTATTATCGGACTTGTTGATGATATTGACTTGGCGACCAAGAGACAGCGGATAACGCAGATTGTTCGTTTTGGTGCTGATGGAAAGTATCAAGAACGCTATTCGTTGCTTTATGGAGAATTTGAAAGGAAATATCACTGCAACCTTAAATCAAGGATGGAAGGCTGTACACTCAAACCAAAAGTAAGAAACAAGATGGATTATATCGACAGGGAAATGGGAATGATTCCGCAGTTGTACGAAATCGCTTGCAAACTTTTTGAAAACGATGTAGAAAAACTGAAATCTGAATGGGAATCAGTAGTAGCTTAAAATTTAATCAAATGGATAGCATCTACCAAACGGTAGGTGCTATTTTTATACCCATTTTTAGGAGGTAAACGATGGGATATGGCGGGTATTTAGTAAAGTTTGGCAATTATACCATTCCGAACAATTTAATAAAGCAGGACACGTTTAGTTCCTATGTAAATATGCAGGACAAAGACCCTTGGACGGATGAAAACGGATATGAGCATCGTGATGGCGTGGAACTGAAAGCCTTAAAGGTTGAGTTTGAAACCAAAGCCATGTTGACCGAAAAGCAATTTGATGATTTTTGGAAGAACATCGAAAAGAACTATACCAAGGCAAAGGAGCGTGGTGGCTATATCACGGCGTACGTGCCGGAGAAACGCGGATATGTGACACAGTACGGATATATCGCTGATATTCAGCCTACGTTCTATTCTGTGGCACATGGGAAGATTAAGTATGACGCAATCAAATTTTCGCTTGTAGGTGGTGTATATGATAAATAGCAGTTTGAAAGAAAAGTATTGGGATTCCTCGACAGATAAGCAGATGGTTATATCTGTTGTTGGAACGAACCAGAAAATAGACAATTCGATGCTTGAAATCGGTACGTTTTCGCTTGAAGAAAGTCTTTGTTCGGAGTCTGAACTAAAATTTGGAGCGTGCGAAGCGAATTGCGTAAAATTCACAGCACGAAACACCGCAGGAAACATTATCGGAAAGACAATCTCTATCGAAGAAACGATTGACGGAGATAGCGAAAATCCGATGCCATACGGAGTTTTTAAGGTTGCATCCGATGTTCCTACGGCTGACCGTACAAAACGGCAGATTACGGCATATGACGCTATGTATGACATTATCAATACAGATGTAAAGTCTTGGTATGCAGGACTTAGCTTTCCTATGACGCTTAAGCAGTTTAGAGACAGCTTTTTCGAGCATCTTGGAATCGAGCAAGTTGAAACAAGCCTTGTCAATGATTCCATGACGGTCAATAAGACACTTGTTGCCACACAGCCGGATGATTCAAGCGTGGTCACAGAAGAGTCCTCTATCAGTGGAAAAACCGTCGTAACGGCAATCTGTGAGATTAACGGATGCTTTGGGAACATGAACCGGGATGGAAAGTTTGAATATGTCTTTCTGAAAGCAATCACAAGCGCACTTTATCCGGCAGACAATTTATTTCCGTCAGACAATTTATTTCCATCTGATGCAAACACGGAGTCCATGACCGGACACTACATCACGTTTGATTATGAGGACTTCCAAAGTAAGGCAATCACGCAGCTGGAAATCAAGACAAGCGAAGATAATGCCGGTGCTATTGTTGGAACTGCCGGGAACAACTATTCGATTACAGGAAACTTTCTTGTATCAGATAAGACCGGAGCGGAGCTGGAGCAGATTGCAAATAACCTATTGCCGATTATGAAACAGGCGGTATACACACCGATTAAAAGTTGTACTTGTGTCGGCAATCCGTGTCTGACACTTGGAGAACCCATCCGGTTCAATACCACAAGAGAGATTGTTGAAACATATCTATTGCAGCGCACTTTAACCGGAGTACAAAGTAAAAGAGATTCAATTTCCGCACAAGGCACGCAGACACACTCTGCAAAGGTTAATTCTATCAGAGATACGATTGAAAGCGTGGAAAGGCGTACGGGAAAGCTAGAGAGGAACGCAGACCATCTTCAATCCACATACGAGGATTTAGAGGAACAGACAAGCTCTAAATTTGAGCAGACCGCAAATAGCATTGCCGCAGAAGTCAATCGTGCGCAAAAGGCAGAGGGTGCATTGGACGCATCCTTGGAATTGAAGTTAGGCAGAGATGAGAACGACCAAGTTATTTCTATGATCAATGCCAGCGCAGACCAAATTGTGCTACGAGGAAACAGATTGATTGTAGAATGTAACAACTTTGAACTGGACGGTAGCGGACGAGTACATATAATAGAATCTCTGCTTTTTGACAGTGGTGAGGTATCTGGGGTAGAAATATTAGGGCATGACGGAAGAAATAATGCGTTATTGCAGAATGTTAAGTTGGACTTATTATCTGTTACTGACGCAAACGGGGAAAACTTGGCGACCGAAAGCTATGTTGACAATTCGCTGAGCGGCTACGCAACCAAAAGCGAATTGCCAAGTGGGTATTTTACAGATGTAGATTATACACTTAATGATAGCTCTACAACCAAGTATTCGCCTAGACACTTTAATAAAATGTCTGATTTTGGTTCAAGGGAAAGTACCTTGGATATCGAGGGTCTTTTGATTTCTATTCCGAGTTCCGATAAAAGGCTGAAAAATAATATACAATCATTAAGGGATATTAAAAGCGTTTATATGGCAATGCGACCGGTTGAGTATACATGGAAATCCGGATATATCACGCAACACACAGGCTTACAGTTTGGTTTAATTGCGCAGGATTTAGAGAAGATTTTGCAGGATGCCGGATTGTCCGATAGCGGACTTGTACTAAAAGAAGATGCCGAAGAGGATGAAAAAGCAATTCACGGAGATTCAAAGACATGGAAAATTGACAAGGAAAATCTTCATGCAATGCACATACAGATGATCCAGATGCAGCAGAAAGAAATCGAACTTTTGCAGCAGAAAAACGAAGATCTGGAACGCAGATTATCAGCGTTAGAAAGGAGTGTGAACCATGCAGAAAATTTATAGCCGGACATACTGGGAGAATTTTCCAAGCGAGAAAACAGCAATTGATGCCATGCGGTTAAATAATGCGGAAGCCGGCATTGACAATCTGGATGATCGTGTGGTTGCTATGGATGCGTCTAAGGTTGATTTGGCAAAGGCAAATGAGCTTGTGAAAGAAATTCTGTGGGATGAATCAAAGGGAACGATCACTGTTGTGAAAATGAACGGTTCCAAAGCAGTCATTGATACCAAGTTGGAAAAGCTGGCCGTAAACTTTACATATGATCCGCAGTCGCAGCAGTTGATTATCACGCTGGACGATGGCACAACGCAGAATGTTGATTTGTCCGCTCTGATCACGCAGTATGAATTTATAGATAGCAATACCATTGCATTTGAAATTAGCAGTGACGGTAAGGTGTCCGCAATCGTGAAAGAGGGAAGTATCCAAGAAAAGCATCTGCGCCCGGATTATCTTGCAGATATCAAAGTGGAATCTGCCAAGGCTGTAAATTCTGCCACCAATGCAAAGACATACGAAACCAATGCGGCAAAATCTGCTGCAGATGCCAAGGGCAGTGCAGACCGAGCGCAGGAAATCGAAAACGAGATTAACAAGAAACTCACAATGACAGAATTTGATGTGAATGAGGATGGAGAGTTGATTTACACGGACAATTCTGCTTATAACTTTGTCGTTGACAATGACGGAAATTTAAATTGGGAGGTGGCTTAGAATGGCTATAGCAGGAAGAGTGGCAATTGTGCCAAAAGGCGATTGGAGTGCAGATGCTACATATAAGAGATTGGACGCAGTAACTTATAATAACACATTGTATTTTGCGAAAAAAGAAGTTCCGGCAGGAACAGTAACTAGCAATACGGAATATTGGTCGAAGTCGATTGTGGGTGGTGTCGGTGCAATCGCAACGAAAGAGGATGCCGGGATTGTGAAACCGGCAGACGGACTTACAGTTGAAGAAGATGGAACGCTTAAAGTCAACATTGATGGCACAACGCTTACAATAGATCAGGTCAACAATGTGATCAAGTTGGCGGATACCTTAAAGGATGCCATCAATGGAGCGTTTCCGGCGGCGAACGTGGTAAACAATCAGGTAACAACAGAGAACGGATTTGCACTTGATGCACGGCAGGCGAATCCGAATATAGACGGCACGTTGGCCAAGCAGATAAGCGATTTAAACGGCAGTTTAAATACCAATATGCTGGATATTTCTTATATTCCAAGAACTTTTAAGCTTTTTAATGACGTTCCTTTAACAACAGGAATACACGTCTATTGTGTAGCTGGAGGTGGCGATCCAATATCCGATTCTCCGTATCCAAATTTAGACGGTTGGTGGAATGTAATACAATTTGGATACGGAACCGGTTCAGCACCTCGTTTAACTCAAATAGCATCTCAGGTATATCGGACAGAGTACGGATTTGAAGGAAAAGACGAGTTGTGGATTCGGAGTCTGCATGATGTGACATGGAGCGAGTGGACAAAGTTATAATTAAAGTTCACGCCAACTAGACCATTTATCTTGTTTCTGATTGGCGTGAATTATAATTCTATCCATCCATCGAGCCATTCATTACCAAATATCTCTCTTCTATGTAACTTTGAAGTATTATTAAAGGAATATTCTAGTGCCAAGACGGTTATCCTGCTGTTGCTTCCGAACCAAAATATATTGTATTCGGAATTGTTGGTTGGATTGTCAGCACAAGCAGCTATAAAAGTTTGCGATCCAATAAAGGAGTGAGTAGAAAGTATATATTCGAGTATGGTTTTGTCAGTTACTTCAAAATTTTTTGTATTTATGACACCATTTAAACTGCCGTTTAAATAAGTTTAGTAACCCGTAAATTTACACATAGAAAGGAATAAAAAATTATGGACAAAATTATTTTAGCCAACAAAACAGAATTTGAAATTGCCGATGGGGAAAGCCTTGGAAACATCCAGATCAAAGCCGAGAACTTCGAAGCCATTAAAACGATCACGGACGCTTTTACTGCAGACAATCTTGCAAAAGTGACATTCACCCACAAAGGGGAAGTGTCTGGGGAATACACCGACCTTAAATCCGATGGGTTTTCTTACACTCCAAACGTGGGAGAGGGCGGGAAAGAAGATGGCACATACACTGTAACTGTTCGACTTCGAACAAAGACGGAAATGGAAAAAGCAATTGATGAACTGAAAGCAGGGCATGAAGTAAACGCAGAAGCAATCCAAGAACTGGCAAACATTGCCGCAGAAAGAGAGGTGTAGGATATGGTTAAATTCTACGTGAGACGTATTCTGGTAGACAAGAAAATGACAATTGATGAAGTGCCGATGCGTTGGCGCGCAAAAGTGCAAGAAGAGATTGAGAAACAGCTTTCCGCTTCTCTGCAATGACATTTCTTGTCGAAACTTGCGACCGAAAAATGTTGAAATCATGCATATTGTAGTGATACTATGGACTTGTCCGAAAGGACACTTCAAGTTCTGGCATGGGTGGGGTTTGGCATGGCTCCGCCCATAATTGGGGATTGACTACGCCGAACACACGTTCTATAATATCCGTATCGCTACATAGGGCACATGATTGGGGGTTTTGAGGTTGGGAGAAGAGTACTACAAAAATGAAATCATTAAACTCATTGAAAAATGCGACAATTTGCATTGGTTAAAAACCATATATGCATACATAAGCAACTTATTAAAATAGGAAAAGAGCCAAGGGTTTGCGCATTGCCCTTGGCTCTTTTTTACTTTTTGTCTGAAATCATATCTACTAAATTTTCTAAGGCTGTCCAATCGCTTTCGCTTAACTTACACAGTGCAGAAACAAGTCGATACTTAAAGTTTTCGTCACCTGATCTTTGGATTTCTCCAAGCATTGCTGAAATCTGTTCGTCTTTTGATAATTCAACAAACATTTCTCCGTTTCCGGTGCGAAGCCAATCTTCATTAACATTAAACTCTTGACAAATCAATTTAACAGTTTGTTCTGATGGAGAATTTTCTCCGCTTTCCATTTTGCACACAGCAGATCGTGATACTAAAATTTTTTCTGCAAATTCGGTTTGGCTTAATTTTGCTGATAACCGAATTTGCTTTATTCGCTCATTCATCCTTTACCCTCCTTTCACAATTATATTAACATTAAATGTTCATTAAGTCAACAAAAACTATTGACAATGTATATTTAATGTGCTATTGTATGTACATCAAATGAACAGAAAGAGGTGAGAACATGAAGAAAATGACGTTCAGACAAAAGCGCGACTTACTCGATAAGTTTGAGCCGTTCATTATTGGCGGAGTTCAATTCATAAGTGCATTGGCTGGAGCTGCTGTCGGAATAGCTATCTGCTACTTTTTCTAAATGATATGTGGCGGTTGCCGTGATTATGGCAACGACAAATGGGATAAGGATATTTCTCAAAAATGAAAGGAAAAAGTATTCTTTATAAAATCTTCCTTTTGGAGAAACTATAAAGCTAAAATTTGATCTATCCGCAGATGTACTTACTTTTGTTACATATCCTTTATCCTGCAAATCCAAAAACGCTTGATATACATCTTCTTCATCGAATTTACCTATTTCGGAAAGTTCGATTGAAAAATTTGTTTTAGATATTTTCTTTAATATTACTCTTTCAATTTTTAGAAGCATGTTAATTCCTCCGTTTTTGAAAATATTATATCACAGAAAGGAAGCGAAAATATGGATAATTTAGTACACATTGGAAATGCAGATATTTCCATCAAAGAGTACAAAGGCGAGCGAGTGGTCACATTTAAGGACATTGACATGGTGCATGAAAGACCGGACGGAACAGCAAGACATAGATTTGCTGAAAACAAGAAACATTTTGTTGAGGGCGAAGATTATTTCGTTTTGAAGCCGTCAGACCTTGAAAATACTGAATTGGACGGATTTCGTCCAGTAGGAATTGATGCCGTGAGTCCGAGAGGAACAGCACTCATTACCGAACAGGGCTATCTGATGTTGGTCAAATCTTTTACGGATGATTTGGCATGGGAAGTACAAAGAAAACTAGTTTCTTCCTATTTTAATGTACATCAAAGTGTCAACGACCAATTATCTCCAGAATTGCAAGCATTGCAAGGACTTCTTAATCAGATGGTTCAAAAAGAACTTGCTGACAAGGAGAGAGACAGACAGATTGCTAAGGCACAGGACACAGCGCGGAAAGCAATTGAGACAACTGAACATATCAAAGAAGCGGTGAAACCGGTATTTGATAATTGGAGAAATGAAATCAATGCCAAGTTTAACCGGATTCAGAGAAATGCAGATTGTCAATTCAATGTATTGAGGACTGAAATGCATTCAGAACTTGAACACCGTGCCGGATGCGACTTGAATAGAAGAATCAGAAACAGACGTGAGCGCATGGCAGAAAGCGGATGCACGAAAACAGAAATCAGCGCATTGAACAAAATGGACATTATTGAGGATGATAAGAAATTGCGTGAAATCTTTTCGAAAATCGTAGCAGAGTACGAAATCAGATATTGCGCATGAAAGGAAGTGATTGTATGAGCGAAAAGGAAAAGCGAGTTGTCGAAAAACTTCGTGATGCCATTCCGAATATGACAGATTTTCAGAAAGGATATGTCCTTGGAATGGTAGAGAGTTCTGCTTCGAAACATGGTGAGCAGGGCGAGGAAAACGAAACACATAATGGAAGGGAGAATTGAAATGAGCAATTTTGAATTTCAGAAAGTTAATTCAAGGGTAATTCGTAGCGGTGACAACTATTTGGCAAAGGTTGACTCTGCGGAAAGTTTTTCAAGCATTTTCGTTGACGAGGAAACAACATATGGAGTTTCTGTAAGAGATGCACAGATACAGACAGGAGATTCGACTCACACGCCTGCAATGGCTTTTACATATTCCATGGAAGATGGTTCCGTGCGTTTTATAGATGCTGTTGTATGTCCGTTACTCGGAACGTTTGTTTCTGACTGGTACTAAATTATAAAGTGACAGAAAGGAGCATGAATGAAAAAAGTAATCCAATTCATCATAGGTGCGGTTGCAATGGAGTATTCCTTGGTTGCCGCGTGTTATATGGATAGTGAGGAAGCGTCCGGGGATATGGCGGCTATTAAATTTGTAGCCGGGGCGGTAATTGCGGCAATCATGTATTACTGGTCAGAGGTAGACCGAAAGAGAGCCGAACTTGACAAGCGAATCAAGAGAAAACGCAGAATGAGAGAGGATGCATGGTAAGTGTTGTGTATATAAGTGGTACGAGATGTTCCACGAAAGAAAAGCGTATGCTCGCTGAACTTTTGGCAGGGAAACGAAAGAAACAGAATGATAAAGATAATTTTGAAAAGGTTCTTGGCAGAGAAATGGAAAGGAGAAGCAATGGAGAACAAAATAACACTAATCGGTGATGTTGTATCAGCACCAAGAGAAAGCCATACAACGTCAAACGGTAAGAAATTTTATAAATTTTTCATCGGAGTTGAAAGAAAAAGCGGTGTTGCAGATATACTTCCGGTACTGTTTGATGAAGAAATCAGCGATACAGGAATTAGCGGAACGGTATATGTCAAGGGAAAAATAATTACCCGGCACGTAAAAACAGGGTCTGGAGAAGCCATTCTTATGTATGTTATGGCTGATACAATCACAAAACCAGAGGATGATAGCCCTTTGAATGAAGTAAGCCTTGACGGAATTATCGAGGAAAAGCAACTTAGAGAAACACCGCTTGGCCGTAAAATCTGTGATGTGAAACTCAAAAACGTAAGAGAAAACGGAAAAGAGGATTTGATTACTTGTATCGCATGGGGAAAGTGTGCAGAATATACGGACTCGCTTGCTTTAGGTGATGCGGTGAGTGCATACGGAAGATTGCAGAGCCGGAGATACAAGAAAACGTGTAAAGATGGTCGAGTTGTGGAAAAAGTTACATATGAGTTGTCAATAAAAGGAATCGTGGGGGTGTAGAATAATGCGAATGATTTTAAAATCGTTGCGACTTGAAAATTTCAAGGGGGTAAAGGATAAGACATACGAATTTGGCAAGACAACAAGGGTTTCCGGCATGAACCGGAGAGGAAAGACCACAATCGGGGTGGCATGGTACTGGCTGACGTCTGATAAGAACTATGAACTTGTCAGCAATCCAAATATCAGACCGGACAATATAGAAGATTGCATTCCAACCGTTACTGCAGATGTTGATGTGGACGGAAAAGAGATTACTCTTTCCAAGATGCAGAAGCGAAAAGTTGGAAAGCCGGATAAAAATGGAGTTTCGAAAGTTACTATCACAAATACATATGAGATCAATTCTGTGCCTAAGACAGAACGTGATTTTAAGGCATATCTGGAAAAATTAGGGTTTGAGTTTGATAAATTCCTCATTTGTTCGCACCCGAATGTGTTCACTAAGGATTTGTCGTTGAAGAAAAAACAGGATGAAATGCGCAAATATTTATTCGCTATGGCAAGTGCAAAAACAGATTTAGAGATTGCGCAAATGAATAAAGAAACTGCGGATGTTGCAAAACTACTTGAATCTTATAAATTCGAGGAAATTGAAGCCATGAATAACGCTTCCAAGAAGAAAGCAGTTGAACAGTTAGATGCGATTCCTAATCAGATTATCGGTCTGGAGAAAGCAAAAGTTGACGTTGATGTTGCAGAACAGGAGTTGTTAAAAGCCGATTTAGAGAGAAAGATTGAAGCACTTGAAGATTTAATTGGGAAATCTGATGTGCGGATTGATGAAATGCGCAGCGAAGAAATGCATTGTCAGTTTGAAATGTCCGCTATCGCACAGACCATGAATAATGAACTTTCAAGCAAGAGCCGTGAGATTGAAAATCACAAATATGACCACGAACGGAAGTTAGAGGATGTTCGTTCATCAATCAGAAAAGCACAGGATTCTATTGAAAGCAGTAAGAAATCAATTTCTGAACAGACTCTTAAGAAATCTGACCTTGTGAAAAGGTACAAAGAGGAAAAGGAAAAGAAGTTTGATGATTCAAAGTGGGTATTTGACGAATCTACAACTGTTTGCTCGTTATGCGGACAAAGATTGCCGGAGGATAAAATAGAGTCTTTAAGAGCCGATTTTTCGCAGAGAAAGGCAGATGCAATCGAGATATTTAATGAAGAACACGCGAAAACACTTGCCATGATTGTTGATGATGGGAATGCGTGCGCTGAAATGATTAAGGAGCTGACCGAGAATAACAAGAAATTAGAAAACAAAATTAACACCTTGAAACTTAATGAAGCGGAAGAAATTGATATTATAAAAGGATTCGATGAACAGATTTCTAAGATTCCGGCTTGTGCTGATTATACGCAGAATGCGGAATATGTCAAGTTAAAGGCTAAACAGGATAAATTGCTTGTTGATATTGCAGAGTTAGAATCCAAGGGTGCAGATAAGGTTGTTGAGGACGCAAAAGCTGATAAAGCAAAATTAAAGAGTCAGCTTGATGAAGTTAATAAAATCATCACACAGGCTGAAAACAATATCCGCATTGACGAGCAGATTGCGGATATGCAACAGAAACAGCGTGAGTATGGACAAGCAAAGGCAGATGCCGAGAAGATTCTTTATCAGCTCAAAGAAGTTTCAAAGCGAAAGAATGGGTTGCTTGTTGAGGAAATCAATCAGCATTTCGGTATTGTACGTTGGAAGTTGTTCGATTTCCAGAAGAACGGAGAATATAAGGAAGTTTGTATTCCTACGGTGCTTGATGAAGAAACCGGCATTTACAAGGTGTTCGGTGACACAACTAACACTGGCAGGGAAATTGAAGCGAAGATTGATATTTGCAACAGTTTTCAGAAGTTCTTTAATATGTATGTTCCGATTTTCCTTGATGGTGCAGAAAGTATCAATGATGAATATGTACCGGCTGTTGATACACAGTTAATTCTTTTGAGCGTTTCCGAGGGCAAGCAGTTGAAAGTGGAGGGTGTGTAGGATGTCGAGAGTTGGGACAAGCAACAACATCACACAGCCGGATGCAAGGTGTATGTCGTGCAAGCGTTGGAAGAGTGCAAGTAAAGGGTTCTGTGGAAGAGCCGGACATTGTTCTCTTCCGTATTGCGAGAAAGATATGAGAAATAAAGGAAAGAGAGGTCGTGTACATGGATGATATTGAAAAATTGAAGGCTGAAAACTCGGATTTGCGAACAAAGGTAGATGAACTTATGAGTAATAAATATTGCCTTAAAGGAGAACTTAGAAAAGCCACAGAAACAAACGAACGACTTTTGCGTATTCTTGAAAATTTGTCAAATGGATATGTGAAAAAGGAGAGGTAATTATGCAGTATATCAAAGCAAAATACCCAAACAGCACACGCAGTTACATCTTTAAGATCGAGGATCCCGTAAAAGCCGGAGATACAGTTGTAAATGCAAAAGGCGCAAAGCTGACTGTTACGGATGAAACAGTGGATATGAAGTGGGTGGAAACCTACGGTGCTGATAAGGTGGCAATTGTGAAGAAATATGAGGAAAGCGAGGACGAATGAATGGGAGAAATTATAAAATCCTACAAAGGGTTCAACAAGGATATGACTTGCCGTGGTTTTCAGTACGAAGAGGGCAAGGAATACGAAGAGCCAAGCGTAGAAATTTGCGATCATGGATTCCATGCTTGTGAATACCCTCTTGATTGCCTTGGATATTACTCGCCAAATAAGAGCGTATATCATGAAGTAAAACAGTCCGGAGAGATTCAGAAACAATCTAACGATTCGAAAGTTGCTTCCACAAAGATTAAGATCGGCGCGGAAATTAGTATAGCCGGACTTGTGAAAGCTGCTATTGAGTATACAACAGAAAGAACGAAGAAGGAAACCGATAATGACAACCCCAAGGGCGCATCGTCAGCAACCGGATACAAGGGCGCATCGTCAGCAACCGGAAACTATGGCGCATCGTCAGCAACTGGATACAAGGGCGCATCGTCAGCAACCGGAGACTATGGCGCATCGTCAGCAACCGGA
>ERZ791886.15-NODE-15-length-183441-cov-7.696536_pt1 | contig 183441 bp, 201 predicted proteins | sample MGYA00510158_ERZ791886 | MGnify/ENA primary metagenome ERZ791886 (study PRJEB30046, sample SAMN00792063) | human gut metagenome | study: EMG produced TPA metagenomics assembly of the A metagenome-wide association study of gut microbiota in type 2... | reverse complement strand
GGCGCATCGTCAGCAACCGGAGACTATGGCGCATCGTCAGCAACCGGAAACTGCGGCGCATCGTCAGCAACCGGAAACTGCGGCGCATCGTCAGCAACTGGATACAAGGGCGCATCGTCAGCAACCGGAGACTATGGCGCATCGTCAGCAACCGGAAACTGCGGCGCATCGTCAGCAACTGGATACAAAGGAAGTACAATAGCTGGTGATCCAGATAGCATTGCAGTCGCTTGGGGATACCATGGTAAAGCAAAAGGCGTGTTGGGTTCATATCTCGTTCTTGCTGATTGGGTTGGAGATGAAGATAATTATTGGACGCAGGATTTATGGACGCTTAATGGTGCAAAAATGGTTAGGGTTGACGGAGATAACATCAAGGCTGATACATGGTACACAATGAAAAATGGAGAAATCGTTGAAGTGAAAGAGGAGTAGTAATCATGGCTTTAAAGAAAAAGGCAATTCGCATAGGTATCAAAACTAGCAAGGTTGAACTTGTGAAAGAAGGTTCTGAGTACATCGTGAAAGTAGATGGGGACGTTTACAAGAAAACTGCAAATGAGCTGTTCGCAGTGCGGGCATTTAATGAGATTTAGGAAAGTGAGGAACAGAGATGATTAAATCAGATTTTGGAAGAATAGAAGTAGAAGGAAGAAAGCCGGTTATCATGGCTGAATTTGAAACTCTTTTAGTTACATTAAGGAGAGTTCTTGGAGAGAAGAAATACAACTTTGTTTTACAGAGAGCAAGTGAAAAGGAGCTGTCAAAGGATGGTAAAGAAATATTAAGAAACGGCGAAAAAGAACGCATAGCAGAAGTTACCAAAGCTATTTTAAGTGGAATGGAGGAAAAATAATTATGGCAGAAACAAAGAAACGGGAAGTTGCAGTTAAGCAGGAAATGAATACAAGACTTTCATTTTACGCAAATCAGTATACCGGACTTATGGAGCGTGATTTTGCAGAACATGGACTTGCCTTTGATGATTATTCCAAGCAGTGCGTTATGGCATCTATGAGTGCTATTTACAACCTTGTTACATCGAATAAGGCGGCTATGGAAAATCTGAATGGTTCTAATTTGAGACAGGTTATCGGGCAGGTTTCCAGCCTTAAACTTAATGCAAATGCAGTACCGAGAGAGTGTTATTTCCAGTTAAGAAATAAGCAGGATGCCAATGGAAATTGGTATAAAGAGGTTGAGATGGGAATCGAGGGAGACGGAAACGATGCACTTCTTCGCAACTTCGGCGTTGGCGTTAAAAAAGTCTATCCGGTATGGCTTGTGAAAGAAGGGGATGAATTTACATATCCGAAGCACAGAGGTGCTGAAGTTACGCCGCCGGAGTGGGAAGAAAAAGGATTGTCGCAGAAAGTAATCCGTGTAGTTTATCCGGTTGAGATGGACGGTGGAAAGATTGAATACATGATTGCGGAACGTGAAGGCGTGAAAGGAAACCTTTTGGCTCATGTGCGCAACAATCTTTTGAATGAAACGTTTGGAATTTGCGAGAATAAGCGCAAGGCAACCGACAAGCAAAAGGCTGAAATTAAGGCTAAAAAGGACGAGATTATCAGTGTACTTCTCGGATGCAAGACATTGGAAGAAATGCTTTCTTGTGAAGTGGCAAGACCTTATATGAGCGCGGCGTGGAGAGAAACTTCCGAAGCTATGATTGTCCGTAAGATGCGTAATAACGCAATCAAGAAGCATCCGAAAGACCTTAACGCTATGGCTACACAGTCACTTATGCAGATGGATGAAACTTATCAGCAGACGCAGGAAGAGATTGCAGAAAATGCCAATTCAGAGGACTTCATTGTTGCAGATGCAGAAGCAAAGGAATCCGTGAAAGATGGTGTTGAGAGAGCTGTCGGTGCAACAGTCGAAGCGGAAGTTGTTGAACCGGCAGAGAATGACGAGAACGTACCGGACTTTATGAAAGATTAGGAGGATATGAAGAATGATTTTTGTAAAATTAGCAGTTCTGTTGTGGGTAGCATTTTTGATTGTGAGATTTTTTGTCGGGGCGAATGTCACATTAGAAGAAAAGGTTGCGGCCGCCGTTGGCAAGAAAATTAAAATGACATTCGGAAGATGGGTGACTGTCATTGTATTTCTGCTTGCGATTGCTGATTCATTCGCGGCGTTGGTGTGGTTTTTGTTTTTCAGATAGGAGGTTGCCATGAGAGTTATATCGCAGGACGGGGCGATTGATATGCCATACGAAGAGGTGATTATTCAGAGATTTCAGAGAGATATCTACTTTCTGAATAAGAACCTTGTCGGGGTAGAACAACTTGTTAGTGATATGGTTGTTGCTAAATATTCCACCGAAGAAAAGGCAAAGAAAGCCATGGAAGAATTGAGATATGTCTATATGTGTCACAACCTTGTAAAGATGGTAAAGACACCGCCAGATGGAATTGACGAAAAACTCACTATGGGTTTGAGTGGAGTATTTCAGTTCCCGGCAGAGGAAGAATTGGAGTAGCCTATGGAAGTTTCATCTTATTTAGAGTTCGTGCAGAAAGGCATGGAAGATAATATTTACAATTTCTGCAAAGACGGAAATTGTAGCCAATGCGGTAACTGCTGTTCCAACCTCTTACCGATGAGTAGAAAGGAAGTAGATGTCATTCACAGATATATCTGTAAGAACCATATCAAAGAGTGCAAACACCTGCTTCCTACGGCGAATCGACCGTATGACATGACCTGCCCTTTTCTTGACACAGACAAGAGTTGTGAGAAATGCAGAATCTATCCGGTTCGACCAGAAATTTGCAAGCAATTTATCTGTGACAATGAGCAGAGAGCAAAGCACAATAGGGTATTGTTGGGACAGACGAGACAGATTATTGATGTGAGGAGTGAGTTCTTTAATGAGACTTAAAGTTTTAGGTTCTGGTTCATCCGGCAACTGCTACATTCTGGAGAATGAAAACGAAGCCTTGATAATCGAAGCTGGGTTGCCTTTTATGGAAGTCAAGAAAGCACTGGATTTCAATGTGATGAAAATTAAGGCTGTGATTACTACCCATTTCCATACTGACCATAGTCTTTATAGCTTACAATATGTGCAAGCTGGCATTCCTGTTTTTGAACCATGCAGACCGCCGATAAAAGATTCTGAAATGCGTTTTAGAAAAGGAAATTTTGACATAAGAGCATTTGAAAATCGTGATAAATCTGGAAGATGGCTACATAACAACGGAGACGATTCAGAGTGCCCGTGCGTTGGGTTTTACATTACGCATCCAGAGATGGGAAGCCTTGTGTATGCAACAGACACGGAATACGTCAGATGGAGATTTAATGGTGTTAATCACATCATGGTGGAAGCCAACTATGATATGCAGTTTGTGAACCGAGAAGAGCCAAATTACGAACACAGATTAAGAGGTCATATGAGCATTGATACGGCGCTTAAATTTATTCAGACGAACGACAACCCAGATTTACGAAATGTCGTTTTAATACACTTATCGGACACAAGCGGAGATCCCGCGTTATTCCTACAACGAACGAAAGAAGCTGTTGAATATGGAGCAAATGTTTATATTGCAGAAAAAGGGTTAGAGGTTGATATGAACCTTTGTCCGTTCTGAAAGGAGAAAGCATGGAAAAAGGAACAAAGTGCAGAGTTATTAGTGATAATCTTGGGTTTTTTGAACCGGGAGAAATCGTTGTTGTATTAGAAACCGATGATGCACCATATTGTGCAAAAGAATCGGCATATTCTCCTGGAAAAGCACTTATCAGTTATGAATCAAGCGAGTACAACCCTTTAAAAGAGTGTGAGCTTGAAGTAATCGAGGAATAACTAGGTTGAAACACCTTGGCGAAAGCCTAAAAGAAACTGTCTTGTTTGGCGAATAGTTATCACAAGCTTATTGAAAGCCATGTTTTGGCGGTGCGCTTACCGTGCCGCCCTTACAAAAGATTGGAGGTAAAAATTGAAATTATGTGAATACTGTATGGCTGAATTTGAGCCGAAACAACCAAATCAGAAATACTGCAGACCAAAATGCGCCAAAAGATTTGCGCAGTTTAGAAATTTTAAAAAGGCTGGAAGAATTGTGTATACAAGAATATGCCCGAAATGTGGCAGGCTGTTTATGACGATAGATGAACGCAAAGTTGATTGCCAAGACTGCATCGGCAATGAAGTTAAAGAACGATTGAGAAAGCCAAAGAAAAAGGACGATGCAATCAAAACTGTGAATCACATGGCAAGCGCTTCCGGTATGAGCTACGGAAAGTTTGTGGCTCAAATGAGCATGAAGCCATTGGAGAGGAAGTGATTGGATGCCGAATGTAAATTATAAGCAGCTATATGCAATAAAAAAGAACAACGAGAAGCGGATATTAAGCGTTTGTCCTGGAATGAAAAATCAGAGCGGAATTTATTTCTACACGAGGACTGATGAAAACGGTATATCTTACTTTTATATTGGACAGAGCGTTGACTGCTTAGAGAGAAATATTTCACATTTATCCGGTTTTCAGCACATAGATCTTTCGATTAAAAAAAGAGGATTTTATAGTGAAGAAAATCCGTATGGGTGGAAATTGAATTTTATCCATTATCCGAGAGAGAAACTTGATGAAATGGAACAATATTGGATTTTGGAATATACAAAGAAAGGTTATCAATGCCGTTACAACAAAACGGCTGGCGGTCAAGGTACAGGAAAAGAAAAGATAAACGAATTTAAACCTACAAAAGGCTACAGAGACGGTCTTAAACAAGGAAGAATCAACCTTGCAAGGGAATTATCTCATATTGCTGAAAAGCACCTTGAAATCCGCTTGAAGCCGGAGAAACAGGGTAACAAAGTTTCTGAAAAGCAGTATGAGAAGTTTATGGCTTTGATTTCTGAAAATACATATGAGGAGAGTGATTAAATGGCAGAAGTCAAGTGGATTAAGATCACAACAGATGTTTTTGATGATGAAAAGATTCTGCTGATTGAGAGTATGCCGAGTGCGGATAGCATCATTACGATTTGGTTCAAACTTCTTATTCTTGCCGGAAAACAGAATAACAACGGTGTATTTATGATGAGCAACAAGTTGCCGTTCACGGATGAAATGCTTGCCACCATTTTCCGCAGAGATTTGAACACGGTAAGGCTTGCACTTAAGGCCTTTGAAGAATTTGGAATGATTGAAGTTGTTGACAATGTGATAACGATTCCGAATTGGAATAAGCACCAAACACTTGACGCTTATGAGAAGAAAAAAGAACGTGACAGGCTATATCAGCAGAATCGAAGAAAGAAGCAGAAGAACCTAATTGAGCAAAAATCGCCCGATAAATCGTCTTACGTCGCTGTTTCAGATAAAGAAGAAGAAAAAGAAGAAGATAAAGAGAAAGAAAATATAAAAGAAAATTCGCTATCGACCGATTCCGGAGATTTGTTTGATTTTGATGATGCATGGAAAAAGACTTTTGATATATACCCAAAGAAAACAGCGTACAGTACCTCTAAAACAGCTTGGATGGATAAAGTGCTAGAAGTTATCGAAGAGAACCAACCGGACATTGCACGGCTGTTATACAAAGCCACAGAAGCATATTTGAGTGACTATCAAGAAAAGAACCCAGACGATACGGATTTTCGGTACATTCCAAAATATGTTGATTGGCTGAAAAATGATTGCGATTATTGGTTGCAGATTGCGGAGAAACGAGGTGATTGCAGTTGACAGAAGCAGAGTTTGGAGTGATCGGGTGCATATTGATTGACAATGATGTGTTAAATAGCATCTGGCGAACGCTGAAGCCGGAAATGTTTAGTTCGGATTTTGCGCAGGACACATACAAGGAAATGCTTGCAATGTATGACCGGAATGAAAGTATCGACCCAATGTCGTTATCAATGGCGCTTGAAAATCACAAATACACACAGGAGCAGATCAGCGAATTGATGAAATCCTGTATTTCGGGAACAATCACTTCAACTATGGTTAAAAGTTATGCCGATGCGGTTGCGAAAGAATACAAGGCGAGAATGGTTCGGGAAATGTACCAGAAATCCAGTTTAAAACCATGTGACATTGATGATACAATCAGCGATCTTCTTACAAGACTTGAACATTTGCAAGAGGGAAAGGAAGTAAAGCTAAAGCCAATTAAGCAGATTTCGGTTGAGAATAAAGACAAATATTTCAATGAAAGTGTTGGAGAGGGCGGTATAAAAATCGGGTTGTCGCAACTTGATGATGCGCTTGGAGACCTTGAACGCGGTGATGTAACAGTAATTGCCGCAAGACCGGCAGTTGGAAAATCCGCACTCACAACGCAGATTATTGGGAATATGGCAAAAAAAGGACTTAAAGTCGCATATTTCAACTTGGAGATGATCGATAAACAGGTGTATGAGCGATTTATTTCAAGGCTTGCGGAAATCGGCTTAACGAGAATCAGAAGGGCAAAAGCGTTTCTTGGTGATGAACAGGAAAAATTTAACCAAGCAAATGAAGAAATGAGTAATTATCAATTATGGATTGCATCCGGGACTGTATCTCCGAGAGAGATAAAGTCAGAATGCATACACCAAAGCTTTGATGTTATCGTTGTTGACTATCTGCAATTGCTTATGCCGGATAACAGATATTCCGGAAGAAATGAAGAAGTAGCATCAATTTCAAGAGGTTTAAAATCGGTTGCAAGAGACTTAAATACACATGTGATAGCACTTTCACAGATAACAAGAGCTTCCGAAAGCAGAGAAACAAAAGAGCCTACCATGGCAGAGTTGAGGGAATCCGGGGCAATCGAACAGGATGCGTCAAACATAATTATGCTGTGGAATCTGTCAGACAATGACAAGGGAGCCAAGGGCGTAAAAATCGAGAAGAACAGACAGGGAATGACAATGCGTGAAGCAATGGAATTTGACGGAGATCACATGAAGTTTGTTGAAATCGACAAGCCATTTGATGATGTTGTTGCGGAAATAAAAAAGAAAGAACGTGGGGACGGATTCAAGCCATACAATGGCAATTGCCCATTTTAGAGGTGCGATATGGCAAGTGCAAAAATCGAAAAAGGTTCGGAAGAATGGCAAGTATTCATGGATTATTGGAAGTTTATCCAAGACTACTACGCGCCTGATAATGACGATGCATGGTGGCAGGAAGTGATGAAAGCCGGAGAAAAACTGATAAACAAGTACAAAGGTATGGAAATCGAGGAACGTGCAAGACAGCTTGTATTAAGTCATTTTGCATGGCTGGAAATTACATACAGAAAGGGTAAAAATGTCGGAACAAAGATTGTATGAGATTGTTAATCTCAAAACAGGGCAAGTATACAACCGGGTGAAAAGCAACGAGGTAAGAATGGTGATCGGGTTGCCAAGACATATTCAAATCGGTCAAGTTGCAAATTCTAAAGATAAAACATATAAAAACTGGTATGTTCAAATTCTTGACGATCGGTGCGAAAGAGTCTTTCGGAAATCAAAAATTTACCCATTTACGAAAAAGACGTACAAGCAGTGGGAAAATATGAATCGGAGGTATTCACAGGTATGAGCAATGCATTAAAGAGAAAAAGTAATAAAAATCTGTTTTTTACAAAGCAAGATACTAAGATCATTGGCAGGAATAGCTTCGAAAAGCGAAATTCTGATGCGGTTATCACAAGATCATACAAAGAGTTCGTCGTGATCGGCTATATTATCCTGCACGACAAATTCGGATTCGGGCAGAAACGCATTGTGCGATTGCAGAAATTATTGAAACAGTATTTAGATGTCGCGTCTGCCGGTGGTGAGAATGGGAGAGATTTATCCGCAATGATGAAACAGAAATATGAAATTGACGTTCAAGAGAAAGTGAGAAGTGTGCCGCAAAGACAGCTTATGATCTTGTACGCAAAGAAAGGATTCTGCATCGAGCGAGAAGCCTACAGACTTTCCAGCGCGTCATTGTTTAACTATTTTGCACTCACGCTTACGATTCTGAAAAAGGAATTTAAGCTGTCTGTGAAGCAGTTACAGCAGTTCACGGACAAGTCTATTGATTATATTGATACGTTAGCTAATTATAAGCAGTTTCAGTTGACGGTTCCTATGATAGCTGAAACGTTAGCTGATGAGATTAAGTTTGTATGTGATTTGGAGGTTTAATAATATGACAAATAAAGAAAAATACGGAGATGAGATTATAGAACTTGCGACAAACACAGCTGTGTTTGGATTAAAAAATGGAAAGCCTGCAATTTGCGAAGAAATTAAATGTGAAGAGTGCGATTTTTATGAATCAGATTCGTGCAAAGGTAGTGCGTATAATTTCCGCGAATGGCTTAATTCGGGGTATGTTGAGCCGCCTGTTGATTGGAGTAAGGTTGCGGTAGATACGCCGATTTTGGTAAGAGATCATGAAAATTGCGAATGGACTAGAAGACATTTTGCAAAAATCAAAAACGGAACGGTGTTTGCATGGTGCGGTGGGGCAACGTCTTGGAGCGAGGATGATGAAGAGACTATTCCGTGGAAATATGCCAAGCTGGCAGAAAGCGAGGAATAGGCATGGAGAGATTAACAGAAAGCAATCCATCGTGGATAGATGATGAATTATGGGAAAGGGCTTGCGAACCAGACTGTGAAGAAATAGACGCAGTATATCGGAAACTCAAAGACTATGAGGATGCCGAGGAGCAGGGATTACTTCTGCGGTTGCCGTGTGGAATTGGCTCAGATGTATATATAATTCCTAGCAAAATCAATTGTGAATTAAATATTTTAAGTCTGCACCCGGAGAACAACAAAGTTTATCATCAGAAAGTAGCCTTGATTACTTTTACAGAAAAAGGATGGTACATGGAGTGTGATAAGGATCGAGAATATGCTACAGACCGAATCCTGTCAGAAAAAATGTACAAGGAAACCTGGTTTTTATCACAAGAGGAAGCCGAAGCCAAGTTGAAAGAAATGAGAGGTGGAGAGAATGGATAAATTTCTTAAAAGCGTAAGCGAGCGTGACTTTGATAGAAGAATATCGGAAGTTGTTGAAATGCTTGAAGAAAAACAACTCTACGGAACTATTAGTTTGATAAAAGATTTGAAATATTATCTTGACTTAGCTACGAAAGAAAAAGCACACACTTGCAACTGTCAGCACAACAGCAATTCAAGAGATGATGAGCCTTGTTGCAGATGTGATAGCAAACAGACCAATGCCGACAGGATAAGGAATATGCCGGATGAAGAGTTAGCAGATACATTGTTCAACAGCTGTCTTGAGGTTACGCATATAGATGAATGCCCTTATGCAGATAATGTTGGAATGTGTAAGAAATGTATATCTGATTGGCTTCAATCAGAAGCGGAATAGGAGAAATGATGGAAGATAGATATTTATTCAAGGCAAAAACCGGTAATGGATATTGGACTATAGGATTTTTACGTTGCAAAGATAATAAATGGTATATAAACAATGCAGGCTCACCATTTGCATATGAAGTAAGACCAGATACAATCTGCCAATGCACAGGACGTGAGGACAAGAACGGCAAGCTGATTTGGGAGAATGATATTGTAAAAATAAATAATAGCAAGGTGAATACGGTTATAGCATTTAGAGATTTTGAAATTATATGTACAATTCCTAACGAAAAATATTATAAGCATAGGCTTGAATATGATACCGAATATGAAGTTATCGGCAATACATTTGACAATCCGGAATTGTTGGAGGTGCAGGAATGACAGAGAATGAAGCAATTAAGATATTAAAGAAAGATAGTTGTTATGAATGCGCACAAGGCACAGACAGCCCGTTTAGTTGTGAATATGGGGGATGCAGAGTTGCGAAAGCTACTAGAGTAGCAATCAAGGCACTTGAAGAAGTAGAACAGTACCGAGCAATCGGCACACCGGAAGAGTGCCGGGCGGCTGTGGTTAAGCAGACGGCGAAGAAGCCTATATTTAGTCATAACCTTAGCGATACTCTTTCTGTATTCCATTGTGAATGTGGAAACACAATTAAAGTCAGTCGCGATATAGGAATAATGAATAACAACAATGCGCCAAATTACTGTAGTAAGTGCGGTTGTAGGCTTGATTGGAGTGATGAAGAATGATGTTTCAATCGTACATAAATTTCATTCTACTAATACTTATAGCCATTAGGTTAGATATTCTAACAAAATTTGGAGTTAATCTTTTTTGCGTTCTGTCAGTTGTAGTGATGATTGGACATGAGATTTTTGATTATTTGAAAAAAGGAGATAAAAAACGATGAAGCTGATTGATGCAGACGCACTAAAAGAATATTGCATACGTGCGAGTAAATCTGATGATGATTTTAGGAGAGTAAGTTTGGCAACATTGGCGAGCGTGATAGATGTACAGCCGACCGCCTATGATGCGGATAAGGTTGTGGAACAGTTGAAAGAAAGAAGCAAAGAATATAATTCTGGTGTGCGGTTGCATGGAAAGCCGGAAGAAATACGCATTGATGAAGCAATCGAGATTGTGAAAGGCGGTGGGGTGAATGAAATGGAAGAATAAAGCAGTAACAAAAATAACAGGTATTTCGTTAAGCTCAAGCGTCAGAGAACTTGCAATGGCGATAAATCATAATGCAGAAGTCTTGAGAGAAGCAGTGCAGAAGATAGAAGAATTGAGCGATAAAGTTGATAGACTAAAGGCAGGTGATAGAGATGGCAATTAAACCGATTTTATTCAATACCGAGATGGTTCGAGCGATTCTGGACGGAAGAAAGACGTGTACACGGCGAATTTGCAAAGATACCAACGAGTGTACCGTGCCAGATATGGATTTTTTCGATCCTGAAAAACGTACCTACGCAGTACATAATTATGCAGACAAAGAGCACACAGACAAGTTAAGCAGATAGCAGAAAAGCTGAAAGGAGCGAAGCAGAATGAAGATTTTAAGCAAGAAGAAATACAACAAACTCATTGAAGATTTTGAGGAATTGCAAAAAAAGGTCGAGGAACTCAAAAGGATAAATGAAAGCCTTGGGAAAAAGTTAGAGGATAAAAAGACGAGTTGCAAGCTGAATAGTGGTAAGGATTTCTGCTTTAAATGCGAAAACTCTTACAGATACAAGACATATTGGGGAGGGATGGAAACCGAAAAATGCGGTTGTTTGCTTGATGTGCCTTGTGAGGATTTTAAGAGAAAAGAAAGCGAGTGATTCAGAATGAGTGACAATGTAGAGATAGTAATAGCACAGGCTTTAATGATGAGAATTAAAGATTATGCAGAAAGAGCCTTGGATAAAAAAGATGTAACACTTGATATGGCTATGGTTGAAATACGCGATACGGTTGACGCTTATGACGAGTATTTTCAGACAGGCAGAAAGCCCCAGTAATTAACTAAAAATCAAAGAAAGGAATAGGTTGTGCGCACATAAAACCGAGGTTTCCTTTTGGTAAGAAAAATGAAAAAGAAGTTAAAATGTGAGATTTATCGAGATTCTATGCAGAATTACAAAAAGTATGCGATCCCTCCTGCACAACTTATTATTGCAGACGTTCCGTATAATGTCGGGAACAATTTCTACGGCAGTAACCCTATGTGGTATAACGGTGGCGATAACAAGAATGGAGAAAGCAAACTTGCGAAAAAGGCGGCTTTCAATTCGGATTTTAACTTTAACTTGTATGAATACTTCCATTTTTGTTCAAAGATGTTGAAAAAAGAGGACACAAAGCCTATTGCAAGGGGCAGAAGCAGTAATAGCCCTTGTATGATTGTGTTTTGTGCATTTGAGCAGTTGTCAACATTGATTGCGGCGGCGAAGAAACACGGATTTGTTAATTACATACCGCTTGTATTCTGTAAAAATTACAGTCCACAGGTACTTAAAGCTAATATGCGTATCGTAGGTGCTACGGAATATGCACTTGTACTGTACCGAAATAAGTTACCGAAATTCAGAAATGGCTTGCAGATTGATGAAAACGGAAAGAATATCAGAGGTACAGGACACATGATTTTCAATTGGTTTAATTGGGAGAAAGACGGAAAAGATATACCGAAAATTCATCCGGCACAAAAGCCGGTTGCAGTCCTTAAAAAGCTGATTGAGATTTTTACAGACGAGGGAGACATTGTTATTGACCCTTGTTGCGGTAGCGGTAGCACACTAAGAGCCGCCGCAGAACTTGGCAGAAGTGCATACGGATTTGAGATTGACAGAAACTTTTACGAGCGTGCTAAAAATGAAATGCTTGTATTTGAAAAGGATGAGCAAATGGATTTATCAGATTATATTTAACAGGAGAAATGGCTTATGAAATTTACAAAATTCATTAAGCCAGAACTTGAATACATTAAAGAAAATGCCAATTTCACGGAAGAAGAGGAGAGGATTTTCTCTCTTCTCTGCCGTGGTTTTTCACAAAAGCAAATATCCACAAAAGAAAATCTATCACTAAGAACGATAGAGTACAGAGTGAGAGATATAAAGGATAAAATAGAAAGAACGGGGGTATTTGATTGGATGAAAAAGAACTGTTGAAATATGCCGTTGATAGTGGTATTCTCGACATAGCACTTGTGCAGAAACAAGTCACTATGCAAAAGAGAGAAAAATTACTCAACAAAAACCCTTATAAAATCTATCAAGGAAAGGATGAGAACTGGTACTCATATTTGCCGGATGAAGTAAAAGGCAGACGTAAAATCAAGGCAAAGCGCAGAGAAGCGGTCGAGCAGAAGATTATCGATTATTGGAAGGAGAAAGAGGATGACCCTACAGTTGAGGAAATCTTCAACCGTTGGATTTCACAAAAGCTGGAACTTGAAGAAATTAGCAGGGCAACCTATGACAGATACTTAATGGACTTTCAGAGATACTTTGATGGCATCAAGGATAAGAGAATCAAAAGTATAGACGAATGCGACCTTGAAGTGTTTATACGAAACAGCATCCATGATTTCAACATGACTTCCAAGGCGTTCTCAAATTTCCGGACGCTGATCTATGGAATCTTTAAGTATGCCAAGCGGAAGAAGTATGTTAAGTTTTCCATTACATACACGCTGAAAGATATGGACATATCGCCAAAAGCGTTTAAGCACGTAGTCCGGCAGGCAAAAGACCAAGTATATATGCCGGATGAAAAGGAACGCATGGAGATGTACTTAAGGAATCACTTGGATATTGTAAACCTTGGATTACTATTTATGTTTAAGACAGGAGTCCGTGTCGGGGAATTATCGGCATTAAAGCGGAAAGATGTTGAAAACTACACGGTTGCTATCAATTCTACAGAGACTCGTTACCGGGATGATTATGGTTTCCATTATGAGGTCAAAGATTTCCCGAAATCAGAAGCCGGATTGCGATTTGCCATATTGCCGGATAAGTACAAATGGATTCTTGATGAAGTACGAAAGAGAAATCCCTTCGGGGAATATCTATTTGAGAGAGACGGAGAACGGTTGAAATCCTACAACTTTCGTGAACGTTTGCGGTACATCTGTGAACACGAACTGCGAATGAAAGTGAAATCTCCGCACAAAATCCGAAAGACGTATGGAAGTATCTTGCTTGACGGAAAAGTGAAAGAGTCCACAATCCTTGATACTATGGGGCATACAGACATTAGTTGCACAAAAGATCATTATTATTTTGACCGTACCGGAATTGAGGAAAAGAGACAGGAACTTGACTTAATTGAAGCATTATGAGTCCCTAGTACTCAAAGGTACTCAAAGAAAAATTGATAGAATGGCTATTTTAAGCCGTTTCAAGGCAATTACTCTAGGGTTCGATTCCCGTACGGACTGTTACTATTATAAATATAATAGCCCAACCCGAAAAAATGTTGTCGTATGACAGCATTTTTTTATTTAATCATAGGAAATTCCTTCCTATGATTAAATAACGCTCCGCGAGCTGCGCATCCTCGCGGAAATAAAGTTTATGATGGAGAAACGGCGGCAGAGGCTTTGGAAAATGTGGAAACAGTTATTTCCGAATGGATAGAGACGGCAAAGGCTATTGGGCGGGAAATTCCAGTGCCAAAAGGAAAATTGATGTACGCATAATGAAAAATCCAGTGTTTTCATGGAATCGTCCGTGAAAACACTGGATTTTTTACGAAATAAACTTCTTTACAATTCAATGGTCAGTTCCACCGGACAGTGATCCGAACCGAACACATCGGTATGGATAGCTGCTCCGGTGAGACTGGAATCGAGCCGCCTGGAAGTGATGAAATAATCGATCCGCCATCCGGCGTTTTTCTCGCGGGCTTTAAAGCGGTAGGACCACCAGGAATAAATGCCCTCGGCATCCGGATAAAAATAACGGAAGGTATCCGTAAAACCGGCGCTTAAAAGTTCGGTCATTTTTTCTCGTTCTTCATCGGAAAAACCGGCATTTTTGCGGTTGGTCTTTGGATTTTTCAGATCGATCTCCGTGTGTGCAACATTTAAATCGCCGCAGAGAATGACCGGCTTTTTGCTGTCGAGCTGAAGAAGATAAGCGCGGAAAGCATCTTCCCATTCCATGCGGTAGGGAAGCCGCGCCAGTTCGTTCTGGGAGTTTGGAGTGTAACAGGTGACAAGGTAGAAGCTGTCATATTCGAGGGTGATCACTCGACCTTCGGTATCGCAGATTGCGGTGCCGATGCCGCGTGTGACCTGAAGAGGTTCGTGTTTTGCAAAGATTGCCGTGCCGGAGTAGCCTTTTTTCTCGGCGTAATTCCAGTACTGGTGGTAGCCCGGCAGATCAAGTGCGATCTGTCCTTCCTGCAGCTTGGATTCCTGAATACAGAAAAAATCGGCATCTGCGGCATGAAAATAGTCGAGAAATCCTTTTTGTACACAGGCGCGCAGCCCGTTAACGTTCCATGAGATAAGTTTCATTTCTGATGTCCTCCTGAGTTGCTTTTATACAAATTATATACATATGGGAAAGAAAGTACAAGTCTTGTTACTGCTTGCATGGGAACCGGGGAATAATAACCAGGCTTCAGAAAAAAGTACTTGACGCATGGCCTGTGCTATGATAGTATAATACACGGTTCGTTGGTCAAGCGGTTAAGACGCCGCCCTCTCACGGCGGAAACACGGGTTCGATTCCCGTACGGACTGCTGAAGTTCTTACCTGATTGGGTAAGAACTTTTTGTTTTATGAAAGAAATACACAAAATCCCTTGAAATCAGGGGAAAAGAGTGATATGATAACAAAAGTAACATAGAAACTAAGGTTGAGAGAGGGCAGATGTCCTCTCTCAAATTTTTGTGAAAATGTGTTTTATGTCAAAGAAAAGAGGTGGTAATATGTCAAAGGCAAGTACTTATGAGGCAAAGACAGAACAACTGATTCTTCCGATTCTGGAGCGTATGCAGTTTGAACTGGTAGATGTAGAATATGTCAAGGAAGGCAGCACGTATTATCTGCGGGCGTATATTGACAAAGAGGGCGGCATTACAATCAATGATTGTGAGGCGGTGGCACGTGAGATGAATGAACTGCTCGACCGTGAAGATTTCATTCCGGATTCCTATACATTTGAGGTAAGTTCTCCGGGACTTGGCAGACCTTTAAAGAAAGAAAAAGATTATGTCCGAAATATGGGCAAAGAAATTGAGATCCGTACCTACCGTGCAATCGACCGCTGCAAGGAATTCACAGGAATTTTAAAAGCGTATGATGATACATCTGTGACAATTGCAGATGAGAACGACAAAGAGACCACCTTTTTAAAGACAGATATTGCACTGATCCGACAGGCAATTGATTTTTAGGACAATGACTTATAGAGCAGTTTATAGAAAAGCCCGTTTTGCGGAGGTAAACTGCGCAGGAGATATCGCTTATGCGATACCTCATATGTGGAAAACACGATAAATATATATGGAGGATAAAAATCATGAATAATGAGTTATTGGATGCGTTAACGATACTGGAGAAGGAGAAAAACATCAGTAAAGAAACGCTGCTGGAGGCAATTGAAAATTCCCTTTTAACTGCCTGCAAAAATCACTTTGGAAAGGCTGACAACGTAAAAGTTGTGATTGATCCGGATACCTGCGAATATCATTGTTATCAGGAAAAAACAGTGGTAGAGACCGTGGAAGATCCGATTGAGCAGATCTCTTTGCAGAATGCCCAGATGATCAATGGAAAATATACACTGGGCGATATTGTTCAGGTAGAAGTAAAATCCAAAGAATTTGGACGTATTGCAACACAGAATGCCAAGAATGTGATCTTACAGAAGATCCGTGAAGAAGAACGGAAAGTGATTTACGATGAGTATTTCAGCATGGAAAAAGAAGTAGTGACAGGTGTTGTCCAGCGTTATGTCGGACGCAATGTCAGTATTAATCTTGGAAAGGCAGATGCACTCCTGACCGAAAGTGAGCAGATCAAGGGGGAAACCTTCCAGCCAACCGAACGCATTAAGGTATATATTCTGGAAGTGAAGGCAACCTCAAAGGGACCGAAGATTCTTGTTTCCAGAACACATCCGGAGCTTGTCAAGAGACTTTTTGAGTCAGAGGTTTCCGAAGTGCGGGATGGTATCGTTGAAATTAAAGCAATCTCACGTGAGGCAGGAAGCCGTACAAAAATCGCGGTATGGTCGAACGATCCGGATGTAGATCCGGTTGGCGCATGTGTCGGAATGAACGGAGCACGTGTCAATGCGATCGTTAATGAGCTGCGCGGAGAAAAAATTGATATCATTACATGGGATGAGAATCCTGCAATTTTGATTCAGAATGCATTAAGTCCTGCAAAGGTTATTTCCGTTATTGCGGACGCTGACGAGAAAGCAGCAAAAGTTGTGGTTCCGGATTACCAGTTATCGCTTGCTATTGGTAAGGAAGGACAAAATGCCCGTCTGGCAGCCCGCCTGACTGGATTTAAGATTGATATCAAGAGTGAGACGCAGGCAAGAGAGTCCGGAGATTTCCTTGATTACGAAAATGATTATGAAGACGATGAGTATGATGATAATTATGAGTATGATGAGGAAGGATATTACAAAGATCCGGATGCCACAGAAGAAATTCCTACCGAAGCAGAAGCATCAACAGAAGAAGCGCCGGTAGAAGAAACATCAGCAGATGAGACTTCTTTTGAGGAGTAATTATGGCAAATAAAAAAATTCCATTGCGCAAGTGTGTCGCCTGTAATGAAATGAAGGAAAAAAAAGAAATGATCCGGGTAATTAAGACACCGGAAAATGAGATTATGCTGGATGCCACCGGTCGTAAAAACGGCCGTGGAGCATACATCTGTGCAGATCCTGGGTGTCTTCGCCTGGCAAGAAAAAACAAGGGACTTGAGCGCTCCTTAAAGACTGCAATTCCACAGGAAGTGTATGAGAGTCTGGAAAAGGAGATGAGTACACTTGCATGATAGCGTATTATCCATGCTTTCCATAGCCGCAAAGTCGGGAAATGTTGTAAGCGGTGAGTTTTCTACAGAAAAAGCAGTAAAAACAGGTCATGCATATCTCGTGATTGTCTCTGTGGAGGCATCCGGGAACACAAAAAAGAGTTTTTGTAATATGACGGATTTTTACCATGTGCCATGCTACTGTTACGGAAGCAAGGAAGCACTTGGACGCTGTATCGGAAAAGAATTCCGTGCATCACTTGCCGTGACAGATGAGAATCTGGCGAGAGCCGTAGAAAAGAAGCTCAAAGAGCGCACCGTATAAAAATATAAAACTGAATAACGGAGGTAAATTCATTTATGGCAAAAATGAGAGTTCATGAACTCGCGAAAGAGTTAAATATAAAATCACAGGATATTTTGGATAAATTAAAAAATACAAAGTTTGACGGAAAAAGTGCATCCAGCAATATGGAAGATGAAGCACAGGCACTGATCCGCGGAGCTTTTGCAAAAGAGACAAAATCGGCAGCAGATGCAAAAAAACCGGAAGCTGCAAAGACTGGTGCAGGAAAACCAGCGGATGGAAAGGAACGTCCAAAGAAGAAATCCAGCATCACAGCCGTATTTAATGCACAGTACAGCAAACAGTCCAGAAAGCCGGCAAACGGAAATAACAACAACCGTGGAAACGGAAATGGAAACGGTAATAACAGAAGACGGGAGGACAATAAGCGTCCGGCACAGCACAGCATCATTCGTCCGCGTCCGGTCGGGGAGCGTGCTATGCGTCCGATCAGTGAGCGTACGCCTTCGCCGACAGCGGATCTTGAAGTAAGTAAGCCGGCAAACAATAAACCGGCAGAAAACACAAATACCCGCAACAGCCAGGAAAACCGCGGAAACAACAATCATTCCGGTGGCGAGAGAAACAACAGACCGCAGAATGACAGAAACAATGACAGAGGCGGGGAGAGAAATAATAACCGTCATCAGGGAGATAGAAACAATAACAATCGTCCGAACGGAGACAGAAACAACAGCCGTCCACAGAACGACAGAAACAATAACGGCAGAAAGAACCGTTTCAGTAAAGAGCCGGCAGCAGTTGCAGCACCGGAAGAAATCCGCGGAAAGGACTCCCGTGGAAATAATGACCGCCGCAATAACAACAATAATCATCGGAAAGATCATGATAAACTCGGCGGAAAGAAACAGGAAAATTATGTAAACCTTGAGAAGCACGGCGGCAGAAAGAAACCACAGCAGCAGCCGAAGCCGAAGGAAGATGAAAATGTAATCAAGACGATCACACTTCCAGAAAAGATGACAATCCGTGATCTGGCAGACAAGATGAAACTGCAGCCATCTGCCATTGTAAAGAAACTCTTTATGAAGGGTGAAATGGTAACGGTAAATCAGGAAGTAGATTTTGAGACAGCGGAAGAAATCGCACTGGAGTTTAACTTTATCTGCGAGCCGGAGGAGAAGATTGATGTCATCGCGGAACTCTTAAAAGAGGATGAAGAAGATCCGAAGAATCTGGTCCCACGTCCACCGGTTGTCTGTGTTATGGGTCATGTCGATCATGGTAAAACATCCCTGCTGGACGCGATCCGTTCCACACGTGTGACAGACCGCGAGGCCGGTGGTATTACCCAGCATATCGGTGCATCTGTGGTGTCCATCAATGGACAGAAGATCACATTTTTGGATACTCCTGGTCATGAGGCATTTACCGCAATGCGTATGCGTGGTGCAAATTCTACCGATATTGCAATCCTGGTTGTCGCTGCAGATGATGGTGTTATGCCACAGACCATCGAGGCAATCAACCATGCAAAGGCTGCCGGTGTAGAAATCATCGTTGCTGTCAACAAGATTGATAAGCCGAGTGCAAACATTGAAAAAGTAAAGCAGGAGCTTTCCGAATACGAACTGATTCCGGAAGACTGGGGTGGAAGTACGATTTTCTGTCCGGTTTCTGCACATACTAAGGAAGGTATCGACAATCTTCTGGAAATGATCCTTCTGACTGCAGAAGTGATGGAACTGAAAGCAAATCCAAACCGTAATGCAAGAGGTCTGGTCATTGAGGCACAGCTGGATAAGGGACGTGGTGCGGTAGCAACGGTTCTGGTTCAGAAAGGAACACTTCATGTCGGAGATTCCATTGCCTGTGGAAGCAGCTACGGTAAAGTCCGTGCCATGATCGACGACAAGGGACAGCGCGTGAAGAAGGCAACTCCTTCCACACCGGTAGAGATCCTCGGATTAAACAGTGTACCGGCAGCCGGAGAGACATTTGTTGTCTGCGATTCCGATAAGGAAGCAAAATCATTTGCAGATACTTATATTTCAGAGGAAAAGAACCGCCTGATCGAAGATACCAAGGCAAAGATGTCACTGGATGATCTGTTCTCCCAGATCCAGTCCGGAAATATGAAGGAACTTGATATTATTGTAAAAGCGGATGTACAGGGTTCTGTTGAGGCAGTGAAACAGTCACTTGTGAAACTGTCCAATGAAGAAGTGGTTGTAAAAGTGATCCATGGTGGTGTCGGCGCAATCAACGAATCTGATGTTATTCTTGCTTCCGCATCCAATGCGATCATCATCGGATTTAATGTCCGTCCGGACCCGATTGCAAAAGTTACCGCAGACAATGAGGGTGTAGATATCCGTCTGTACAAGGTTATTTACAATGCGATCGAGGATGTAGAGGCTGCCATGAAGGGTATGCTTGATCCTGTATTTGAGGAGAAAGTTATCGGTCATGCAGAAATCCGTCAGATCTTTAAGGCATCCGGTGTCGGTAATATTGCCGGTTCTTATGTACTTGACGGCGTGATGGAACGTGGATGTAAAGTTCGTATTTCCAGAGAAGGCGAGCAGATCTTCGAAGGAGATTTAGGATCCCTGAAACGTTTCAAGGATGATGTCAAGGAAGTTAAGGCAGGATTTGAGTGTGGTCTTGTATTCGACGGCTTTAATGACATTCAGGAACTTGATCAGGTAGAAGCTTATAAGATGGTAGAAGTACCAAGATAGGATAGAATATGAGAAAAAACAGTATTAAAAATATTCGGATCAATGAGGAAGTGATGCGTGAACTTTCCAATATTATCCGCGGGGAAATCAAAGACCCGCGGATCAATCCGATGACCAGCGTGGTTGCAGTGGAAGTTGCTCCGGATCTGAAAACGGCAAAAGCCTATATCAGTGTGCTGGGGGATGAAAAGTCACAGCAGGATACGATTGCAGGTCTTCGCTCTGCGGAAGGATTTATTCGCAGAAGCCTGGCAAAGTCCGTAAATCTGCGCAACACACCGGAGATCAAATTTGTATTGGATCAGTCGATTGAATATGGAATCCATATGTCAAAAATGATTGATGAAGTGACCAAAGATATAAAGGAGAAACCGGATGAAGAAGCTTGATGAGATTCTTGCAGGGAAAAAATCGGTAGGTCTTGCCGGACATGTACGCCCGGATGGGGATTGTGTGGGCTCCACACTCGGAGTTTACAACTATATCCGGAAATATTATCCGGATGTGGATGTGCGATTGTATCTTGAGCCGATTCCCAATATCTTTAAATTCCTGAATTTTTCATCGGAAATCCGCAGTGACTATGAGGAATCCGTGGTGTTTGATCTGTTTATCGCCATGGACTGCGGAGATGAGAAACGTCTGGGGAATGCTGCACGTTATTTTCAGGAAGCAAAGCATACAGCCTGTATTGACCACCATGTCAGTAACCAGAGTTTTGCAGAGGAAAATTATATTTTCCCGGATGCAAGTTCCACTTGTGAGCTGATCTGTGAACTGTTAGATACGGAGAAGATCACAAAAGAAATCGCGGAATGTCTGTATACCGGAATGGTTACCGATACCGGAGTGTTTCAGTATTCCTGCACGTCTTCCTCCACGATGAATATGGCGGGCATGCTGATGGATAAAGGAATTGATTTCACAAAAATTGTGGATGAAGCTTTTAATCAGAAAACATACAACCAGAATCGTGCCATGGGACAGGCACTGCTTTCCAGCAGACTTCGTCTGGGTGGCAGAGTAGTGACTTCTTTTCTGACGCTCGAAGAGATGCATGCACTGGAAGTTCTTCCGAAACATATGGAAGGAATCGTGGAGCAGATGCGCAATACCAAAGATGTGGAACTTGCAGTATTCCTTTATGAGAATGAGGATCATACGTTTAAAGTAAGTTTTCGTGTAAACGGTGCGTTTGATGCGGCATCGCTTGCGATGCATTTTGGCGGCGGCGGACATGTCAAGGCTGCTGGATGTACCGTGGAAGGACCGGCAGAAGAGGCAATTGAGCGTATTCTTGCCGAGGTTGAGAAGAGATTATAATATGATAAACGGAATTATAAATGTTTATAAAGAGCGGGGCTTTACTTCCTTTGACGTGGTAGCAAAGCTCCGCGGCATTTTACATGAGCGTAAAATCGGACATACCGGAACGCTCGATCCGGAAGCGACCGGAGTACTTCCCGTATGCATCGGAAATGCAACAAAGGTATGTGAACTTCTGACGGATAAGGATAAAGTGTATCGTACGGTGATGCATCTTGGCATTACAACCGATACACAGGATATGACCGGAACGGTGAAAGAAGATCGTTCCAGAGAGGCTGCATTGCTGAAAGAACAGACCGTGGAAGCGGCTATTTTGCAGTTCGTTGGAGATTATGAGCAGATTCCGCCAATGTACTCGGCACTTAAAGTCAACGGAAAGAAGTTATGTGATCTGGCCCGCGCCGGAATTGAGGTAGAGCGGAAAGCCCGCACGGTTAAAATTTTTTCCATAGAAATTGAAAAAATCAATCTTCCTTATGTGACGATGCAGGTGCACTGTTCCAAGGGAACTTATATCCGTACGCTGTGTGCGGATATCGGAGAGGTGCTTGGCGTAGGCGCGTGTATGGAATCCCTGGTCCGGACAAGAGTGAGTGTTTTTCCTCTGGAAGAGGCACACACGTTGGCAGAAATTGAAAAGATAAGGGATGAAGGAACGCTGGAAGAACTGATTCTTCCGGCGGACCGCGTGTTTGAGGGAAAGACGAAACTGACGGTTGTACCGGAAGCGTTTCGTTTTCTTCAGAATGGAAACCGTTTAAACGATGGAAATTTTACGGATGTTCCGGAAAAAATTGCGGATGGTGAGCAGGTACTGGTTTATGATCCGATGGGACATTTTTACGCTGTATATCAGTATGAGAGAGAAACAAAGGACTATAAAGTCCGGAAAATGTTTGGTGCATAAATATGATTTGCTGGAATAAGATAGAAGATTTTCATATAGAAGAACCAACGGCATTGTCGCTGGGAAAATTTGACGGAGTACACCGTGGACACGAAGCACTGATTGAACACCTTCTGGAAAAGAAGAAAGAAGGGTTAAAGGCCGTTGTTTTTACGTTTGATATTCCACCGAAAAAACTTACGGAGAATAATAATTACCGTGTCCTTTCGACCAATAAAGAAAAGCAGGAAATTCTGAAAGAGCGTGGAATTGATTACCTGTTGGAATGTCCGTTTACCAAAGAAGTCATGTGCATGGAGCCGGAGGCTTTTGTTGCATGGATTGTAAAAAGTCTGCATGTAAAGAGCATGGTAGTCGGATCGGATTTCCGGTTTGGCCATAACCGGAAAGGGGATCATATTCTGCTGGAAAAATTGTCCGCGACATATGGCTATACCCTTAGGGTGGTAGACAAGATCCAGTATGAGGGACGGGACATCAGCAGTACGTTTGTGCGGGAACAGATCATAAAAGGCAATATGGAAAAGGCAAATGATCTGCTTGGATATCCGTTTTTTGTAAAGAGTGAAGTGATTCATGGAAGACAGCTTGGAAGGACACTTGGAATTCCGACGATCAATATGGAACTTGTGGCCGAAAAACTTCTTCCACCGAAAGGTGTATATGCAACTGCGGTAGAGATTGGTGGAAAATGTTACACAGGTGTGACAAATGTCGGATGCAAACCGACCGTCAATCACTCCAATAAAGTAAATGTGGAGACGCATATACTGGATTTTTCCGGTGATCTGTACGGATATGAACTAAAGGTCAGCTTTTATTCTTTTATACGTCCGGAACAGAGATTCTCGTCTGTAGAGATGTTAAAAGAACAGATGGAAAGAGACATTGAAACGAGCCGCAGTCGTATGATGTCGATAAACGGCGACATGTAAACATATTACATAAATATTACAAAAATATGTTGACATTGTAATTATTTGTTGTTATACTCGTTTTGTTATGAGATTTCATGAGACATGAGGGAGGAATCTGTGAAATGAATCGTATGACAAAAAAGAGAGTTGGAATGGTACTTGCTTTTTCTCTGACACTGACCGGTGCGGCAGCCTATATCGGGATACAGCAGGGAAATACAGATAAAACAGAGGCGGCCGGATCGCTCACAGCCGGTGTTTCCGCATCTTTGAATGCAAGCGAAGTGGAGGCGCTGGATGTGACGGCAGGAGTAACTAGTCAGCTGTATGATAAAACAGATGTTGCGGTGGCTGCGAATGAAAAGCAGATGGTTGCACAGGGAATCGAAGATACGCAGACAAAAGAAGCGGTTTCGGAAAATACCACGGAGGATACCAGCATCTGTGGGTATAAAAATCTTGGAATCGCGCAGGTGCAGGGAAGCCTGAATGTGCGAAAAAAGGCATCCACAGACAGTAAAGTTGTTGGAAAAATGACGGATAAAGATGCCTGTGAGATTGTCTCGGTCAAGGGAGATTGGGCAAAGATCACCTCCGGCAAGGTGGAAGGTTATGTAAAGACAGAGTATCTTCTGACAGGAGATGCGGCAAAAAATGTAGCAAAGAAAGAAATTACAAAAGTTGTTACAGTAAATACCACAACCCTTCGTGTAAGAGAAAAGGCTTCTGAAGATTCTGCAATACTTTCTCTGGTTGGAGAGGGAGAGGATCTTGTTGTGGAAGATACAAAAGACGGCTGGTATAAAGTGGAAGTGGATGATCAGAAGGGATATATTTCCGGAGATTATGTAGAGGTAACAGAAAAACTTCCGACAGCATCGACGGTAAAAGAACTGGAATACGGAGAGGGATACACGGATTCCCGCGTTTCTTTAGTACAGTTTGCATTACAGTTTGTAGGAAACCGTTATGTCTGGGGTGGAACAAGCCTGACAAACGGAATTGATTGTTCCGGATTTACGATGCAGGTATATGCGAGATACGGAGTCGGCCTCCCGCATCATGCGGCAAGTCAGCCGGCATACGGAAATCGAATCAGTGCATCTGAGGCAAAACCGGGAGATCTCTTTTTCTATGGAAGCGGAAGCAGCATCAGCCATGTGGGAATTTATATCGGAAACGGTCAGATTGTGCATGCCAGCAATGCACGTACCGGAATTAAAATTTCCAGTGCCTATTACCGGACACCAATCTGTGTCATATCGTATTTAAATTAAAAAACTGTTTACAACGATACGGATTTATGATACATTAGATTAGTATGGTTTAACCCATATTCGGTGAATGGACACTCCGACCTTTTGCTGAGTATCGGGTGCAAAAATATTTTAAGGAGGATCATAAAATGATCGCAAAAGAAAAGAAACAGGCAATTATCAATGAGTATGGAAGAACACCAAACGACACTGGTTCACCAGAAGTTCAGGTAGCTGTTCTTACTGCAAGAATTCAGGAGCTTACTGAGCACTTAAAGCAGAATCCAAAGGATCATCATTCCAGAAGAGGTATGCTTAAGATGATCGGTCAGAGACGTGGATTATTATCATACTTAAAGAGCATTGATATTGAAAGATATCGTTCTTTAATTGAGCGTTTAGGACTCAGAAAATAATTGTAAACAAAGAGCGGAGTTTTATATTCCGCTCTTCTTTTTGTTGTATGGCAGAACTTTTTTCCGGGACCACTGAAGAGGACAAAACGCTGTTTTGTATTGTTCAGTAGTTTCGGGGTTTTGACATACCGTATTAAATTTTGAAGGAGAGAATACATGTACAAAAGTTATTCAATGGAACTGGCAGGCAGAACACTGACCGTTGATATCGGAAGAGTATGTGCACAGGCAAATGGTGCCGCATTATTAAAATATGGAGAGACTACCGTATTATCTACGGCTACTGCTTCCGACAAGCCGAGAGATGGCGTTGATTTCTTCCCACTGAGCGTGGAATTTGAAGAAAAAATGTACTCGGTTGGAAAAATTCCTGGCGGATTTAACAAGCGTGAAGGAAAGGCATCAGAGAACTCTATTCTTACCGCACGTGTCATTGACCGTCCGATGAGACCTCTGTTTCCGAAAGATTACCGCAATGATGTAACCTTAAATAATATGGTTATGTCTGTAGATCCGGAGTGCCGTCCGGAGCTGGTTGCCATGATCGGTGCAGCACTTTCTACTACCATTTCCGATATTCCGTTTGACGGCCCATGTGCCATGACCCAGATGGGAATGAAGAATGGTGAATTTATTGTAAACCCATCCCAGAAAGATTGGGACGAGGGAGATTTAAAGCTTACGGTTGCATCTACAGCAACAAAGGTCATCATGATTGAGGCCGGTGCCAATGAGATTCCGGAAGCAAAGATGATTGAGGCTATTTATAAGTGCCATGATGTCAACCAGACAGTCATTGCATTTATCAATAAGATCCGGGAAGAGGTTGGCAAACCGAAGCATGCGTATACAAGCTGTGCGATTCCGGAAGAAATGTTTGCAGCTATGCGGGAAATCGTCACTCCGGAGCAGATGGAAGAAGCGGTATTTACCGATGAAAAGCAGCAGAGAGAAGAGAATATCCGTGAAATCACAGATAAATTTGCAGAGGCTTTTGCAGAGAACGAGGAGTGGCTTGCTGTTCTTGACGAGGCCGTTTACCAGTATCAGAAGAAGACTGTTCGTAAGATGATCTTAAAGGATCATAAGCGTCCAGACGGACGTGCGATCGATCAGATCCGTCCGCTGGCTGCAGAAGTAGATCTGATCCCTCGTGTACATGGTTCTGCCATGTTTACCCGTGGACAGACACAGATCTGCGATGTTGTTACACTTGCACCGCTTTCGGAAGTACAGAAGATTGACGGACTTGATGAGAACGTGACAACCAAGCGTTATATGCATCAGTACAATTTCCCGTCCTATTCTGTTGGAGAGACAAAGCCAAGCAGAGGTCCGGGACGTCGTGAGATCGGACACGGTGCGCTTGCAGAGCGTGCATTACTTCCGGTTCTTCCTTCTGTGGAGGAGTTCCCGTATGCAATCCGTGCAGTTTCCGAGACATTTGAATCCAATGGATCTACTTCCATGGCATCTACCTGTGCGTCCTGTATGTCACTGATGGCTGCAGGTGTTCCGATTAAAAAGATGGTTGCAGGTATTTCCTGTGGTCTTGTGACCGGAGAGACGGATGATGATTATCTGGTACTGACAGATATCCAGGGACTTGAAGATTTCTTCGGAGATATGGATTTCAAGGTAACCGGTACACATGATGGTATCACTGCAATCCAGATGGATATCAAGATCCATGGCCTGACCCGTCCAATCGTAGAAGAAGCCATTGCCCGTACCCGTGAGGCACGCGTCTACATTATGGATGAAGTTATGAGCAAGGCAATTGCAGAGCCACGAAAAGAAGTAAATCAGTGGGCACCGAAGATTGAACAGATCACCATTGATCCGAATAAAATTGGAGATGTTGTGGGACAGAAGGGTAAGACAATCAATGAGATCATTGCCCGTACAGGTGTCAAGATTGATATTACAGATGATGGTGCGGTTTCTGTCTGTGGAACAGACAAGGAGGCAATCGCAAAGGCCATTGATATGATAAAAATCATCACAACCGATTTTAAGGAAGGGCAGATCTTTACCGGTACAGTTGTAAGTATCAAAGAGTTTGGTGCTTTTATCGAGTTTGCGCCGGGCAAGGAAGGAATGGTTCACATTTCAAAGATTGCCAAGGAACGCATTGAGCATGTCGAGGATGTACTGACACTTGGAGATGTTGTGAAAGTTGTCTGTCTTGGAAAGGACAAGATGGGAAGAATCAGTTTTTCCATTAAGGACGTTCCGGCAGATCAGAAATAAAATACCATACAGAATTAAGATCCATGAAAGATGTACTTCAGGGGCCGCACCATGCGGCCCTTTTTTCATACCATGAAAGAAAAAGGCGATGATTCGAAAAGTTCGGAGTTGAAATATGAATCGTGTCAAACAGCTTGTACATGCAGAGAATGTATATCGTATGGGTTACACGGGGAAAAATATCCGGGTGGTGACACTGGACACAGGCGTTTATCTGCATCCGGATCTGCGGCAGAATGTGGTTGGATTTCTGGATTTTGTGGCAATGAAACGAGCCTGTTATGATGACAATGGACACGGAACACATGTTGGCGGAATTTTGTGTGCGAATGGCAGAATGAAAGGAATGGCACCGCAGGCACAGCTGATTGCGCTGAAAGTCCTCGGGAAGGATGGAGGAGGACAGACGGAACGGGTGATTCGTGGCCTGCAATGGGTGCTTGCACATCATAAAGAACTGGGAATCCGGATTCTGAATTTTTCTGTAGGATTTCTTCCGGGGGCACTCGACCGTGAGCAGAAGCAGATTATGGAACTTTTAGAACAGCTGTGGGATGATGGCGTGACGGTTGTCACAGCGGCCGGAAATAATGGCCCGGGAGCCGGGACAGTCACGGCTCCCGGTATTTCGAGAAAAGTGATTACGGTGGGGGCAAGTGATGACCGGAGTTCTCCGGGGGAAAGGCGTGGTGGCTACAGTGGCAGTGGTCCGACCGGATGCTGTATTATGAAGCCGGAAATTTTAGCACCGGGGACGAATATTGTAAGTCTGGATCATCACGGAGCACTATATTCCAGAAAAAGTGGTACCTCTATGGCAACCCCTGTCGTATGCGGGGCACTGGCACTTGCATTACAGAAAAATCCAAAGCTGCGGCCGGAAGAACTGAAACTGAAATTATATGAATCGGCGCGGAAAGAAACGGGAATGTCCATGGCGTGGGGTGTTCTTGATGTTGATAATTTGCTGGCATTGGTATAAAATACTCTCTAAAAGCCTGTCGGTGACATTTTATGAGAACCAAAGGAGGAGACAGATGAAACGAATATTAAATAAACTCTTTAGTAAACTTGTCCTTGGAGGATTGATTATTATATTGCAGTTCAGCTGGTTTGTCTATCTGTTGTACAGTGCGACCGTATACAGTTCCATGGTAGATGCATTGTTTAAAATTGCATCCATTGTGCTTGCATTGTTTGTCTCCAGCAGGGATATGCGTTCCACATATAAAACTTCCTGGATTTTTCTGATACTGGCACTTCCTCTGTTCGGAATTCCGGCATACTATCTGTTTGGCCGTCCGGGACTGACAAAACGGACCCGTATGAAGATGGACGTGGTCAGCAGCAGGATACGGGCATACAGTTCTCCTTCCGATGATGTGATGTCTGCCTTAAGGGCAGAGGATGATTCTGTCGGACAGCAGGCGCAGTATCTCACCCGTTATGCGGGGTATCCGGTGTACAGGGAGGCGGATACACAGTATTATTGCTGCGGAGAAGAGATGTATCCGCAGTTTCTGGAAGATTTAAAAACAGCAAAATCTTATATCTTTCTGGAGTATTTTATTGCAGAGCCTGGAAAGATGCTGGATGCAATTGTTGAAATTCTGGCTCAGAAAGCAAAAGAGGGTGTGGATGTGCGATTTATGTACGATGGAATCGGATGTATCCAGACACTGCCGAATAAATATTATCGTTATCTGCAGGAAAAGGGAATCAAATGTGCATGTTTCCAGCCATTTCGACCGCTGATGTCAATTATCCAGAATAACCGGGACCACCGGAAGATCACGGTGATTGACGGAAGGGTTGCCTATACCGGGGGGATGAACCTGGCGGATGAGTATATCAATGCCAGAGTGCGTTTTGGGTATTGGAAGGATGCGGCAATCCGTCTGACCGGAGAATGTGTCTGGAGTTTTACAAGCATGTTCTTGGAACTGTGGGATTATATTTTGAAAACAGAAAGCGATTATACATTTTATCGTGCAACCTCCATGGAAAAACACAGGCTGCAGGAAAAAATCCATGCAGATGAAAAAGGATTTGTCCAGCCGTATACCGATTCTCCGCTGGATCACGAAGATGTCGGCGAAAATGTATATCTGAATATGATCAGCAGGGCAAAAAAATATCTTTACATCTTTACTCCGTATCTGATCATCGGGTCCGAGATGCGCACGGCACTTGTAAATGCGGCAAAATCCGGAGTGGATGTGCGTCTGGTTGTACCGGGAATTCCGGATAAGAAACTGGTGTATTTCCTGACACAGTCGAATTTCCCGTATCTGATCAAAAACGGAGTGAAAATATACACATATACGCCAGGTTTTATCCATGCAAAATGTTTTGTGTCAGATGATGTACAGGCAACCGTGGGAACGGTAAATATGGATTACCGCAGTCTGTGTCTGCATTTTGAATGTGGCGTCTGGATGTATCGCACCCGGGCAGTTTTACAGGTAAAAGAAGATGCGTTAAAAACATTTGCGGAAAGCCACGAAGTGACTCTGGAGGAATTTCAAAAGAAATCGTTTCTTGTGCGTACATTTATGGGGGCATTAAAATTGTTTGCACCCCTTCTGTAAAACACTAAATATAGTAATTTGTCCTTGCATTTTCTACAACATAAAGATAAAATATAGATTATGACAGAAAGGACGAGAGGGATGGAACTGACCGTTAAACTCCAGGTATTTGAGGGACCGCTGGATCTGCTTTTGTATCTGCTCGAAAAGAATAAAGTGAATATCTATGATATTCCGATTGTGGAGATCACGGAACAGTATATGGAGTATATCCGGGAAATGAAACGACAGGATCTGGAGGTACTCAGTGAGTTTCTGGTTATGGCTGCAACGCTGATCGATATCAAATCACGCATGCTTCTCCCATCGAATCCGGACAGCGAAGAGGAAGAAGAAGATCCGCGTGCGGAACTGGTACAGCAGCTTCTGGAATACAAGATGTACAAATGTATGGCGTATGAACTAAAAGACCGGCAGATGGATGCCGGTCGTGTTATGTATAAGAAGCCGACGATTCCGGAGGAAGTGCGTGCGTATGAGCCGCCGGTTGACATCCACGAACTGATGTCGGACATTACGCTTTCACGTCTGCATGAAATTTTTGAGAGCATTATGAAAAAACAGCAGGATAAAATTGATCCTCTGCGGTCAAAGTTCGGAAAGATTGAAAAAGAAGAGGTATCACTGGAAGACAAGATGGAGGATCTGAAAAAATATGCGGCCGGACACAGGCACTTCAGTTTCCGGGGACTTTTGACGGCACAGTCATCGAAAGTGGAAGTGATCGTTACGTTTCTTGCGATTCTGGAGCTGATGAAAATGGGAACGATACGGATTTCGCAGGAACATATTTTTGATGATATCCAGATTGATTCGAAAGTTGCAGCATAGATTATCATGTATTGCAGGATGGACGAAAAATATGGAAGAAAAAAAATACAAGGCAATTATAGAAGGAATTCTGTTTTCTATGGGAGAATCCGTAGAACTGGAAAAAATTGCAGGAGCTCTTGGACTTGATCAGAAGAAAACAAAGGAACTGATCGATGAAATGAGAAACGAGTGGGAAGAACAGAAACGCGGCGTTACCATCACGGAGCTGGATGGAGCCTACCAGATGTGCACCAGACCCGAAATTTACGAATATCTGATTAAAATTGCAAAGCAGCCCAAACGCCGGGTTTTAACCGATGTTCTTTTGGAGACGCTTTCCATTATTGCATATAAGCAGCCGGTGACAAAGATGGAAATAGAAAAAATACGTGGCGTGTCATCGGATCATGCGGTAAACAAACTGGTGGAATATCATCTGGTGTGTGAACTTGGAAGACTTGATGCACCGGGGCGTCCGTTACTTTTCGGAACAACAGAAGAATTTTTACGCAGTTTCGGCGTACATTCAATCGATGATCTGCCGGTACTTAGTCCGGTACAGGTGGAAGAGTTTAAGCAGGAAGCAGAAGAAGAGATGCATGTGAAACTGGACGTATAAAAGAAGCAGGAATAATCATATACATAGAATAAAAATGTATATGGTTATTTTTTTATGTTTCAAAAAAGAATCTGCACAAAAATAGTAAGTCTGTTGCTGGTAATCGGATGTCTGATGAGCGAACCGGTTTTGGCAGAAAAGCAAAAAGAACCCGAAGCGCAGACACTGTATTCAAAATCCTGCGCCATGGTGGATGGTGACAGTGGGCGCCTTTTGTATGGAAAAGAGGCACAGACAGCACTGCCGAATGCAAGTACCACAAAAATTCTGACCTGTATCGTGGCGATGGAACAATGTAAGCCCGATGAAGTGGTCACATTCAGCACAAAAGCGGCATCACAGCCGAAGGTACATCTCGGGGCGAAAAAAGGAGAACAGTTCTATATGCAGGATCTGTGGTATGGGCTGATGCTGGAATCCTATAATGACTGTGCATATGCAATCGCAGAACATGTGGCGGGATCTGCGGAAAAATTTGCAGCACTTATGAATGAAAAAGCAAAGAAGATCGGGTGCACCGACAGCCATTTTGTAACACCGAACGGTCTGGATGCAAAGGATGAGCAGGGGGAACATCATACCACAGCATATGATCTGTGCAGGATTATGAGTTATTGCGCATGGAAGTCTCCGGTAAGCAAGCAGTTTCTGGAAGTGACGCAGACCCGGTCACATACATTTCAGAGCCTGGAGGGAACCGGATATGCTGTTTCCAATAAAAATGCCCTGCTGGATATGATGGATCATGTGATTACCGGAAAAACCGGATATACGTCCAAAGCCGGATATTGCTATGTGGCTGCACTTGAAGAAGGGGGGAGACATTATGCAATCGCACTTCTTGCCTGCGGCTGGCCGAACCACAAAAATTATAAGTGGTCCGATGCAAAGACACTGTTTCAATACGGAATGGATGCCTATCATCTGTATCGGGGATCGGAAGCATCCATGGAGCTGCCGGATATAGAGATTGCGCAGGGCTGTCGGAAAGAAACACTCGAGGAATGGGCTACCCATGCCAAACTGCCGGTTTATGTTGATACGGATATCACAAAACTGACGTTTTTGAAAAAAAACGGGGATACCGCTGAAATAAAGAAAGTATTGTCTGATCCGATAAGCCTTCCGGTCAAAAAAGGGCAGACGCTTGGACGTGTTTCCTACTGTATGAACGGCAGGGAAATTTACTCCGGAAAAATCAAAGCAGAGGTTTCCGTAAAAAAATGGTCTCTTGAAAAGTTTTTTCAAATTATGTGGAAAGAGGCACTGTTGGGCAAATAGGAAATTAGTCACAAAGAATTAGTGAAAAAATTAACAAATTATGTTGAAAAGAAGTGGGAAATGAGATACAATACAAACTAGCGGAAATTTTTATTTTTTATAGATGGAGGGCATAAAATGAGTAGTAACAATGAAAACTTGGCAATTCAGCGTATTGCTAAGTTGGTCGATGAGAACAGTTTTATGGAAATCGGTTCTCTCGTAACAGCACGTAGCACAGATTTTAATCTTACCGCTGCAAAGACCCCTTCAGATGGCGTTGTAATCGGTCATGGACTGATCGACGGCAATCTGGTATTTATTTACAGCCAGGATGCATCCGTATTAAACGGTACCATCGGAGAGATGCACGCAAAGAAGATTGCGTCTGTGTATGACATGGCAATGAAGATGGGAGCTCCTGTCATCGGTCTGATTGACTGTGGCGGTATTCGTCTTCAGGAGTCGGTTGATGCATTGGATGGGTTTGGAACTATTTATGCGAAGGAAGTAGCAGCTTCCGGTCTTGTACCTCAGATTTGTGGTGTATTTGGCAATTGTGGCGGCGGCCTTTCCGTTGTCCCGGCACTTTGCGATTTCGCGTTCATTGAAGAGAAGAAAGGACGCATGTTTGTAAATGCTCCGGATGCAATCGAAGGCAATAACACAGAAAAATGTGATACAGCCAGCGCAGCATTCCAGAGTGAAAACAACGGATGTGTAGATTTCGTTGGTTCAGAAGATGAGATCATGGAACAGATCCGTCAGCTGGTATGTATGCTTCCAAGCAACAATGAGGGAGATGTGTACACAGATGACTGTGAAGATGATTTAAATCGTGCCTGCGAGAGTATGGAGAATATGAAGGGAGATCCGAGATATCTGTTATCCCAGATTTCAGATAATAACGTATTCTTCGAGACAAAGGCAGATTATGCCAGGAATATGGTAACCGGACTGATCAAGTTAAACGGAATGACAGTCGGTGCTGTGGCAAACTGCAGCGAAGTATATGATGCAGAAGGCAAGAAAGCAGAGAGTTTTGACAAGTCCCTGACCGCGCAGGGATGCAACAAGGCAGCTGAATTTGTTCAGTTCTGTGATGCATTCTCAATCCCGGTACTTACCATTACAAATGTGAATGGATTGAAAAACTGCATGTGCTCTGAGAAGAAACTTGCAAAGGCACTTGCGAGAATGACTTACGCATTTTCCAATGCAACCTGTGCAAAGGTAAACCTGATCACAGGAGAGGCTTATGGAAGTGCTTATGTATTTATGAATTCCAAGTCTGTCGGAGCAGATCTTGTATACGCATGGAGCGGAGCAAAGATCGGTGCGATGGATTCTACTCTGGCTGCAAAGATTATGTATCCGGAAGCTGGTGCAGATGAGATCAAGCAGAAAGCTGCTGATTATGAAAAACTTCAGGATTCTGCCGCATCTGCTGCTGCAAGAGGATATGTGGATCGTCTGATTGATCCGGCAGATACCAGAAAATACCTTGTAGCTGCTTTTGAAATGCTTTATACAAAGTATGTAAGCGAGCCAGAAAAGAAACACGGTACCAAGTAGAAAGGTGAAGTTTTATGAAAAAGAGAATTGCTTTTGCACTTTGCATGATCCTGATGGTTCTGATGCTTGGTGCATGTGGAACAGACCCGACTACCGTGGATTACAATGGAAAGTCCTATTCAGATCTTCAGTCTGAAATGGATACCAATGCGGGCATGGTACAGAGTCTGGCTCAGTTGTTCAAAGAAAACAAACTGACAGCAGATACTCTTCCGGACGATGTAAAGGATCAGCTTACTTCAAGCTACGGTGTCACAGAGGCACAGATTGAAGCAGCTGCAAAGTGGCAGGATACTTTGGATGAGTTTGGTGAAATGAAAAAGATCGAAGACGATACTTTTGAGGTTACCAAATCCGGTAAGACACTTACCACAGATATGACCATCAAGTTCGCGAAGAAAGATGTGAATTTCGAAGTAGTATATGATTACTATTCCATGGATGTTACCGGTATTTCGGTAGATCCGATTTATACACTCGGTGAGAAAATGGAAAAGGCAGGACTGAATACTGTAATTTCTATGGCAGTTGTATTTGCTGTATTGATTCTGATCAGTCTTCTTATTTCCTGCTTTAAGATCTTCCCTTATCTGGAGAAAAAGAAAGCTGCCAAAGCAGCCGGACAGGCTCCACAGCAGGAAGAGACACCAGCCGCAGCACCGGCACCTGCCCCTGTTGCAGCACAGACAGATGACACTGAACTTATCGCAGTTATTGCAGCGGCAATCGCTGCAAGCACCGGAACTTCTACCAGTGATTTCGTAGTTCGTTCCATCAATCGTAGATAGGATAGAAAGAAAATTTAGGAGGAACATATTCATGAAGAATTATACAATTACCGTAAATGGTAACGTTTATGATGTTACAGTAGAAGAGACCGGAAGCACATCCGGCGCAGCAACACCGAGACGTACAGCTGCAAAGCCAGCTGCAGCACCGGCAGCACCAGCTGCTTCAGCAGGAGCCGGAAACATTAAGATCGAAGCAGGAGCAGCCGGAAAGGTATTCAAGATTGAGAAGAAAGTCGGCGATGCTGTAAAGAAGGGAGACACTGTCCTGGTTCTTGAGATCATGAAGATGGAGACACCAGTCGTTGCTCCGGAAGACGGAACTGTTGCAAGTATCGATGTAGCAGTTGGTGATGCCGTAGAATCTGGTGCATTACTCGCTACATTAAACTAATCCAAGGAGGAAAACACTGTGAGTTATGTAGGTGAAACATTATCGAACCTCCTGCATCAGACAGCCTTTTTCAATCTGACCTGGGGAAATTATGTTATGATTTTAGTGGCATTTATTTTCCTGTATCTTGCGATTAAGAAAGGTTTTGAGCCATTACTGTTAGTTCCGATTGCATTTGGTATGCTTCTGGTAAATATTTACCCGGATATCATCGCAAGCCCGGAACAGACCAGCAACGGCGTGGGCGGTTTACTTTATTATTTTTACACATTGGATGAGTGGTCTATTTTACCATCTCTGATCTTTATGGGTGTAGGTGCAATGACAGACTTTGGTCCGCTGATTGCAAACCCAATCAGTTTCCTTATGGGAGCTGCCGCACAGTTTGGTATCTTCAGCGCATACTTCCTTGCAATTATACTTGGATTTAATGACAAGGCTGCCGCTGCCGTATCTATCATCGGTGGAGCAGATGGACCTACTTCCATTTTCCTGGCTGGTAAGTTGGGACAGACCGGTCTGATGGGACCGATCGCCGTGGCTGCATATTCCTATATGGCACTTGTGCCGATCATTCAGCCACCTATCATGAAGTTATTTACAACAAAGAAGGAACGTGCGATCAAGATGCAGAACCTTCGTCCGGTCAGCAAGCTGGAGAAGATCCTCTTCCCAATCGTTGTTACCGTTGTTGTCTGCGTACTGCTTCCTACCACAGCACCACTTGTTGGTATGCTGATGCTTGGAAACCTCTTCCGTGAGTCTGGCGTTGTTCGTCAGCTGCAGGAGACTGCAAGTAACGCACTTATGTACATTGTCGTTATCTTACTGGGTACCTCTGTTGGTGCAACTACCAGTGCAGAAGCTTTCTTAAATGCAAGCACCTTAAAGATCGTTGTATTAGGTCTTGTTGCATTTATGGTTGGTACTGCTGCCGGAGTTTTATTTGGTAAGTTATTATGCTGGATTACCAAGGGCAAGATTAACCCTCTGATTGGTTCTGCCGGTGTATCTGCCGTGCCTATGGCAGCCCGTGTATCCCAGAAGGTTGGTGCAGAGGAGGATCCTACAAACTTCCTGCTCATGCATGCAATGGGACCAAACGTTGCCGGCGTTATCGGTACTGCGGTAGCTGCGGGATGTTTCATGGCTATATTTGGAATTTAATAAGGAGGAAAAGTCATGTCAGAAGTGGTAAAAAAACCATTAAAAATAACAGAAACTGTTTTGCGTGATGCCCATCAGTCACTGATCGCTACACGTATGACAACAGAGCAGATGCTTCCGATTATCCCAAAGATGGATAAGGTTGGATTCAATGCTGTAGAGTGCTGGGGTGGTGCGACATTCGATGCCTGCCTGAGATTCTTAAAAGAGGACCCATGGGATCGTCTTCGTAAATTAAGAGACGGATTTAAAAATACAAAACTGCAGATGCTGTTCCGTGGACAGAATATCTTAGGATATCGTCCGTATGCAGATGATGTGGTAGAGTATTTTGTACAGAAGTCAATTGCAAACGGAATTGACATCATCCGTATTTTTGACTGCTTAAATGATATCCGTAACCTGCAGACAGCAGTTACTGCATGTAACAGGGAAAAAGGTCATGCACAGGTAGCTCTTTCTTACACCCTTGGAGATGCTTATACTCTGGATTACTGGATGGAGATGGCAAAGCGTGTAGAGGATATGGGAGCTGATTCTCTCTGTATCAAGGATATGGCAGGTCTTTTAGTTCCTGCTAAGGCTACAGAACTTGTACAGGCACTGAAGGATTCTACCTCCCTTCCGGTAGAACTTCATACACATTATACTTCCGGTGTAGCTTCCATGACATATATGAAGGCAGTAGAGGCCGGTGTAGATATCATTGATACTGCAATGTCTCCATTTGCTCTTGGAACCAGCCAGCCTGCAACAGAGGTTATGGTAGAGGCTTTCAAGAACACACCATACGATACTGGTCTTGATCTGAATCTGTTAAGTGAGATCGCAGATTACTTCCGTCCGTTACGTGAAGAGGCACTTGCAAGCGGTCTGATGAACCCGAAGGTACTTGGTGTAAACATCAACACTCTTCGTTATCAGGTACCGGGTGGTATGCTTTCCAACCTGATTTCCCAGCTCAAGGAGCAGGGAAAAGAGGACAAGTACGAGGAAGTGCTTGCAGAGGTTCCGCGTGTGCGTAAAGACCTTGGTGAGCCACCGCTTGTTACTCCGTCTTCCCAGATCGTTGGTACACAGGCTGTATTTAACGTATTGATGGGAGAGCGTTATAAAGTCGCAACAAAGGAGACAAAGGATATTCTTCTTGGTAAGTACGGCCAGACCGTTAAACCATTCAATCCGGAAGTTGTTGACAAGGTTCTCGGAGAGGATAAAAAGAATGCAATCACCTGTCGTCCGGCAGATCTTCTTGAGCCGGAGCTTGATAAGATTGAAGCTGAGATGAAACAGTACAAGCAGCAGGATGAGGATGTATTATCCTATGCATTGTTCCCACAGGTTGCTACTGATTTCTTCAAATACCGTGAGGCACAGCAGACTGGCGTAGACGCAAAGACTGCTGATACAAAGAACGGAGCATATCCGGTATAGTCATATCCGGTTTCTACGAAAAAGACGCATCAGATCTGGTGCGTCTTTTTTGATGGGAAAAATTCTTTTTGCATGAAATCTTGCATTTTCCGGTTAAAGTGATACAATCAAAAGTGCTGTTTGTGGCACAGCTTTTATGGGATAAAGAGGAGAATATGATGTCAAATACCAATGATCTGTTAAACCGGATTAATAATTGTTACAGTTCGATGAGCAAGGGACAGAAACTGCTTGCAACTTACATTACAGATAATTATGATAAAGCGGTATTTTTAACAGCCGCAAAGATGGGGGAGACGGTCGGTGTCAGTGAGTCGACCGTTGTACGTTTCGCAACATATCTTGGATATAAAGGATATCCGGAATTTCAGCGTGCCTTAGAAGAACTGGTGCGCAATAAATTAAACTCCGTACAGCGCATGGAGGTAACCTACGGAAGAATCAGCCAGTCGAAGATTTTAGAGACAGTTTTATCGGCAGACGCGGACAAGATCAAAACGACACTGGAAAAAATTGATCACAGTGCGTTTGAGGTGGCCGTCTCGACAATCCTTGAGGCAAAAAATATTTATATTGTCGGGATCAGAAGCTGTGCGCCGCTTGCAAGTTTTCTCGGATTTTATCTGAATCTGATGTTTGATAATGTGCGTCTGCTTACGACAAACAGTTCGAGTGAACTGTTTGAACAGATGGTAAGAATCGGGGAAAATGACGTTATTATCGGAATCAGTTTCCCACGATATTCCATGCGGACATTAAAGGCATTGGAATTTGCAAATAACCGGAGTGCAAAAGTAATTACAATTACTGACAGCATACATTCACCGATGAATCTGTATTCTTCCTGCAATCTCATTGCGGACAGTGATATGGCATCCATTGTGGATTCCCTTGTCGCACCGCTTTCCGTTATCAATGCGCTGGTAGTGGCTCTGTGCATGAAGAAACAGAAAGAAGTGGCGGGAACGCTGACGATGTTAGAAGACATCTGGGATGAGTATCAGGTATATGAAAACGATGAGATCAATTATATTGATGATTCGATTAAGGTACATTATGCAAAATTAGGGGATATCGATAATGAGTAAAGTAATCGTGATCGGTGGAGGACCGGCGGGAATGATGGCTGCGTATGCGGCAGCGGAGAGCGGACATGCAGTGACGCTTTTAGAACAGAATGAAAAACTCGGAAAAAAGCTGTTTATTACGGGAAAAGGGCGCTGCAATCTGACGAATGCCAGTGATATGGAACAGCTGTTTGCCAATGTAGTCAGCAACCGTAAATTTTTATACAGTGCTTTTTACTCCTATGACAATGAGCAGGTGATTTCTTTTTTTGAGAGTCATGGAATGCCTACAAAAACAGAGCGTGGGAACCGGGTATTTCCCGTGTCGGATCATTCTTCCGATGTGATTGCCGCGTTATCCACCGCATTGCGGGGGCAGCATGTGGAAGTTTTACTGCATACAAAGGTAAATCGTCTGCTGCTTGAAAAGAGGGATGAAGAAAAGCGTGTTACCGGTGTTGAGCTGGCTGATCATACAAAAATGCATGCGGACGCAGTGATTGTTGCAACTGGAGGAATTTCCTATCCTTCAACAGGGGCAACGGGGGACGGTTACCGCATGGCAGAAGAGAGCGGACATAAGATGGTATCGCCGACACCGGCACTGGTTCCGATGGAAATGAAAGAACCGTGGGTCAGGGATCTGCAGGGTCTTTCGCTGCGCAATGTCCGTATGTCGGTTACCCGGGGAAAGAAAAAACTGTATGAGGATTTTGGAGAGATGCTTTTTACGCATTTCGGCGTCAGTGGTCCGCTGGTATTGTCGGCAAGCGGATGTATCCCGGCAAAAGCATTTGACCAGGAGCTTTCCATGACGATTGATCTGAAACCGGCACTGGATGTGGAACAGCTTGATCACCGGATCTTAAGGGAATTTGATGAAATGAAAAATAAGCAGTTTAAAAATTCTCTGGGGCATTTGCTCCCGGCAAAAATGATACCTGTTATGATTGCGTTATCAGGCATTGATCCAGATACAAAGGTGAATGAAATATCCAGGGAACAGAGACAGAATCTGTTACATCTGTTTAAAAATATGCCGCTTACAATTACAGGGCTCCGCGATTTTAAAGAGGCAATTATAACAAAGGGCGGTGTTTCCGTGAAAGATATCAATCCTTCCACGATGGAGTCAAAACTTGTGCAGGGGCTGTATTTCTGCGGCGAGGTGCTGGATCTGGATGCACTTACCGGTGGCTATAATCTTCAGATTGCCTGGTCCACCGGACACCTGGCGGGAATATCCGTTTTGTAATTTCAAAGATAAATAATTTATTTCAAAGGAGAATAGAAAATGGCATTTAATATTGCAATTGATGGACCGGCAGGAGCCGGAAAAAGTACAATCGCCAAAAAACTTGCGGCGGATCTGGGGTATGTGTATGTGGATACCGGTGCAATGTACCGCGCGATGGCATATTATTTTTTACAGAATCATATCGATGCTTCCGATGAGCAGGCGATTGCGGCTGCCTGTCCGAAGGTAGACGTGACCATTCAGTATATGGGCGGAGAACAGCAGGTGATCTTAAATGGAGAGAACGTAAACGGCGTTATCCGGAAAGAGGAAGTCGGCAACATGGCCAGCGCGACCAGTGTTTATCCAGTGGTTCGTACAAAACTGGTAGAATTGCAGAGACAGCTTGCTGCAAAGGAAAATGTGATTATGGATGGAAGAGATATCGGTACGGTTGTCCTTCCGAATGCCAATGTGAAAATTTATCTCACTGCAAGCTCGAAAGTGCGGGCAAAGCGCCGCTTTGATGAGCTGACAGCAAAAGGTGTATCCTGTGATATGGATGCGATAGAAAAAGATATTATTGAGCGCGATTACCGGGATATGCACCGGGAAACTTCCCCGTTAAAACAGGCGGATGATGCTGTCCTTTTAGATTCATCGGATCTGGATATTGACGGCGTTGTTGAAGAAATGAAAAAAATAATCAAGAAGGCGGAATAGACAAAAATGAAGCTGACGATTGCAAAAAGTGCCGGGTATTGCTTCGGCGTGAAACGGGCAGTAAATATGGTATATCAGGAAGCAGAAGAGGCAAAAGTTCCGGTATATACGTATGGGCCGATCATTCACAATGAAGAAGTAGTCAGGGACCTTAAACAGCGTAGAGTTCATGTGGTCAGGGAGCTCAAAGAACTTGAGAATCTTCCAAAAGGAAAGATTATCATCCGTTCACACGGTATCAGCCGCAGAGAACATGAAGCAATGAAGGCATGCGGATTTGAAGTGCTGGATGCAACCTGTCCGTTTGTCCTGAAAATTCACCGACTTGTGGAGAAGTACAGCAAAGAAGGGTATCGGATTGTGATTGCCGGAAACGAACATCACCCGGAAGTGGAAGGAATTCTCGGATGGGTGGAAGGACAGCCTGCCTATACGGTCACAAGTCAGGAAGATATTGAAAAATTACCGTTAAAAGAGGGAGAAAAAGTCTGTCTGGTGGCACAGACGACATTTAACTACAATAAATTTCAAGAATTAGTTGAAATTATAAAGAAAAAAGGTTATGATATAAGTGTTTTAGATACAATCTGCAATGCAACGGAGGAAAGACAGACGGAAGCACGCAAAATTGCTGCGGAGTCGGATCTCATGATTGTCATTGGTGACAAGCATAGCTCCAATACGCAAAAATTGTATGAAATATCTAAAAAGGAATGTGCAAATACTTACTATATACAAACGAGTAAAGATATGGATTATCATCAGATACAATCCATCAATAACGTAGGTATTACCGCAGGGGCTTCAACCCCAAACAATATCATCGAGGAGGTTTCAAAGAATGTCAGAAATGAGCTTTGAACAAATGTTGGAAGAATCTTTAAAAACAATAAGAAATGGAGAAGTGGTAGAGGGTACCGTTATTGATGTTAAGCCAGATGAAATCATCCTGAATATCGGCTACAAATCAGATGGAATCATTACACGTAATGAATATACAAACGAGCCAAATGTAGACCTTACTACAGTCGTAAAAGCCGGCGATACCTTAGAAGCCAAAGTTGTAAAAGTAAACGATGGTGAGGGACAGGTTCTCCTTTCTTACAAGCGTCTCGCAGCAGAGAAGGGAAACAAGAGATTAGAGGAAGCATTCGAAAATCAGGAAATTTTAAAGGCAAAAGTCAGCCAGGTACTTACCGGTGGTGTATGTGTCAATGTAGATGAGACAAGAGTATTTATCCCGGCAAGCCTTGTATCTGACACATATGAGAAAGACTTAAGCAAGTTCAAGGATCAGGAAATCGAGTTTGTTATCACAGAGTTTGATCCTAGAAAGAGAAGAATCATTGGTAACCGCAAGACCTTATTACTTGCAAAGAAGGCAGAGCTTCAGAAAGAACTGTTTGCAAAGATCAAAGTCGGCGATGTAATCGAAGGAACTGTAAAGAATGTTACAGATTTCGGTGCATTCATCGACCTGGGCGGAGTAGACGGATTACTTCATATCTCAGAGATGTCATGGGGCAGAGTTGAGAATCCTAAGAAAGTATTTACTGTTGGACAGAAAGTTCGCGTATTTATCAAGAATATTACAGATACCAAGATTGCACTCAGCATGAAATTTGAGGATGAGAATCCTTGGAATGGTGCTGCAGAGAAGTATGCCGTTGGCAACGTGGTAAAAGGAAAAGTTGCACGTATGACAGATTTCGGTGCATTCGTAGAGCTTGCTCCTGGTGTTGATGCATTACTTCACGTATCACAGATCTCCCAGGAACACGTAGAGAAGCCTTCTGATGTATTAAAGATTGGTCAGGAAGTTGAAGCAAAGATCGTAGACTTCAACGAAGAAGAAAAGAAGATCAGCTTGAGCATTAAGGCTCTTGCAGCTCCGGCTGAAGATGCTGAGACAGAGGAATAATTCACTGTAAATTTTCATAGGTAAGAAGTTGCCTTCGGGCAGCTTCTTATTGTTTATAGGGGGTAAAAGTCTATGTTTGACAATTATGAAAAATTCAAAAAAGACGTCTATGCTCTGACAAAAATTGATCTGAATTATTACAAAGAAAAACAGATGCGCAGACGAATTGATACGATTGCGACAAAGCATGGCTGCAGCAATTATGATGAGTATATCCGTGTGCTGAAGACAGACAAGGACAAATTTGAGGCATTTGTCAATTTTCTTACAATCAATGTCTCTGAGTTTTACCGTAATCCGGATCAGTGGAAGCTGATGGATGAGAATGTTATTCCGAAACTTATCAAACAGCATGGAAAAAATCTGCATGTGTGGAGTGCAGCCTGTTCGACAGGAGATGAACCGTATTCTCTTGTCATGGCATTATCCAAACATATTCCGCTTTCCAACATTCATATTACGGCAACCGATCTGGACAAGCAGGTTCTTCAGAAAGCGCAGGTTGGTCTGTACAATGAAAAGAGCATTGCAAATGTGCCGCCGGAATTTAAACGCAAGTATTTTAAACAGATCGGAAAATCATTTCAGATTTCGGATGAAATCAAGCGCTGCGTGACGTTTAAAGAACACAATCTGTTAAAAGATCCGTATCCAAGGGATTTTGATATGATTCTCTGCAGAAATGTGGTTATCTATTTTACAGATGATGCAAAAGACATGATTTATAAGAACTTCCATCAGTCGCTGAAGAGTCATGGTGTTTTGTTTATCGGAAGTACAGAACAGATTACCAATTATAAAGAACTTGGATTTGACAGACTCAGCAGTTTTTATTTTGAAAAGAATGTTTAAACCAATAAAAATGCATGTTTTTATGCCTAAAACATAAGAACATGCATTTTTGCAGTCTTAAATTATTATTTTTTTCCCATCATATTTTTTAAGATGTGATCAATATAGCGGCGCAACATGATATCAGAGGTACAAAAATCATCCGTCATCTCAAAATAACTGATTTTATCCTTATACTCTTTACGGAACTCCGGTTGCATAACATTGTTGTATTGCGGAAGAAATTTGCCGGATTTGCGCGTATAACAGTTACTTGCTTTGGCATTTTCCCGGTATTCTTTGTCTACAAATGAGGCAACACTTTTGTGTATTGCCATATCTTCTTTTTTCAGATAATAGTAATCCCTGTAATTGGAATAAAAATAATGCAGTTCACCTTCGTAGACCGGAATACGAAGAGAAGTGCGGTTTTTTCCGATCATCAGATAAAAACAATCCTGTTTACAGGAAAGCTGGCGCGGAACGGGATAGTTGTTTTGCATGGTGATGATCCATTCCTCCCCTTCGGTTCCGTCATATGCGTGGTAATGGTCGATCCGGTGGGAGAGGATGGTGTACTGACCGTTTAATACTTCCAGATAAGATAAAACAGAGAGCAGATCAATCATGTGCAGAACATCTTCGTAATTATGAATACGAAGAAGATGCATCGTTTCTTCTGTCGGATGTTTCACATGCGTGAAATATACATGGATCAGATCCCCTCCCGTCTTTTCGTCTTCTCTTTTAAGACCCAGAAAGGATTCTATGGTTTTTTGCTTATAGTTTTCCAGTTTCAATAAAAATTTGATCGAAGAAACCGATTTAAATATATCCAGGTATTCAAAATCCCGAAAATGTTCCGGAATCTTATAATGGTCTGCTTTTGCCTTCAGGTAAGGAATGTCGAATCCCACACCGTTAAACGTAATGATGGTGGTATATGGTGACAGCATCTGAAAAAATGTGGCGAGGATTTCAGCTTCTTCTTCCGGTTTTTCAGCAAAAAACTGTTCAATACAGATCCGGTTGCTTTTGCGTCTGGCACATCCAATCATATAGAGTGTGGAATTTGCAGGTGAAAACCCGGTAGTTTCTATGTCAAAAAATATAGAGTGTTCATCAAAAAGCTGGTCGGTGAGAGCGTCCTGACAGAGATCGGGGATTTCTTCATGAAACGTTTTCATAAATTCTCCTTTATATAACGTTTGGATTTTGTCTGTGTATCTGGATTATACCATAAATCTCATTTTTCGTCATGTTTCTTTGTATTAAAAAGAATACAAAATATTCAGAAAAAATTAAAAATTTTACTACATACATGGTTAAAAAGTGCTATAATTTAATGTGAATTATGTTATAAACTATATGGTTTAGACAAAAAAATAAGGAAAGAGGGCACAAGGATGGGTTTGAAAACATTTATAGGCGGCGTACATCCCTATGAAGGCAAAGAACTTGCCAAGGATGCGCCAATCAAAGAAGTTCTACCCAAAGGAGAACTGGTTTTTCCATTGTCACAGCATATTGGTGCACCAGCCACTCCAATTGTCGCTGTAGGGGATAGCGTAAAGAAAGGGCAGAAGATTGCAGAAGCCGGCGGCTTTGTATCTTCTCCGATTTATTCTTCGGTATCCGGTACAGTGAAGAAAATTGAACCACGGCGTGTGGCAGTCGGTGATATGGTGAATTCCATTGTAATCGAGAGTGATGATCAGTTTACGGAGTGTGAGTATTCACCGGTGGATGATGTGACATCCTTATCCAGGGAGAAAATCATTGATCGAATTAAGGAGGCCGGTGTGGTTGGTATGGGAGGCGCAGGTTTCCCGACACATGTAAAACTGTCTCCGAAAGAGCCGGAAAAAATCGAGTATATTATTGCAAACTGCGCAGAATGCGAGCCATATCTGACTGCAGATTACCGCAGAATGATCGAAAATCCGGAAGATCTGGTTGCAGGTATGAAGATCATACTGCAGCTGTTTGACCATGCAAAAGGTGTGTTTGGCGTCGAAAATAACAAACCGGATGCAATTGCAAAACTGAAGGAACTGATTAAGGATGAGCCCCGGATGGAGGTCTGTGAATTGCTGACAAAGTATCCGCAGGGAGGAGAGCGTCAGCTGATCTACGCAGTGACCGGACGCGAAATCAATTCCAAAATGCTTCCTGCAGATGCAGGCTGTATCGTGGACAACGTAGAAACCATGATTGCAATCAAGCATGCAGTAAAAGATGGAGTTCCTGTGATGAAGCGAATTGCTACAATCACCGGAGACGCAATTACCACCCCGTCAAACTTTTTGTACAGTATGGGTACACCATACGAGCAGCTGGTGGAAGCTGCCGGAGGATTTAAAGTACAGCCACAGAAACTGGTATCCGGCGGTCCTATGATGGGATTTGCCATTTTTGGACTGGATGTTCCTACCACAAAGACGACTTCTTCTCTGTTATGTCTAGGAAAAGATGAGGTGGCAGAGTTTGAACCGCTCGCATGCATCAGCTGTGGCCGGTGTGTGGAAGCGTGTCCGGAAAAACTGATTCCAAGCAGGCTTGCAAAGTTCAGTGAGCACGGACAAAAGGATGAGTTTGAACGCTGGCATGGATTAGAGTGCATCGAGTGCGGAAGCTGCAGTTATGTATGTCCTTCCCGCAGACAGGTGGCACAGTCCGTCAAGACAATGAAGAAACTCGTATTAGCAGATAAGAGAAAGAAAAAATAAGAGAAAGAGGTGGATTGTTGTGAGTGAGAAATATCAGGTTTCGTCTTCACCACATGTGCGTGCCAAGGACTCCACAAGCAGAGTTATGCTATATGTGATCATCGCGTTGCTGCCGGCAACCCTGTTTGGTATCTGGAATTTTGGAATGCATGCATTACTTTTGATTTTAGTTACCATCGCAAGCTGTCTGGCTTCCGAATGGATTTTTGATAAGATCGTACATAAAAAAAACAGCCTGCCGGATCTGAGTGCGGTTGTCACCGGACTTCTTCTGGCACTGAACCTGCCGGCAGGACTTCCATGGTGGGAGGCTGTGATTGGCAGTGTATTTGCCATTGTCATTGTAAAGATGATGTTTGGCGGACTGGGACAAAACTTCATGAACCCGGCACTGGGTGGAAGATGTTTTCTGCTGATTGCTTTTGCCGCAGACATGACAAATTTCAAGAGTTCTAAGTTTGAGGCATATTCCGGGGCAACACCGCTTGCCATGATCAGAAATGAAGGACTTTCTTCCGTCAATGTCATGGATATGCTGACCGGAAAGATTCCGGGAACCATCGGTGAGACATCCGTGATCGCAATCCTGATTGGTGCGATTATCCTGATTCTTCTGGGCGTTATCACATTACGGATTCCGGCTGCTTACCTGATTACATTTGCGGTATTTATGCTGATCTTTGGCAAGGAACCGATGAATGCCAATTATCTGGTTGCAGAACTGTGCGGTGGTGGTCTGATGCTTGGTGCATTCTTTATGGCAACCGATTATGTGACTTCACCGATTACACCGGCCGGTCAGATTATTTACGGTATCTGCTGTGGTCTGTTAACCGGTATTTTCCGCTGTTTCGGAGCAAATGCAGAGGGTGTTTCTTTTGCAATCATCTTGAGCAATATTTTAGTACCGATTATTGAGAAGTTTACAATTCCGAGAGCTTTTGGACTGGCAAAGGAGGCAAAGAAGAATGAATAAACAGATTATACATGACGCTTTGGTTTTGACAGCCTTTACCCTTGTGATCGGCGTGATTTTAGGGGCGGTATATGGAATTACAAAGGCTCCGATTGACAAAGCCAACGAGCAGACCAAAAAAGAAGCGTATCAGGCAGTGTTTGCGGATGCCTCTGGGTTCAACCAGCAGGAGTATGATGCGGATGCCGCAGACAAAATGGTTGCAGATGCAGGATATGACGATACGATTGACGATGTCGAGCAGGCTGTAGATAAAGATGGCAATGCACTGGGATATGTCATTACCGTTACCGCAAAAGACGGAAGCCAGGGAAGTATTACATTTTCCGTTGGTATCAAAAATGATGGAACCGTCAACGGATATTCGATTACCGATATTTCCGAGACACCGGGACTTGGTATGAAAGCAGAAGAGGAAGATTTCTACAGCCAGTTTGAAAACAAAACGGTAGACAAGTTTACGGTTGTAAAACAAAAACCGGCATCGGATGATCAGATTGAGGCAATTACCGGATCTACCATTACTTCAAAGGCAATGGCAAATGGCTGTAATGCAGCCATCTATTACTTCCAGAATGCGTTAGGAGGTGCTCAGTAATGAACAAGTATGTAGAACGTTTGTACAATGGTGTGATCAAAGAGAATCCTACCTTTGTCCTGATGCTTGGTATGTGTCCGACACTTGCGGTTACATCTTCAGCGATCAACGGACTTGGTATGGGACTTTCTACCCTTGTGGTACTGGTATTTTCCAACCTTTTGATTTCACTGTTCCGTAAGGTGATTCCAAACGGCGTGCGTATGCCGGCCTATATCGTGATTGTTGCATCACTTGTTACGGTCGTACAGTTTCTGATGCAGGCATATCTTCCAAGCCTTTCTAAGGCACTTGGTGTGTATATTCCGCTGATCGTTGTAAACTGTATCATTCTTGGCCGTGCAGAAAGCTATGCATCCAAGAATGGACCAATCGAATCTATTTTTGATGGAATTGGTATGGGACTTGGATTTACCATGGGTCTGACCATCATCGGACTGATCCGTGAGATCCTTGGTGCCGGAACCTTTTTCGGACTTCCGTTCCTTTCCGCAATCAAAGGATTTACTCCGATCACGATTTTCATCATGGCACCGGGAGCATTCCTTGTATTGGCATTCCTTGTAGCCGGAATGAATATTATCCGTAAAAAGATGGAAGCAAAGGGCAAACCGCTTGCAGAGCCGGCAGGATGTTTATCCGGAGACTGTGCACACTGTGGTCAGTCCGCACTTTGTACAGGAAAGAGTGCAGGAGCTTCTGATCAGGAACAGGCATAAGGAGGGAGAGAGACGATGAGTACATTAGCTGAACTGGTTTTGATCGCGGTAGGTTCTGCGATCGTAAACAACGTAGTATTGAGTCAGTTCCTTGGTATCTGTCCGTTCCTTGGTGTATCCAAGAAAACAGAGACAGCTGCTGGTATGGGAGGCGCCGTAATTTTCGTTATTACGATCTCTTCTTTCATTACCGGACTGATCTATAAATTTATTCTGGCCAATCCGTTTCTCGTGAAAAAGGGAATAGATCTGACCTATTTAAAGACCATTGTATTTATTCTGGTTATTGCAGCACTGGTACAGTTTGTAGAAATGTTTTTAAAGAAGAGCATGCCATCACTGTATCAGTCACTGGGTGTTTACCTGCCGCTGATTACCACAAACTGTGCGGTACTTGGTGTAGCCTTAAACTGTGTTACTTATGATTACAATCTCTTAGAGGGTGTTGTTTACGGATTTTCCACAGCATTTGGTTTCTTTATCGCAATCGTATTGATGGCGGGAATCCGTGAAAAAATTGAGTACAATGATATCCCGAAGACATTTAGGGGTACAGCGATTGTTCTGATCACTGCCTGCCTGATGTCCATTGCCTTTATGGGATTCTCAGGAATGATTTAGGAGGGAAAAGACGTATGATAACTGGAATTATTGTCGCAGCTGTTGTTGTCGGCTGCGTAGGAATTATTCTTGGATTTTTCCTTGGAATCGCCGGAGAAAAGTTCAAGGTAGAGACTGATCCGAGAGAGGATGCGATCTTAGAAGTTCTCCCGGGAAATAACTGTGGTGGCTGTGGATATGCCGGATGTTCTGGACTTGCTGCGGCAATCGCAAAGGGAGAGGCGCCGGTCAATCAGTGTCCGGTCGGTGGAGAGCCGGTTGCCGCAAAGGTTGGCGAGATCATGGGTGTTTCTGCCGGGGCTTCGGTAAAAAAAGTCGCTTTTGTCAAGTGTGCCGGAACCTGTGAGAAAGCAAAACAGGATTACGAGTATACCGGAGTGGAAGATTGTGCGGCAATGGCATTTGTTCCAAATGGCGGACCAAAGTCCTGCAATTATGGATGTCTGGGATTTGGAAATTGTGTGAAAGCATGTCCGTTTGATGCGATCCATGTCGTAGATGGTATTGCAAAAGTCGATCCGAAGGTCTGCAAGGCCTGCGGAAAATGTGTGGCTGCATGTCCGAAGCATCTGATTGAACTTGTACCATATGAGGCAATGCACCTCGTACAGTGCAGTTCCAAAGACAAGGGCAAGGATGTCATGAGTGCATGTTCCGTTGGATGTATCGGCTGTCATCTCTGTGAGAAGAACTGTCCGTCCGATGCGATTCATGTGGTAGACAACATTGCATACATCGATCAGGAAAAATGTACAGGCTGCGGAATCTGTGCAGAAAAGTGTCCGAAAAAGATTATTTTATAACAAGAAATAACCCCATGCAGGGTCAGCCTGCATGGGGTATTTTTATGCAGAGTTTTTCAGAACACGAAAATCAGGAGGCATGAAACTGTATGGAATCATCCCGGTTGATTCCGGAACTGCATGTAATTGTTCCGTCATCGGAGACAAAGATGGCTTCTACGCCATCGGTCTGTTCCACCAGCTGCATTCCCTTTTTTAATCCGAGGGAAAAACAGGTTGTGCTGAGTGCATCCCCGTCCATGGAGATGTCACTGATGATGGTTACCTGATAGAGATGGTTCTCGACCGGATATCCGGTCGAGGTGTCTAAAATATGGTGATACAGTTTGCCGTTGACCCGGTAATAGCGCTCATAAATACCGGAAGAAACAACCGAAGCATCGGATACGTTTAAGGTGCCAAGTGACGTACCGGTTTCGGAAAATGGTTTCTGGATACCAATGGTATAGGAAGAGTGATCTGCCTTTTTCCCAAGAGTCAGGACATTTCCCCCAAGGCTGATCACGCCGGAGGTGATTCCTTTTTTGTTCAGGAAACTTCGCATTTCATCCGCAATGAAACCTTTCGCAATTCCGCCAAGGTCAATTTTGGCCTGCGGATCTTTCAACCGCACCTGATTTCCTTTGATCTCAATATTTTTATAGTTGACATGTGCCAGTGCCGCTTCAATTTGTTCCGGGGAAGGGACAACCGATGCATCGACTTCGTTATCATCGGATTTTGCGGTTTCTGCAATCTCTGAAAAATTCCACAGATCCGAGAGGGTACCGATGGTAATATCAAATGTTCCATCACTGATTTTTCCATACCGGATACCATCTTTGATCAGGGAGAGGGTATCGCTGCTGACTGTCACAAACTGGCCGTTTGCCTCGTTAATCTTTGAAACTTCACTATCTGTGATGGTGTTTGAAAGTTTCTTTTCGTAGTTTCCTGCCAGGGAAAAGCAATCATCCAATATCTTTTCATCACGGGTTCCATAGAGGGTAACCGTGATCATCGTATCAAAATAAAATCCCGTTTTGGATATTTTCCCGGAATTGGCAGAGCAGCCACAAAAAAGTGATGCAATAAGGCAAAGAAGCGTTGTGGGAAACAGAATGTATCTGATGTATTTTTGTTGTTTCATAAAAATCCTCTCCGTAAAATTTTATACAGATTAATATACTCCATTTTATGGCAGGCGGCAAGCTTTGTTGTTTTTTTTCGGAAGATATGGTAAAGTATTTAAAGGTATGCATAAGTAAAGAAAATCGAGGAATAAAGTACAATGGACAGTAAACTGAATTATAAACGTATCGTGATCAAAATCGGTTCTTCCTCTCTGACGCACGCAGAGACCGGCCGTTTAAATCTTGCCAAAATGGAACACCTGGTCAGGCAGCTGAGTGATCTGCACAATCAGGGAATGGATGTCTGTCTGGTAAGCTCCGGTGCGATTGCCGTGGGAAGGGCTGCCATGGGCGTGAAGGAACGTCCGTCCGAGACATCGGTAAAGCAGGCGTGTGCGGCTGTGGGACAGGCAAAACTGATGATGGTTTACCAGAAACTGTTTGCGGAATATTCACAGACCGCAGGGCAGATTCTGCTGACAAAAAATACAATGGTAAATCCGGTATCCCGTGCGAATGCAAAGAATACATTTGACGAACTGTTCCATCTCGGGGTGATCCCGGTCGTGAATGAGAACGATACGGTCAGTACCTATGAGATGCAGTTTGGTGACAATGATACGCTGTCGGCACTGGTCGCTTCCATGGTGGGGGCAGATCTTTTGATCCTGCTTTCCGATATTGACGGACTTTATACAGATGATCCGCACAAAAACCCGGAGGCAAGGCTGCTTAAAGTCGTAGATGCTATTGATGAAAACATTTATGGAATGGCAAAAGAATCTACCGGCAGCAATGTCGGAACCGGCGGGATGGCGACAAAACTTGCTGCAGCAAAGATTGCAACATTATCCGGAACGGATATGATCATTGCAAATGGCGGGGATGTCCGCATCCTGCAGGATATTTTCGAAAATGATTATGTGGGAACGTTATTTACGGCTAATGAAAATGCAAACTTTAACCTTGCAAATTATATTATGGAGACAATAGGCTGATGACAAACGAAAAAATTGCACGCATCAATGAATTATACAAAAAATCCAAAGCAGAAGGATTGAGCGAAGAAGAAAAGAAGGAACAGGCACTGCTGCGTCAGGAATATGTCGCTTCGGTAAAGGCAAATCTGCGCAATCAGCTTAACAATATTGACATGATGAATGCAGATGGATCTGTGGAAAATCTTGGAGAAAAATATGGATCAAAAACAAGAACTTCGTAAACGGATGAAGGAAAAGAGAGACCGGATTTCTCCGCAGGAGAGGCGGCAGAAGAGCGCAAAAATCTGTGAGCGGCTGCTGTCGGCACCGGAATATGCCAGATTTCAGAAAATTCTGGTTTATGCCGCGATTAGAAGCGAAGTCGAATTGCAGCTTTTCTGCGATCAGGCACTTCGGGACAGAAAACAGATTTTTTTCCCGAAGGTGTGTGGGAAGGAAATGGAGTTTTACCGGATTGAGAATCCCGGACAGTTAAAAAAGGGAATGTTTTCTGTCCCGGAACCGGATGTCAAACAATATCCGCTTTCTTCTTTTGCAGAGAATGGGGAGGCATGGATTCTTGTCCCCGGTGTTGCATTCGACGAAAAGGGGATGCGGCTCGGATACGGAGGAGGATTTTACGATCGTTACCTGAAGCAGAAAGAAAATCTGCACAGGACAGGAATTGCGTTTGGAGAACAGATCGTCAAAAGAATTCCAACGGAAATACATGATCATCCTATGGATGATGTGATCACAGAACAACAATGGTATCGTCCGAAACGGACAACAGGAGGAGAATGACAATGGATGCAAAACTGCAGGAACTGTGCCGGCAGGCACATGAAGACCGGATCAGGGTTGGAATGCTGGATACCGATACAAAAAACAGAACACTCGAACTGGCTGCGGACGCGCTTATGGCACATGAGCAGGAAATTTTAGAGGCCAATGCAATAGATATGGAGCGGGGACGTGAGCGCAATATGCCACAGGGACTTTTAGACCGCCTGAAGCTGGATCATGACCGTCTTCTTGGAATGGCAGACGGACTCCGGCAGGTGGCAAAACTGGAAGATCCCATCGGGGAAGTGATGTCCATGCGAAAACGGCCGAACGGACTGATCATTGGAAAAGTGCGTGTAGCCATCGGTGTCGTTGGCATTATCTTTGAGGCCCGCCCGAATGTTACTTCTGATGCGTTCGGTCTGTGTTTTAAGTCCGGAAACTGTGCAATTTTAAAGGGTGGAAGCGATGCCATCCATTCGAACATTGCGATTGTTTCTGCCATGCAGGAGGCACTTCGCAGGATGAATATTCCAAAAGGGGCACTCAGTCTGATCGAGAGCACAGATCGGGAAACCACCAATGCGTTTATGAAAATGAAGGATTATGTGGATCTGCTGATTCCAAGAGGCGGCAGGGGACTGATCCAGAGTGTGGTAAATAATGCGACGATTCCGGTTATTGAAACCGGAACCGGAAACTGTCATGTTTATGTGGATCAGTTTGCTGATCAGGAGATGGCGGTCAATATCATTAAAAATGCAAAGACACAGCGGATCGGTGTATGCAATGCCTGCGAATCCATTGTGGTGCACCGGGCAATTGCAAAAGAGTTTCTTCCAAAGCTGTATGCAGCATTAAAAGAGTATGATGTGGAGATGCGCGGTGATTCCTATGCCGTCGAATGTCTGGGACCGGATCAGCCACTGGTAAAAGATGCGACAGAAGAAGACTGGGGAACGGAGTATCTGGATTATATTATGTCGGTAAAGATTGTAGACAGCCTGGACGAGGCAATCGCGCATATCAATAAGTACAATACCTCCCATTCCGAGGCGATTATAACCAAAAATTATGATGTGGCACAGAGATTTTTAAATGAAATTGATTCTGCCTGTGTCTATGTGAATGCATCCACCCGTTTTTCCGATGGAAATGAATTTGGTCTTGGCGCAGAGATCGGAATCAGCACACAGAAATTACATGCCAGAGGTCCGATGGGGCTTGAGGCACTTACCAGTTATAAATATATTATTTATGGAAACGGTCAGGTTCGTCCATAAAAGAAGAGCAGGAAAATAAGAGGATTTTATGAGAGATTTAGAAATAAATGGATTAACCGGGGAAGAAGAAACCAGACGGCAGTACGAATACATAGAAAAAGCCAGACAGTATGTGGCACAAAAGGAAAAAGAAGCGGGGCGCAAACTGACCTGCTGTGTCCATACGTTTGGGTGTCAGATGAATGCGAGGGACTCGGAGAAACTTTTAGGAATCCTGACGGACATCGGTTATGTGGAGACAGAGGATGAGCACGCGGATTTTGTGATTTACAATACCTGTACGGTGCGTGAAAATGCAAACAATAAGGTGTATGGACGCCTGGGGTATCTGTCAAACTTTAAAAAGAAAAATCCGCATATGATGATAGCACTCTGTGGCTGTATGATGCAGGAGCCGACGGTAGTGGAGAAGATCCGCAAATCCTACCGTTTTGTGGATCTGGTATTTGGGACACATAATATTTATAAATTTGCGGAACTTTTATGCAATCGTATGGAATCGGATTCCATGATCATTGATATATGGAAGGATACGGATAAAATCGTGGAAGATCTTCCAATCCGGCGGAAGTTTTCTTTTAAATCCGGTGTCAATATCATGTTCGGATGTAATAATTTCTGCAGTTACTGTATCGTTCCTTATGTCAGGGGCCGCGAGCGCAGCCGGGAACCGAAAGATATCATCCGTGAGATTGAAGGACTGGTGGCAGATGGTGTGTGTGAAGTCATGCTGCTTGGACAGAATGTTAATTCTTACGGGAAAAATTTAGAGCAGCCAGTTACGTTTGCAGAGCTTCTCCGGGAAGTAAACAAGATCGAGGGATTAAAGAGAATCCGGTTTATGACTTCTCATCCGAAGGATCTGTCGGATGATCTGATCCTTGCCATGAAGGAATGTGATAAGGTATGCAAGCATATGCATCTGCCGCTGCAGTCCGGAAGCTCACGGATTTTAAAAATCATGAACCGGCATTATGATAAAGAACAGTATCTGACGATTGTAAAGAAACTTCGGGAGGCAATTCCGGATATTGCGCTGACGACCGATATTATTGTCGGATTCCCTGGAGAGACAGAAGAAGATTTCCAGGAAACGCTTGAAGTGGTAAAACAGGTGGAATATGACAGTGCGTTTACGTTTATATATTCCAAGCGGACTGGCACACCGGCCGCAGCCATGGAAGATCAGTGCGATCCGGACGAAGTGAAACGGCATTTTGATCTGTTGTTAAAGGAAGTACAGCAGATCAGCGCAAAGAAAGCCATGGCACTGGAAGGAAAAGTGATGGAAGTGCTGGCAGAGGAACAGAATACGCAGGATGCTTCCCTGATTACCGGACGGCTTTCAAACAATTCGGTGGTGCATTTTCCGGGAACCCCGGATATGATTGGAAAACTGTTTATGGTAAAACTTACGGAATGTAAAGGTTTTTATTATCTGGGAGAGATCGCAGAGAATGCATAGAAAATTTGGCAAAAAAGATGTGATTTTTATCGGTGTGCTTCTTGGTATCTGTCTTATTGTACTGGGCGTCTGGTATTTTGCCGGAGGGAAACAGGGAGCTTTGGTGGTGGTGACGAGAGAGGGAGAAGTGTATGGAACCTATTCCCTGTCACAGCCGCAGACTGTAAAAATTAAAAATTCCAAAGGAAAAACCACGAATGTTCTGGTGATCCGCGATGGAAAAGCAGATATGAAAGAAGCGGACTGTCCGGACAAACTGTGTGTGCATCAGAAAGCGATTTCCGCGGAAAATGAAAGCATTGTCTGTCTGCCAAATCGTGTGGTAGTGACCGTAACGAATTCGAAAAAAGAAGGGATGGATGGATTTGCACAGTAAACAGCTTTGGAGAAAACCAGCGTTTATGGGAGTGTTTCTCGCACTTGCCATGATCTGCAGTTATATAGAGATGCTGATTCCCTTTGATTTTGGAATTCCGGGAGTAAAACTCGGACTGACGAATATTGTGGTTGTTTTAATGCTGTATTCGATTGGAACGAAGGAGGCATTTTGTGTCTCTGTCATAAGAATTTTCCTTGTCGGCATTTTGTTTGGCAATCTGATCGGAATTTTGTATTCCTTAGGCGGGGGAATCCTCAGTTTTCTTGTGATGGCACTCTTAAAAAAAGGAAACCACCTGGGCTGTATTTCCGTCAGTGTGGCCGGAGGAATTGCTCATAACATCGGGCAGATCCTTATAGCGGCGCTTGTTGTGTCCAGCCATTATGTGTTGTATTATTTTCCGGTACTTCTGATTGCCGGACTTCTTACGGGATTTCTGATCGGGCTTCTTGCACAGGAACTGATCGTGCGTCTGCGTTTTCTGACCGAAAAATATCACGAGTAGAACATCTGTTTGCATAATTGTATCTGCTGTGTTATGATAAATACCGTGAACGAACGAAAATGAGGAGAATGTTTTATGTACGCATATATCAAAGGTGAGCTTGCAGAAACCAATCCGGATCATATTGTGATAGAGACCGGGGGAATCGGATATCAGGTATTTATTTCAGGACAGACGTTTGAGTATCTTCCGGCAGTCGGTGAGGAGATTAAAGTGTATACGTATCTGTATCTGCGCGAGGATGCCATGATTCTCTATGGTTTCCTGACCAAAGACGATCTGGAGCTTTTCAAACTTCTGATTTCTGTCAGCGGAATTGGTCCAAAGGGAGGACTTGCAATTCTTTCTGCGCTCAGCGCAGATGATCTGCGGTTTGCGGTATTGTCAGGAGATTCCAAGGCAATCTCGAAAGCTCCGGGAGTAGGAGCCAAGACAGCCCAGCGTGTGATTTTAGAATTAAAAGATAAGATGTCTTTGGAAGATGCTTTTGAAAAGAAGAGTGAGCATGTACAGACTTTAAAGATTTCCGGAAATGGTCAGGTCAGAAATGATGCGGTTATGGCACTTACGGCACTGGGATATTCCTCGGCGGAAAGTTTAAAGGCTGTATCCGCGGTGGAGATCACAGAAGAAATGGATGTGGAAGCAGTGCTGAAGGCAGCACTGAAACATATGTCGTTGTTGTAGTTTCGAGAAAGAAGATTTGGTATGGAAAAACGCGTGATTTCCACGCAGCTGCAGGAAGAAGATTATAAGATTGAATCGTCCCTTCGTCCGCAGAGGCTGGAGGATTACATTGGACAGGAAAAAATAAAATCAAATATGAAAGTCTACATTGAGGCGGCAAAAGCCCGGCAGGAGTCTTTGGACCATGTACTGTTTTATGGACCACCGGGACTTGGAAAGACAACGCTTGCAGGGATCATTGCAAACGAGATGGGTACCCACCTGAAAGTGACCTCGGGACCTGCAATTGCAAAACCGGGAGAGATGGCGGCGATCCTGAATAACCTTGCAGAAGGTGACATTTTGTTTGTGGACGAAATTCACCGGCTGAACCGTCAGGTGGAGGAAGTGCTGTATCCGGCAATGGAAGATTATGTGATTGACGTGATGATCGGAAAAGGAGAATCTGCCCGTTCCATCCGGCTGAATCTTCCGAAGTTTACGCTTGTCGGGGCTACGACACGGGCCGGAATGCTTTCGGCACCGCTTCGTGACCGTTTTGGTGTCGTCAGCCACATGGAATATTATACGGTGGAGGAACTTCGCACGATTATTTTGCAGTCGGCACAGGTACTGGATGTGGAAATTGATGAAAAAGGCGCTTACGAGCTTGCCCGCCGTTCCAGGGGAACTCCCCGTCTGGCAAACCGTCTGCTCAAGCGGGTGCGTGATTTTGCCCAGGTAAAGTATGACGGGAAGATTACCTATGAGGTGGCGGCGTTTGCACTGGATCTGCTTGAGGTAGATAAGATGGGACTGGATCAGAACGACAGGAACATTATCCTGACAATTATCGACAAGTTTGACGGCGGTCCGGTGGGACTTGATACGCTGGCAGCTTCGCTTGGTGAGGATTCCGGAACCATCGAAGATGTTTATGAACCGTATCTGGTCAAAAATGATTTCATCAACCGGACACCGAAGGGGCGCGTTGCAACGGCATTTGCCTATGAACATTTCGGGAGGACACCAAAATCCGAATAAGAGGTTGCTTTTCCTACTGCGGAATATTATAATAAAAAATATGACAGCAAAGAGGATGGTCCAAAACGGGAGGATAGGTTATGTCAGCAAAGACAAGTGCGGAAGTGGTAATTGATGGAAAGGTATATACGTTAAGCGGCTATGAAGGAGAGGAATATCTCCAGAAAGTAGCTTCTTATATTAACGGAAAGATCAATGAGTTTACTTCCATTGAAGAATACCGGCACATTCCTCTCAATATGAAAAATACACTGATCCAGCTGAATATTGCGGATGATTATTTTAAAGCAAAGGATCAGGTGGAAAAATTAGAACGGGACCTTGAAAATAAAGAAAAAGAAATTTACGATTTAAAGCACGATCTGATCTCTAATCAGGTAAAGACGGAGACGGCAGAAGAATCATTGAAGAAACTGGAACGGGACAATAAAGAACTTCTCCTGAACAAGGCGCGGTTAGAGGCAGCACTTGAGGACAAGCTTCTGGATGGAAAAGACAGCCCGAAAGAGTCTGAAAAAGAGAACACAAAGAAAAAATAAGAGGTTTCGAAACACAAAGGAAGGTATTCCTTTGTGTTTTTTCATCATAAGGAAAGAATATGAAAGAAAACAATCATACGACACAACAAAATACATTTGAACTGCTTGCACCGGCTGGATCGTTAGCCATTTTTAAGGCGGTTGTCGCGGCCGGTGCAGATGCCGTTTACGTGGGGGGAAGCAAATTTGGAGCCCGCGCATATGCAGATAATTTTTCCGATGAAGAATTACTAGAAGCATTGGACTATGCACATTTGTATGGACGCAGGGTTTATCTTACGGTCAACACGCTTTTAAAAAACAGTGAGATCGAACAGGTCTGTGCGTATCTGCAGCCGTTTTATGAACACGGTCTCGATGCGGTTCTTGTACAGGATTTTGGAGTCCTGACAGCGATCCACGAGAGATTTCCGGATCTTGCGATTCATACAAGTACGCAGATGACAGTCACCGGTGTGGAGGCGGCCCGGCTTTTTTCCGGATACGGAGTGACCCGTATGGTCATGGCACGGGAACTTTCCCTGAATGAAATGAAACGGATCCGTGAAGAGACCGGTATGGAACTGGAAGCATTTGTACACGGGGCGCTGTGTTACTGTTATTCCGGACAGTGTCTGTTTAGCAGTATGCTTGGAGGAAGAAGCGGAAACCGCGGCAGATGTGCGCAGCCATGCAGGCTTCCTTACGCAGTGCTGGATGAAAAGCACAGGGAATACAAAAAAGATGCTTATGTCTTAAGCCTCAAGGATATGTGTGGAATAAAGGATCTGCGTGGGCTGGCAGATGCAGGAGTCTATTCCTTGAAAATTGAGGGACGCATGAAACAGATCCCGTATGCTGCCGGTGTGGTTTCTTATTACCGCAAATATATCGACCTCTTTTTATCGGGACAGGAGACACAGATTTCGGAAGAAGATTACCGGGCAGTGCTTGCACTGGGAAACCGCTGTGGATTTACCGACGGATATTACCACAGGCACAATGGTTCTGATATGGTGACGTTTACAAAGCCAAATTACGAAAAAACGAATGAAGCCCTGCAGCAGCAAATTTTAAGAACCTATGAAAATGGTGCTGCCAAAATCCCTGTCCGGGGAGAGCTGGTTTTGCATCAGGGACAGGCTGCATATTACCGGGTAAAGACGCAAACGGTGTCTGTGGAGATTTCCGGCATGGAAGTTATGCAGGCGCAAAAGAAACCTCTTCTGGCAGAAGACGTAAAAAGCCGTATGGAAAAGACGGGGGATACCCCGTTTGTTATGGAAGAGTTGTCCATAAAAATAGAGGACGGAGTGTTTCTTCCAAACGGAGCACTCAATCAGCTGCGCAGGGAGGCATTGGCAGAACTGCAAAAAAAGATGCTGAAACCTTACCAGAGACAGGAGCATCCGCAGAAGGCGGCAGGGGAAAAACTTCCGGAGGCATGTGAGAAACGGGAAAAACGAAAGGAATGTGTTTTTGCAGTGACCGGGGAGCGCAGACAGCTTGCACCGGTTCTGGAAAGTTCCTGTGTCACTTCTGTCTGTCTGGACATGGAAGCTTATGACCGAAGCACAATTATGGAAGAATTAAAAGAAGATGCAAATGCTGTTATGCAAAAGGATAAAGAGGTTTATCTGGCGATGCCGCGTATCTTCCGTGCCGGAACGGCAGAATGGGTGCGGCAGATACTTCCGGATATAAAAAGAATGGGATTTGCCGGAGTTCTTGTGAGAAATTATGAAGAACTGGCATTGGCAAAGGAAACATTTTGGGGAAGTGAAATCATAACGGATCACAATCTGTATTGCTATAACGATCAGGCGGTCCGTGCATTTGCCGGGCAGGGAGTGACAAAAAATACGGTTCCGCTGGAACTAAACCGCAGCGAAATAAAACGGAGATATAACGAAGAAAGTATGATGATGCTTTACGGATATTATCCGCTTATGACAAGTGCACAGTGCGTACATGCCAATACCAGAGGCTGTGACAAAAAACGGGGGCTTTCTTATCTGAAAGACCGGTATCAGGTACAGTTTCCGGTAAAAAATTTCTGCACGTACTGCTATAATGTTGTTTATAATTCCCTGCCGGTTTTATTATTTTCCAATTTAGAGGAATTAAAAAAAGCAGGCATCCGTGATTTCCGGATGGATTTTACCATGGAATCTGCAAAAGAAACCAAAGCAATTCTGAAATTATATGAAGAGTTTGCAGACGGCAGCCGCAGACAGTATCCGAAAGAATGGGAAAACCGTTATACCAACGGACACTATAAAAGAGGAGTGGAATAATGATCCATCTGATTGTTCAGGCTTCAAAATATCTGATGATCTTTTTGTTCCTGGTTTATACATTTGAGTGTTTTCATGTGTTTAAATTTGAGGGAGAGGAAGAAGAACAAAAACATATTTACCATGTACAGAGAACTCTGTTGTTTCTTTTTCATTTTGATGCCTTTCTTGTTTTGTATATTACAACAAAAAATTTTCAGCTGATCGGATTTTATCTCATGCAGGTGATTATCATTGCGGCAATCATCGGAACATATCATCTGTTTTACAAGCATGCATCCGAGCTGGTTCTCAATAATATGTGTATGTTACTTACGATTGGATTTGTTATCCTGACACGTATTTCTTTTGAAAAGGCATTCCGGCAGTTTATCTTTGTGTGCGCGGGTTTTGTGATTTCCCTGCTGATTCCCATGGTCTTGCAGAATATGACGCTGTTCCGTAAACTGACATGGGTGTATGTGATCGTAGGTGTCGGTGCACTGGGCGTTGTTGCGGTTGCCGGACAGACAAGCTATGGGGCCAAACTGTCCCTGTCGATCGGTCCTTTGACCATCCAGCCTTCGGAGTTTGTAAAAATTATTTTTGTCATGTTTATTGCATCCATGCTGTACCAGCGCCAGGATTTTCATCAGGTCATGGTGACAAGCATTTTTTCGGCTGTTTTTGTTCTGATGCTGGTAGCATCCAAAGATCTCGGCGGAGCCCTTTTGTATTTTTTTACTTACCTGGTTATGGTTTATGTGGCGACGCGCAGATTTGTGTATTTCGGAGGTGGAATACTGGCAATGATCGTGGCGAGTCTGCTTGGGTACCGGCTGTTTGACCATGTACAGGCACGTGTGCAGGCATGGTCGAATCCGCTTGCAGTCATTGACGGGGCGGGGTATCAGGTATGCCAGTCTCTGTTTGCAATCGGTACCGGAGGCTGGTTTGGACTTGGTCTGGGACAGGGACTGCCGGAAAAAATACCGGTCGTGACAAAGGATTTTGTTTTTGCGGCAATCTCGGAAGAACTCGGGGGAGTCTTTGCACTGTGTCTGATCATGGTCTGTGTCAGCTGCTTTTTTATGATCATGAATGTTGCCATGAAACTTCGGGACAATTATTATCGTCTGACAGCGGTCGGACTTGGAACACTGTATGCTTTGCAGGTGTTTCTGACCATCGGCGGGGTCATCAAATTTATTCCGTCAACCGGAGTGACACTTCCACTGGTCAGCTATGGAGGCAGTTCTCTGTTATCGACTATGATTGTGTTTGGCATTATACAGGGACTATACATCATGCAGTTTGACGGTCGGACGCAGAAAAAAGAACAGAAACGAAGAAGAGGCAGAAAAGAATGAGAAGAAAAAAGAAAAAGACAAAGAAAAGTAATAAAGAATTTCTTGTTATTATGTATCTGTTCCTGGCAGTGTTTCTGTCTATGATGATTTATTTTGTCTATTTTCAGGTATGTAAGAGTGAATCGTTTATCAACAGTCCGTATAATTCCTTGCAGGATCTGTTTTCGGATCATGTGATCCGTGGGGATATTGTATCTGCAGACGGCAAAGTACTTGCCACAACAAAAGTATCCGCAGACGGAACACAGACCAGAAGCTATCCGCAGGGACGCATGTTTGCCCATGCAGTTGGTTATGCGGTGAATGGAAAAGCGGGACTGGAAAACCAGGAAAATTTTTCTTTGTTGCGTTCCCATGAGTTTTTCCTTAAGAGAATCGCAGATGATATTTCAGATAAGAAGGCACAGGGGGATACGGTTGTCACGACGCTGGATGCACAGATTCAGCAGGTGGCATACAAATCTCTTGGAAATTATCAGGGAGCTGTGATTGTTATGGAACCGGATACCGGAAAAATCATTGCAATGGTGTCAAAACCGGACTATGATCCCAATACGGTAAAAAAGGACTGGAGCAGTCTGACAGCGGAGGGAAGCACGGTGCTTTACAATCGCGCCACGCAGGGAAAATATGCGCCGGGATCGGTGTTTAAGATCTTAACGACCCTGGAGTATTATCGTGAGAATCCTTCTGCCTATGACCAGTATGCGTTTGACTGCAGTGGTTCCATTTCGGTTGACGGGCAGACCATTCACTGTGCGGGAAATAAGCATCACGGTCAGGAAACATTAAAGAGTTCCTTTTCTAATTCCTGCAATTCTTCGTTTGCCAATATTTCACTGTCACTGAACCGAGAGAAATTTAAACAGACCTGTGACAGCATGCTGTTTAATCAAAATCTTCCGATTGCTTTTGAGTCCGGGAAAAGCAGTTTTTCTTTAAATAAAAATGACAGCAATGCAATGGCGATGGAAACGGGAATTGGTCAGGGAAAAACACTGGTTTCGCCACTGCATATGGCGCTGATAGCAAGTGCCGTGGATCATGATGGAATTCTGATGCGTCCGTATCTGGTGGATCATATACAAAATGATTCCGGGGTTGAAGTAAGCAGCAATAAACCGAAAACTTATGCGACACTGATGACGGAGACGGAAGCCGGTTTGTTACAGCAGTATATGCGTGCAGTTGTTACAGATGGAACGGGAAGAAAATTATCCGGACAGTCTTATGAAGCTTCCGGCAAAACAGGAACGGCGCAGGTATCGGACACGTCGGATCAGACAAATGCCTGGTTTGTGGGATATGCAAAGAAGGATGGCTATAAAGATATCGCAATCGCAGTCGTTGTGGAGAACAGTGGTGCGGGCAGTACGTACGCGGTTCCAGTTGCAAAGAACGTATTTGACGTATATTTTAACAGATGATATACTTGCTATGAAAATAATGAATGTTTGCACATATATGTGCAGTTTTCGCACACGGGAGGATTGCAATGATTGAAGCAATAAGCTGTGGCGGAGTGGTAATCTTTCGTGGCAAGATTCTGCTTTTGTACAAGAATTACAGAAACAGATATGAAGGCTGGGTATTGCCAAAAGGAACTGTGGAGCAGGGAGAAGAGTATAAGGATACGGCAATTCGCGAGGTTTTGGAAGAAACCGGAGCAACTGCAACCATTATTCAGTATGTGGGAAAAAGCCAGTATTCATTTACCATTCCTGAGGATACGGTCGAGAAATCGGTTCACTGGTATCTGATGATGGGCGAAAGTTATTATAGTAAGCCGCAAAGAGAAGAATATTTTACAGATTCCGGGTATTATAAATACCATGAAGCATATCATTTGTTGAAATTTTCGAATGAAAAACAGATTTTGGAGAAAGCTTATAATGAGTATCTGGATCTGAAAAAAAGTAACTTATGGGGAACACATAAGTATTTTTAGAAAGGATAATCTGCATGAAATGGTATGAGGATCTTTATGTCGGCGATTCCATTGCGGACAAAGCCAATCGAATAAAGTGGAAGATTAACCATCATGCAGGAACAGTCTCTATCTATGTGATTGCGTTTGCATCCAACCGGCAGAATCTGCTGGATATTATACCGGCGTGGGAACTGATGCAGAAATCTTATCCGGGGAAAAAACAAATGCAGATCATCGGTCTGGCAAAAGGTTATGCGGAAGCTCTGGAGCTGGTGCGCAGCATTATAGAGGAAGTATATCAGAATACAGGGGATGTGGATGTAAAATCTTATTTACGGGGCCGGAAACGGAGGAGACAGGTATGAGTGTTTTCCTTCTGATTCTGAAAATCATAGGAATTGCTTTGCTGGTGATTTTAGGACTGATTGTTGTCATTGCTCTTTTGGCATTATTTTGTCCATTCGTGTATCGTGTGAAAGGTTCCTACCATGAAAAAAATCTGCAACTGCAGGTCCGGATCTGGTGGCTTGGCCGTCTGCTGGGGCTCTGTGCAGATACCGCGGAAGAGGGATTCCACACGTATGTGCGGATTTTTGGATTTCGAAAGGAACTGCATCTGCAGAAAGAAAAAGAAGATTCCGCGGATTTTAAAAAGCCGTTGCAGGAAGACTCTCCGCAGGAAGGGATAAAAGACCGGGAGACTGAAGTGGCACCGTCTCTTACGGCACTGGAAAATACATCCCAAACATCTGCGCAGCAATTGACAGATCCGGAGGAGACAATTCTCTGTCATCCGGATAAAAAAAAGAAAATATTTTTTCCGGGCAGGATTGCAGGTTTTATCCGGAAGTTCCCGGAAAAGATCCGGAATATTTTGCAAAAGATTCTTTATTTTTTGAGAAATATACAGACATTCTGGAAAAAAGGAACGCGAACGTGCCGGAAATGGTATCGTTTTTTCAATGACGAGAAAAATAAAAAAGCGTTTTCTAATATCTGGAAACAGCTGGAACATCTGGTTGTTTCAGTTTTGCCGAAACGGCTGAAGCTTTGGCTGAAATATTCTACCGGATCGCCGGATACTACCGGGCAGGTGCTTGGTATTCTTGCAATATTTCCGGTCGGATACCGGAATCACTGGAATATTATTCCGGATTTTACGGCAGAAGAATTTTATGCAGAAGCAGATTTTACAGTACGCGGCAGGATTTTCGGAGTTCAGATTCTTGCTCTGGCACTGCGAATAATTCTTGATAAGAATTGCCGGAGACTATATAATAGATTTAAGCATATGAAGTAGAATGGGTAAGGAGGTTTTACCATGGCAGATAACAGTTTTAATAATACAGTAGAATCCTTATTTAAAGGAATGGACAGCTTTATCACAACAAAGACCGTAGTAGGAGATGCAATTCATATCGGAGATACGATTATTCTTCCTCTGGTAGATGTATCTTTTGGTGTTGCGGCAGGAGCGTTTTCACAGGAAAAGAAAAATAACGGTGCCGGAGGTATGGGTGGAAAAATCAATCCGAGTGCGGTTCTTGTCATCCAGAATGGAGTAACAAAACTTGTGAATATCAAAAATCAGGATGGAATGACAAAGATCCTTGACATGGTTCCGGATTTTATCAATAAATTTACATCCGGAAAAGATACGGATGATATCATTGACGATGTTGTTTCGGATGATACGGACAATGAATAGAAAAAACAGAATCATATAAAACCGGGAGAGCATATATTAGAAATGATATATGCTTTTTTGGTGGGAAAAATGAAACGGGTATGGGGATATACATTGTTCTGGATGGGAATCGGAATGCTGATCATGTTTTTTGTAGGTGGCGGGCTGCTGGGTGTTCTGCTGATTGCTGGAACCATGCTTGTTTCCTATCTGTTGTTTTCCTGCTGATTGCGGCACAAAAAAAGAACCGTCATACAACGGTTCTTATATTTGCTTACTAAGCTCTCTCAACTTTTCCGGATCTAAGGCAGGAAGCACAAACATATAACTTCTGTGGTACTCCGTTTACCTTACAACTTACACGTTTGATGTTTGATTTCCAAACTCTATTAGATCTTCTATGAGAATGGCTGACATTATTTCCGTAATGTACACCCTTTTCACAAATTGCACACTTTGCCATGATTTTGCACCTCCTTGCATTTCACTAAGCTTTTTCAAGCTCACAACATAAGATATATTAACAGATTCCTTCTGTAAATGCAAGAAAAACTTATAAAAAAATGAAATAAATTACATTTGGTTTACATTTGCAGGAAAAATGGTTATAATACGAGTAACTATGATGTAATACCTATGAGATGGTTTACGAATATTGGAGGTACAAGTATGAAGGGACAGATAGATACCCAATATGGAAAGGTTTTGGTGGAAGACGATGTCATTGCCACTTACGCAGGTTCTGTTGCGGTAGAATGTTTTGGTATTGTCGGTATGGCAGCTGTTAATATGAAAGACGGACTGGTGAAGCTGCTGAAAAGGGATTATCTGACACATGGTATCAGTGTCACAATTGAAGATGAAAATCTGATCAATATTGATTTTCATGTGATTGTCGCTTACGGCGTAAGCATTTGCACAGTTTCTGACAACCTGATCGAGACTGTAAAGTATAAAGTGGAGTCATTTACGGGCATGAAGATCAATAAGATCAATATCTACGTCGAAGGCGTCCGCGTGATTGACTAGGGAGGATAAGAAATTGGAGATTACAAGTATCAATACGGAGAGTTTGTCCAGAATGTTCCTTGCAGGTGCAAAGAATCTGGAGGCAAAAAAGGAATGGATCAATGAACTGAATGTTTTCCCGGTTCCGGATGGAGATACCGGTACAAACATGTCAATGACGATCATGTCAGCAGCACGTGAAGTCGGTGCGTTGTCCAATCCGACAATGAAAGAACTTGCAAAAGCAATTTCTTCCGGTTCCCTTCGTGGGGCAAGAGGTAATTCCGGCGTTATTTTATCCCAGCTGTTCCGCGGTTTCTGTAAAGTTATCAAAGAGTATGATGAGGTAGATGTTTCTGTTTTATGTGATGCATTCCAGAAAGCGGTAGAAACAGCATACAAAGCAGTTATGAAGCCAAAAGAGGGAACGATTCTTACCGTTGCAAAAGGTGCGGCAGACAAAGCGCTTGATCTGGCACAGGAGACAGAGGATCTGGTTTATTTCTGCGATGAAGTGATCAAACATGCGGAGTATGTTTTAAGTCAGACTCCGGAAATGCTTCCGGTCTTAAAGCAGGCAGGGGTAGTGGATTCCGGCGGACAGGGACTGGTTCAGGTGTTAAAGGGAGCCTATGATTCCCTTCTCGGAAAAGAAATTGATTATTCCATTGAGGAGACTCCGGCATCTGCAGGCACGGCAAAAGTTTCAGAGCCGGCCGAGCAGGAGATTAAATATGGTTACTGCACGGAGTTTATTATTGTATTAACACGTCCATTGTCTGAAAAAGAAGAAAAGGAATACAAATCTTATCTGGAATCTATCGGAGATTCGATTGTTGTGGTAGCAGACGATGAGGTTGTAAAGACTCACGTACATACCAACGATCCGGGACTTGCCATTCAAAAGGCACTGACCCATGGTTCTCTTACAAAGATCAAGATCGACAATATGCGTGAGGAACATCAGGAAAAGCTGATTAAGGATGCCGAAAAAGCGGCTGCCCAGCAGAAGGAGCAGGAGGCAGAGAAAGAGGAACCCCGCAAGCCAATGGGATTTATTGCCGTTTCCATCGGTGAGGGAATGAATGAGATTTTCCGCGGACTGGGAGCAGACTATCTGATCGAGGGTGGACAGACCATGAATCCGAGCACAGAAGACATGCTTGCAGCGATTGATCATGTAAATGCAGATCATATCTTTATTCTGCCAAACAATAAAAATATCATTATGGCGGCAAATCAGGCAGCGGAGCTGACAGAGGATAAAGATATTATTGTACTTCCGACCAAGACAATTCCACAGGGAATTGTGGCTCTGGTAAATTATATTCCGGATTATACTGCGGAGGAAAATAAGGAAGCCATGCTGGCAGAACTCGACAGTGTAAAGACCGGTCAGGTGACCTATGCGGTTCGTGACACTGAAATTGATGGCATGCAGATCAGACAGAATGACTATATGGGAATTGGCGATAAGGCAATTCTTGCGGTTGGCACGGATCTGAAAGAGACAACCATGAAGATGATTGATGCGATGGTAGATGAGGATTCTGCAATTGTCAGCATTTATTATGGTGCGGATGAGACAGAAGAGCATGCACAGGAAATCGGAAAAATGATCGAAGAAAAGTATCCGGATGTTGAGGTAGAGATCAACTGTGGTGGTCAGCCGATTTACTATTTTGTTATTTCTGTAGAATAAAAGTTACTATTTATGCAGCACAGAAACGAATAAGGAGCAGATATGCGTCAGGATTCATCAATCACGGAAATCAAAGGCATTGGTGAAAAAACAAAAAAATTATTCGAAAAAATGGGAGTATACACCGTAGGTGATATACTCCTTCATTTTCCCAGAAATTATATACAGTATCCCCATCCGGTGCCGATCGATGAGATGACAGCGGAACATATGCAGACAGAGGATAAGCTTGCGATTGTTGCACGGATTGAGCGTACACCGGTAACGCGAAGTGGAAGACATATGCAGGTGACACTTCTTGTGATTGGAAGCCCTGGACATCAGATCCAGCTGATCTGGTATCGGATGCCTTATATACGGAATACATTGACACATGGCAAATATTTTGTTTTTTACGGAAATGTCCACATTAAGGATGGCAAATTTGTGATGGAACAGCCGGTGGTGTATACGCCGGAGGCCTATCAGGAAATTGAAAACTGTTTTCTTCCGGTGTATACGCTGACCAGCGGGATCACCAACAATCTCATGATAAAAACGATGCGGCAGGCATTGGATGAGGAAGAACTGCTTACGGATTTTCTTCCGGGAGAAATTCGTACGCGCAGAAAACTGTGTGAGTATAATTATGCGGTCAAACAGATCCACTTTCCGGATACGATGGAACGATTGATCGAGGCGAGAAAGCGGTTGGTTTTTGATGAGTTCTTTTTGTTTATCATGGGCATGCAGTACCAGAAAGAAAAGAGAACCAGACAGGAAAACCGGTTTGTGATGGAACATCCGGAGTTCGTGGAAGATCTGATTCAGAAGCTTCCGTATGAACTGACGGGAGCACAAAGACGAGCATTGCATGATGTGACGGAAAATATGCAGGGACCGTATGCCATGCAGCGCCTGATTCAGGGAGACGTGGGTTCCGGTAAAACGATTCTGGCTTTTCTGGCAATGGCGTGGTGCGCACAGAATGGATATCAGTCTGCCATCATGGCACCGACGGAAGTACTTGCACAGCAGCATTATGAAACATTCCAGAAACTCTGTGAGCAGTTTGGACTGCATTTTCCGGTAATCCTTCTGACGGGGTCCATGACGGCAAAACAAAAACGCAGTGCGTATGAACGGTTAGAACTGTATGAGAATGCCCTGATTGTAGGAACGCATGCACTGATTCAGGAAAAACCAACATATGCAAATCTTGCGCTTGTGATCACAGATGAGCAGCATCGTTTTGGCGTGCGGCAGAGAGAGGAGTTTGCGCAAAAAGGGGATATGCCGCATATTCTTGTTATGAGTGCAACACCGATTCCGCGAACCCTTGCGATCATTATCTACGGAGATATGGATATTTCGGTTGTGGATGAGGTGCCGGCAAGACGGCTTCCGATCAAAAACTGTGTGGTTAATACGGCATACCGGCCGAAAGCATATGCGTTTGTTGCAGATGAGGTGAAAAAAGGACATCAGGCATATGTGATCTGTCCGCTTGTGGAGGCAAGCGAAGAGACACAGGGAGAAAATGTAATTGATTACTCGAAAACGCTTATGGAGGAACTGCCATCCGGCATCCAGGTGGGCGTGCTTCACGGAAAGATGAAGAGCAGTAAGAAAAATGAAATTATGCAGGAATTTGCGGAAAATAAAATTCAGGTGCTTGTATCCACCACGGTAGTGGAAGTGGGGGTTAATGTACCGAATGCAACCGTGATGCTGATCGAGAATGCGGACCGATTTGGCTTAGCACAGCTGCATCAGCTGCGTGGACGTGTGGGAAGAGGAGATGCACAGTCTTATTGTATTATGATCAATGCCTCTTCGGCCAAGACGGCAAAAAAACGTCTGGAAATATTAAATAAATCAAACGACGGCTTTTTTATTGCGAGTGAGGATTTGAAATTACGCGGACCGGGAGATTTTTTCGGTATCCGGCAGAGTGGAGATCTGGTATTTGCGCTGGCGGATATTTACCAGGATGCGGCGGTGCTGCAGGAGGCTTCGGAAGAAGTAAAAACAATTCTTGAGGAAGACCCGGAACTGACAGAACCCGGACATCACATTCTGCAAAAGAAAATGATGCAGTTTCAGGAAGAACAGCTTTCAAAAATGAATTTGTAGATTCCGGCAAAAGAAAAAGCAGGTCTCCGTGACAGAGACCTGCTTTTTTCTTTTGTACATTGGGACAAGTGGGTTACTGGATGTTTTCTCCTTTGCCAGCCATCTGTCTTTCCTGTGCTTCGATCATTTTTTTGACCATATAACCGCCGACAGATCCATTCTGTTTTGCGGTAAGATCACCGTTGTATCCGTTGCTAAGTGGGACTCCAAGCTCATCTGCAACTTCATACTTAAAACGTTCCAATGATTTTTTTGTACTTCTGTTTGCCATGCTTTTCTTCCTCCTTTGCGGTTGTACTTTGTGGTACGATTCTAGTATATGCGCTAAGCAGAAAGCCTATGCTGGAAACTTATGTATTGGATGATTCCACCAGTGTCAGGCCGCTGATGTCCGGATGAATCGTGAGAGAGTAGTTCGTATAGTATACGACAAATCCGGGTGCACTTCCGGCCGGTTTTTTTACATTTTTTTTCTGAAGATAATCAATTTCAAGTTTGTCACTGTCACGTCCGCTGGAATAGTAACCGGCAAGTTTTCCGGCCTCTTCAAATACGCGGTCCGGCATTTCTCCCCCTTTGTTTTTTACAATTACATGGGAACCCGGCATTTTTTTGGCGTGAAACCACCAGTCATTTCCGGTTGCAAATTTAAAGGTCAGTTCATCATTCTGATAGTTATTTTTGCCGACGTACATGTCATAGCCATCGGATGAAATATAATGGAAAGGTTTGCTTTTGATTTTCTGTTTTTTGCCGTGTTTGTGTTTTTTGATAAAACCGTATTCCATCAATTCCTCTTTGATCTGCACCAGATCATCGGCGGAGAGTGCAATGTTCAAAGAATTCTGGATGGACTCCAGATGGTCAATCTGCGCTTTGGTTTCCGCAAGCTGGACTTCAAGAGCTTCGGAAGTCCGTTTCAGTTTTCCGTATTTATCAAAGTATTTTTGGGAATTTTCACGTGCGGTCTTTTGCGGATCTAACGGGATACGGATTTCTTTATTGTTGTCATAAAAATTTTCACAGACCAGTTCTTTTGCCTGGTCCTGCAGATTGTAACCGTATACATTGATCAGTTCTCCGTACAGTTTATATTTTTCCCGTTTTTCGGCATCTTTCTGCTGTTTTTGCTGTAACTGGTATTTTTTCTGGTTGCGCTCTAACGCAGTTGTGACGATTTTTCGCAGGTCTGCGGATTTCTGGTGGATACGGTTGTAAATATTGCGCTCTGCATAGAAAACTTCGAGCATCTGCGAGATGCTTTCCATATGTTCCATCTCATAATCCTGATACATGGTCAGTTCAATTGCAGAAAATTCGATCGGCCGTTTGTCTTTTCTTACGATCACCGGATGAAATTCGTTGTGGCGGATTTCATCAAAAAACCATGCAATGTGGTTTGCAAGATGGTGGATTTCATCATCGGTACAGGCCAAAAGAGACTGATCTGCATCCATCCCGGCCCGGTATGCCAGTTCGGATGCAACAAGCGGACTGACACCGGTAAATGATGTATAGATCGCTTTGCAGAGGGACATCGGTTTTGCCTTAATGGCATCGCAGATCTGTGAGGCATCCATAGTCATGGCATTGAATTTGTCCTCCTGTGTGGCAGGAATAAAATACGGGCGGCCCGGAAGCACTTCGCGCAGGGAACTTACGGCGGAAGAGACATGCTTGATGCTGTCGATTATGGTGCCGTCCTCATCGCAAAAGATAATATTGGAATGTTTTCCCATCAATTCAATGACAAGGGTTTTGTGACAGAGATCCCCCATTTCATTCAGGTGTTCTATCTTCAGATGGATGATGCGCTCCATATGGGGCTGGGTAATGCTTATGATCCGCCCGTTTGCGATATGTTTGCGTAAAACCATACAAAATGTAGGCGCCTGCAGGGGACTTGTCTTGTTGGTGTCCGTCAGATATAAAAAAGGAAGGGAAGCGTTTGCTGAAATGGATACACGGAACTGTCCGCTGCTTCCTTTGCATGTCAAAAGCAGCTCGTCATTTTCGGGCTGCGCAATTTTACTGATTTTTGTATTTAAAATCGTCTGGTTCAGTTCATGGACTAAACCTGCGATTACGATTCCGTCAAAAGCCATGGAAATTCTCCTGTTCATGATTATAGTGTTTTTCAAACTCATGAATCATTATAGTAATTTCCACGTCTTTTGTCTATATGCAGAAAGTGGATATCTTTTGTATACATTTTTTGCAAGAACATTTGACGAAACGGCAAAGAAGCATTATAATACATTTATCTATGCATAGATATGTGCATGATATTTGGGAGAAAGTAAAATGATTAAAAGCATGACCGGATTTGGGCGCTGTGAGATTGCAGATGAAAAACGCAAATTTACCGTGGAACTGAAATCCGTAAATCACCGGTATCTTGATGTAAACATGAAGATGCCGAAAAAGTTAAATTTTTTTGAGAGTGCGATCCGCAGTCTGTTAAAAAAATATATTGAACGAGGCAAAGTGGATCTGTATATTTCCTATGAGGACTATACGGAGGACAATTATGCACTTAAGTATAATGAGGGACTTGCCGGTGAGTATTTAAAATATCTGAATGCCATGGCAGAAACATTCCATCTGGAAAATGATGTGCGGGTAAGCACACTGTCCCGTTATCCGGATGTCTTTGTTATGGAAGAACAGGAAATGGACGAAGAAGAGCTCTGGAATGGATTGCAGAAGGCAATCTGCGGAGCATGTGAACAATTCGTTGAGACCCGTATCCGGGAAGGCGAGAACTTAAAGAAGGATCTCTGTGAGAAGTTAGATGACCTGCTTGCCGGAGTGGATTTCATTGAGGAGCGTTCTCCGCAGATTATGCAGGAATACCGCAGCCATCTGACGGAAAAGATCCAGGAACTTTTGGGAGATACCCAGATCGATGAGGGAAGAATTGCGACAGAGGTTACGATCTATGCAGACAAGGTGTGTGTGGATGAAGAAACCGTGCGTCTGCGCAGCCATATTACCTCGATGAAGGAGACACTTTCAGAGGGCGGTCCGGTAGGACGCAAACTCGATTTTATTGCACAGGAGATGAACCGTGAAGCAAATACGATTCTCTCAAAAGCAAATAATATTGAAATTTCAGATGTGGGAATTAATCTGAAGACCGGAATCGAAAAGATCCGCGAACAGATCCAAAATATAGAATAAAGGAAGCGCGTTATGGAACAGAAAGGAAAGTTAGTTGTTATTTCCGGATTTTCCGGAGCGGGCAAAGGAACTCTGATGAAAGCACTGCTGGCAGCACATCCGGACAGGTATGCACTGTCGGTTTCCGCAACTACCAGAGATCCGAGACCGGGAGAAAAAGATGGTGTGGATTATTTTTTTGTGACGGACGAAACGTTTGATTCCATGATTCAGAAGGATGATTTTCTGGAATATGCAAAATATGTCAGCCACTCTTATGGAACTCCTCGTTCTTATGTGGAGGAAAATTTAAATCTCGGAAAGAATGTAATTTTAGAGATTGAGATACAGGGAGCATTAAAAGTAAAAGAAAAAATAAAAGATGCTGTCCTGATGTTTGTTACGGCACCGGATGCCGGAACACTGCGTGACCGTCTGGTCGGACGCGGTACAGAGACTCCGGAGGTCATTGCGGCACGGCTTGCACGTGCATGTGAGGAATCCGAAGGAATTGAAAATTATGATTATTTAGTGGTAAACGATACGGTGGATCACGCATCGGCTTTGATTGATCAGCTGATCTGTGATGAGCAGTCACAAAATACCGGAAGGGATCAGGAGTATCGGGTATCTGCTAATATAGATTTTATTAATCAAATGAGAGAAAATCTCAAAAGCTTTTCGAAAGGAGAATGAATATGATACATCCATCTTATGTTGAATTAATGAAAGTTGTAAATGACGAGGGCGAAATCGGTGAAGAACCGGTGGTAAACAGCCGTTACTCCATTGTTCTTGCCACAGCAAAGCGTGCAAGACAGATCATTGCCGGAGCAAAACCACTGATTGATGATCCGGTCTGCAACAAGCCGCTTTCCATTGCCGTGGAAGAGTTATACCGCGGAGAAGTAAAGATTGTACCTGGAGAGGACGAAAACTAAGAAATACCAAAAGGGAGTGACAGCTGTCATTCCCTTTTTCAAGTGAGAGGTTATATGAAATTATTATTTGTTTCACTCGGATGTGACAAAAATCTGGTAGATTCCGAGTACATGATCGGTATGCTTACCAGTCATGGAATTGAACTGACGGATGATGAAACAGAAGCGGATATTATTATTGTCAACAGCTGCTGTTTTATCGGCGATGCAAAAGAAGAAAGCATTAACACCATTCTGGAAATGGCAGAGCAGAAAAAAACAGGCTGCTGTAAATCACTCATTGTCACCGGCTGCCTGACACAGCGTTATCAGGATGAAGTGAAAAAAGAAATACCGGAAGTAGATGCTATTTTAGGAACCAATTCCTATGATTCCATTGTAGAGGCACTCGAGGAGACCCTGCAGCATAAATTTTATAAAAATTTTCATACGCTCAGCGGACTGCCGCAGCTGTCGACCAAACGGACGGTTACGACAGGCGGACATTATGCATATCTGAAAATTGCAGAGGGATGCAACAAAAACTGCACCTACTGTGTGATCCCGTCTGTGCGCGGACGTTACCGCAGTGTTCCGATGGACGAGCTGGTTACGTCAGCAGAAGAACTGGTTGCAGGAGGCGTAAAGGAACTGATCCTTGTTGCGCAGGAGACAACGCTTTACGGTGTGGATCTGTATGGGAAAAAATGCCTGCATGAATTGTTAGACCGCCTGAACGGGATTTCCGGTCTGTTCTGGATTCGTATTATGTACTGTTATCCGGAGGAAATCTATGAGGAACTGATCGATTCCATGATTAAGGATAAAAAGGTCTGTCACTATCTGGACATGCCGGTCCAGCACTGCAACGATACAATTTTGCAGCGCATGGGAAGAAAAACAAATAAAAAGGAACTGATCGAGAGAATCCATTATTTGAGAAAACGTGTCCCGGATATCACTTTGCGGACCTCTTTGATCTGCGGATTCCCGGGGGAGACAAAAGAGCAGCACGAAGAACTGATGCAGTTTGTCAATGATATGGAATTTGACCGTCTCGGAGCGTTTACTTATTCCGCGGAGGAAGGAACACCGGCAGCGGAAATGCCGGATCAGGTGCCGCAGGAACAAAAAGAGGAATGGCAGGCAGACGTCATGGAACTTCAGGAAGAAGTGATTTTTGACAAGAATGAAGCCATGAAAGGTACGGTTTTGTATGCGTTTATCGAAGGACAGGTTGCGGATGAAAACAATACCTACGTCGGCAGAACCTACCGGGATGCGCCAAATGTAGACGGATATATTTTTATCAATACAGACGAAGAACTTTTAACCGGAGATATTGTGAAGGTGGAAGTTACCGGTGCATATGAATATGACCTGATCGCTACGATTGTAAAATAGGAGGAACAATTATGAATTTACCAAATAAATTAACAACTTTCCGTGTGATTCTTATTCCGTTTTTTGTATTTTTCCTGTTAGCTCCATACTTTGAAGGGTATGGAAATTACATTGCGCTTGTTATTTTTATTGTCGCAAGCCTGACGGATTTTCTGGATGGAAAAATTGCAAGAAAGTACAATCTTGTAACAAATTTCGGAAAGTTTATGGACCCGCTGGCAGACAAGCTTCTGGTCTGCTCTGCGCTGATCTGTCTGATTGCACTTGACAGAATTCCGGCATGGATTGTGATTGTGATTATTTCCCGCGAGTTTATTATCAGCGGATTCCGTCTGATTGCTGCAGACAATGGTGTAGTGATCGCTGCAAGCTACTGGGGCAAGTTTAAAACCGCATCCCAGATGGTCACCGTGATTCTTCTGGTACTGAATATTCAAAATACGGTATTTACAGTACTCGGAACGGTATTTATTTATATTTCCCTGGTACTTACCGTCGTATCTCTGATTGATTATATCGCAAAAAACAAAGAAGTATTAAAGGATCAGAACTAATGAAAATTGACAGACTTCTGGCAGAACACCAGCTGCTGGTGACGACAGCCGAGAGCTGTACCGGAGGACTGGTAGCGTCTGCACTGGTAGATATTCCGGGAATTTCCGATTATTTTAAAGAGGGATATATCACTTATGCTCCCGAAGCAAAAGAAAAGATACTGGGAGTATTGCCGGAGACCATTTCCGATTATGGTGTCGTGAGTGAACAGACCGCACAGGAGATGGCGGAAGGTGCTGCAAAACAGGCACACGCGGGATGTGCGGTGGCTACAACGGGGGTTGCCGGACCCGGGGGAGGAACTTTAAAGACTCCGGTAGGAACGGTCTGTTTTGGATGTTTTGTGCAGGGAAAGATATTTTCCGGGACAGAACATTTTACCGGTACAAGAAGTGAAATAAGACATGCGGCTGCGGCATATGCCATTGCATTTCTGGAGCGGTGTATCATCAAAACATATGGAGGAACCTTATGCGAATCATAGCAGGAACAGCGCGCAGCCTGCCGCTGAAAACAATTGAGGGGCTGGAAACGCGCCCGACAACAGACAAGATCAAAGAGACATTATTCAATATGCTGCAGAATGATGTGCCGGGATGTTATTTCCTGGATCTGTTTGCGGGCAGCGGTCAGATCGGGTTAGAAGCAATCAGCCGCGGAGCTTTGTATGCGGTTTTTATTGAGAATAACCGGAAAGCGGCCAAATGCATTGAAGATAATATTGCATTCACAAAATTTACGAAGGAATCCAGACTGCTTACCACGGATGTGATCAGCGGAATCAGCAGTCTGGAGGGAAAATATACATTTGATATTATTTTTATGGACCCGCCATACCGGCAGGGACTTGAAGAAGATGTGCTGCGTTTCCTTTCAAAATCAAGTGTGTTGAAACCTGACACCATGATTATTGTGGAAGCATCGCTGGATACGGATTTTTCTTATCTGGATGAGCTGGGATTTTCCGTGATAAAGTTCAAAAAATATAAGACAAACATGCATGTCTTTATTCAACAGAAGAGGGTATAACAAACATGAAAAAAGCAATTTATCCGGGAAGTTTTGATCCACTGACATTCGGACATATGGACATCATCAACCGTGCTTCAAGAATTGTGGATGAGCTGGTCGTCGGAGTGCTCAACAACAGCGCAAAAAATTCGTTGTTTTCTTTAGAAGAACGTGTTAGTATGATAGAAGAGATGACAAAGGATATTCCAAACGTTACGGTGGCGTCCTTTGATGGTCTGTTGGTAGAGTTTATGAATAAAATAGATGCTACCATTATCGTGCGTGGGCTTCGTGCAGTGACAGATTTTGAGTACGAGCTGCAGATCGCACAGGCGAACCATGTGCAGGATTCTAATATTGAAACCATTTTCCTGACAAGTGATCTTTCTTATTCCTATTTAAGTTCGACAATTGTCAAGGAATTTGCGTCCTACGGTGGAGATATTTCCAACTTTGTACCGGAACGTTTTATTGAACGGATTTATAAGAAATATGAGAACAGATAGGAGAGATTTTCACTATGAGCAGTAAGATGGAACAGATTATTGAGGAAATCGAAGAGTATATTGATGGCTGTAAATTCCAGCCGCTCTCAAGTACAAAGATTATTGTCAACAAAGAAGAATTAGAAGAACTTATTGCGGAACTTCGCGCCAAAACACCGGAAGAAGTAAAGCGTTATCAGAAGATTATCAGCAATAAGGAAGCAATTTTAGCAGATGCACAGGCGAAGGCGGATCAGATCATTGCACAGGCACAGGTGCAGACCAACGAACTTGTCAGCGAGCATCAGATTATGCAGCAGGCATATGCACAGGCAAATGAAGTTGTTATGATCGCAACCAAGCAGGCCCAGGAAATTTTAGACAATGCTACCAATGAGGCAAACAGTCTGCGTGTCAGTGCCATGGGATATGCGGATGACCAGCTGCATGAGATCGAGGAGGTTTTGTCTAATTCCATCGAGACTTCTCAGGCGCGGTATGACAGTCTGATTTCTTCACTGCAGGGGTTCCTTGATGTAGTGACAAAGAACCGGGCACAGCTGTTTCCACAGACAGAAGCAGCAGAGGAGGCAGCCGCTTCTGCCGGACAGGCAGCAGAGTCTGCAGAGGAGCCACAGATTACCAATATTTCAGCTTCAGATGAGGATGCCCAGGAAAAGTAAAGGAATACAGCATCCAACGGTTAACAGTAAGAGGATTATTTTCTGTAATACATAGTTCCGGAGCGAGAGGCCGGTCTGGTGAAGGATGGAAGAGACCTGAAAAATGCCGGACAATCCTCCCCATGACAGGAATAACACTGCCAGAAGAGATTTTATATGTCTGGTGCAGGCAGAGGTGGAAAGCAGCGCAACACCGTTTGTAACTTCTAAGAATCCGGTGGCGGCCAGCGAAAACCAATGCGCCGGAAACGGCAGCGTCTGCAGCATTTCGCAGAAAATGGAAAACAGGATGATATAGCCGCATATTTTGATCAGGGTTTCAAATCCGTGAATGATGCCGGCATCAATGATTTGCATATCCATATGAAATCTTGATGCCGTTTCTTTTTGTGTAGAAGAAGGGGTTCTGTGATATAATAACAGCATACTCATTCCATACAAAAACGGAATGCCATAGATCAGAAAAACGTATACAGGAGATAACGGAAGCTGCAAAATTTCCTGAATGGCGGTTATGACAAATACGGGACTTAAGTTGTTTGTAAAGCAGCATAAGGCAGAGGCTTTTTCCCGGGAGATATAGTTACTGCTGTAAAAGTCGGCAGTCAGTTTGCAGCCGATGGGAAATCCAAACAAAAAACCACACAGTACGATGTAGCAGGCAGAAAATTTTTTCGGAAGAATTTCACTGCGCAGAATGACATACGAGAGGACACAAAAAGGGAGCAGTGTCGGAAGAATCTGTGTAAACCACAGCTGCAGCCCTTGTTTTGATGCCGAGACTGCTGCGTGGGGGAAACAGATAAAAAACAAAAATAGTATGCAACAGAGAAGAGTAAATACAAATTTTTTCATGATACAGTTTATGTGAGACAGGAGGAGTATATGAGTACATTAGAGCATTTATATCCGGAAAGGGTATTTTATTATTTCAAGCAGATCGCAGCAATTCCACATGGATCGGGAAACACCAAAGCGATCAGTGATTATCTGGTAAAATTTGCAAAAGAACACGCACTGACCTGGTATCAGGATGAAGCAAACAATGTGGTTCTTGTCAAGGAAGCATCCAAAGGTTATGAAAAGGCTCCGGCGATCATCATTCAGGGACACATGGATATGGTCTGTGAAAAAGAAAAAGACTGTAATCTTGACATGGATAAAGAAGGGCTGCGCCTGTATGTAGATGGAGATTTCCTGAAGGCAGAAGGGACAACGCTTGGCGGAGATGACGGAATTGCAGTGGCATATGCGCTGGCAATTTTGGAATCAGATGAAATTTCCCATCCGAAATTAGAAGTCGTGATTACCGTGGATGAAGAAATCGGAATGCTGGGGGCGGCTGTCATGGATCTGTCTATGCTGACCGGACATACCATGTTAAATATTGACAGTGATGAAGAGGGAATTTTCCTGACCGGCTGTGCGGGCGGTATGGCATTAAATGTTTCCATTCCCGTAACCCGTGTCAGACAGACGGGAAAGAAACTTTCTCTTATTGTGACCGGGCTTTCCGGCGGACATTCCGGCAGTGAGATCGATAAAGAACATGGAAATGCAGATCTTTTGATGGGACGCCTGCTGTATGGAATCTTTTCTCGTTCCCCGTTTGGAATTCTCACTTTGCATGGTGGGTTAAAGGACAATGCAATTCCAAGAGAATGTGAGGCAGAAATCCTGATTCCGGCAGAAAATACGCAGATTGTCTGTGAATATGTAAAAGAACTGAATGAAATATTAAAAAAAGAACTGGTGGAAACAGATCCGGGCGTGCAGGTGCTGATAGAAGAACAGGGCAATGCTGAAGCGGAAATATTAGATTATCATTCGGTAAGCCGTGTCATTTTTTATCTGCGCAATGTGCCAAACGGAATTCAGCATATGAGCCAGCTGTTAAACGGTCAGGTAGAAACTTCCTTAAATCTTGGAATTCTGGAATTAAAAGAAGATGCCTTGACATCGCTTACTTCGATCCGAAGCAGTGTAAAAACCCGCAAAGAAGATCTGTGTGCACGTGTTACGATGCTTGTGGAGATGCTTGGAGGAGAAGCAGAAGTGGAAGGTGATTATCCGGCGTGGGAGTATCGCACGGATTCTGCGCTGCGTCCGCAGGTAGAAAAAGTATACGAAGAGCTGTTTCATAAAAAACCTGTATTTTCCACGATTCATGCAGGGCTGGAGTGTGGCCTTCTTTCTGAAAAAATTCCGGATCTCGACTGCGTTTCTTTCGGACCGGACAATTTTGACATTCACACGCCAAAAGAGCATTTATCCATTTCTTCTACCGCAAGAGTATGGGATTTCCTTGTTGCATTTCTGCAGCAGGCAAACGTATGATTCGCCTGGACAAATTCCTGGCGGATTCCGGCGTCGGCACACGCACCGATGTGAAAAAACGAATCCGCGAGGGACGAATTACGGTAAATGATGCGGTGGCAAAGAAACCGGATCTTAAGGTTGATCCGGAACAGGATCAGATTCTGTTTGATCATCGTCCGGTGATTTATGAGAAGTATTCCTATTATCTCTTTCATAAACCGGCGGGCTGTGTGACGGCAAGATGTGACCGGTTAAACCGGACGGTTATGGATTTCTTCCCGGAGTCCATGCGAAAAGAGTTTGCACCGGTCGGAAGACTGGATAAGGATACGGAAGGTTTTTTGCTGATTACAAATGACGGAGAACTCACGCATCGCCTGCTGTCACCGGCTTATCATGTCAAAAAAACGTATTTTGTACAGGTAGATCAGAAAATTCCGGATACGACGGCAGGACAATTTGCAGAGGGCGTGGACATCGGCGATGAGAAGCGCACACTTCCGGCAGATCTCAAAATCCTTGGGGACCGTGAGGCGGAACTTACGATTTCGGAAGGCAGATTTCACCAGGTGAAGCGTATGTTTGCGTCGGTTGGATGTAAGGTGACATATCTGAAACGGATCTCCATGGGAACACTTACACTTGGAACATTAGAAAAGGCAACTTACCGTAAACTTACGGAACAGGAACTGGCTTCCCTGAAAAAAGAAGCGGAAAATAAACAATCATCAGGAGTATAAAATTATGTACGAAGGGTATCTGCCGATTTCAAAACAGGATATGCAGGAACGCGGGATTAAACAGCTGGATTTTGTATATGTGTGCGGAGACGCATATGTAGATCATCCGTCTTTTGGTCATGCAATCATTGCCAGACTGCTGGAGGCACATGGCTATACGGTGGGCATCATTGCGCAGCCGGACTGGAAGGATGATGCTTCTATTTCCGTGCTTGGCGTTCCAAGACTTGGCTTTTTGGTTTCTGCCGGAAATATGGATTCTATGGTAAATCATTATTCGGTATCCAAAAAACGCCGTGCAACCGATTCCTATACCCCGGGAGGCGTAATGGGAAAGCGACCGGATTATGCTACCGTGGTGTACTGTAATCTGATCCGGCATACATACAAGAAGACCCCGATCATTATCGGTGGAATTGAAGCCAGTCTGCGCCGTCTGGCACATTATGATTACTGGTCCAACAAGGTGAAACGTTCGATCCTGCTTGATTCCGGTGCAGATCTGATTTCTTATGGAATGGGAGAACACAGTATCATTGAAATCGCAGATGCATTGAATGCCGGAATCGATGTGCATGATATTACCTTTATTGACGGAACCGTATTTAAAACAAAAAACCGTGATCTGATCTATGACGCCATCGAGTTACCGGATTATGATGAGATCAAAGAAAATAAGCGTTCGTTTGCGCAGAGTTTTTATAAGCAGTACTGTAATACAGATCCATTTTCCGGAAAGCGCCTGTTTGAGCCTTACGGTGGAACCACATTTGTTGTGCAGAATCCACCGGCAAAGCCATTGACACAGACGGAAATGGATGAAGTCTATGCACTTCCGTATATGCGGAATTATCATCCGTCATATGAAAAAGACGGAGGGGTTCCTGCGATCCGGGAGATTAAGTTTTCCCTGATCAGCAACCGCGGATGTTTTGGAGGATGCAGTTTCTGTGCGCTGACGTTTCATCAGGGCAGAATTATCCAGACGAGAAGCCATGAGTCGATCATTGACGAGGCAAAACAGATCATTCAGGAACCGGACTTCAAAGGGTATATCCATGATGTCGGGGGACCTACGGCGAATTTCCGTGCACCGGCATGCAAAAAGCAGATGACGAAGGGAGCCTGTCCGACGAAACAGTGCCTGTTCCCAAAACCATGTAAGAATCTGGAGGTAGACCATAAGGATTACATTGCCCTGCTGAAAAAGCTGCGGGTGCTTCCGGGTGTGAAAAAAGTATTTATCCGTTCGGGTATCCGTTTTGACTATCTGATGTATGATAAGGATCGTACATTTTTGCGGGAACTGTGCGAGCATCATGTGAGCGGGCAGTTGAAGGTGGCACCGGAACATATCAGCAATACCGTTTTACAGAAACTGGGAAAGCCAAGTGTGGAAGTATATAACAGTTTTGTAAAAGCGTATAAAGATATGAATAAAAAAATCGGAAAAGAGCAGTATCTTGTGCCGTATCTGATGTCTTCCCATCCGGGATCGACGCTGAAAGAAGCGGTTGAACTGGCAGAGTATCTGCGGGATTTAGGTTACATGCCGGAACAGGTACAGGATTTTTATCCGACACCGTCAACGATTTCTACCTGCATGTATTATACAGGACTGGACCCGCGGACGATGGAACCTGTATATGTGGCAACCAATCCGCATGAAAAAGCCATGCAGCGTGCACTGATCCAGTATCGCAACCCGAAAAATTACGATCTGGTACATGAAGCATTAATCAAAGCAGGACGTCAGGATCTGATCGGATTTGATTCCAAATGTCTGATCCGTCCACGCCGGCCGAAAAAAGACGCGGGTACTTCCTACCGGTCATCCAGACAGGGAAAGAAGGCACCGGCAGGCAAGGCTGCTGCCGGAAAGATGGTGACCGCAAAACACAAAAAGAAAACCATCCGCAACATCCATAAAAAGAAGTAGGAAACGTTATGAAAACATTTACCATCGGCACGAATGATGCCAACCAGCGGTTTGATAAATATTTAAAAAAACTGCTGCCCAATGCATCGGTCAGTTTTTTATATAAGATGCTTCGAAAAAAGAATATTACTTTGGACGGAAAAAAAGCGACCGGGAAGGAGACGCTGCAAAAAGGCGCGCAGGTAGCGGTGTTTTTCAGTGATGAAACACTGCATAAATTTATGCAGGATACAAAAAAACTGCAGGAAGAGTTTCACATGCTGCAGCGTCTGCCAATGAAGGGGCTTTCCATCATTTATGAAGATACGGATATTCTCATCGCGGATAAGCCATACAATATGCTTTCCCAGAAAGCAAAAGAACAGGATCTGTCTGCCAATGAATATCTGCTCGGCTATCTGATCCGGAGCGGGGCACTTTCTCTGGAGACATTCGGCACGTTTCGTCCGTCAGTGTGCAACCGGCTGGACCGCAATACGACAGGACTTCTTCTGATGGGCAAAACGCTTGCCGGCGCACAGATGCTTTCCGAGGGGCTGCGGGAACGTACCATTCATAAATTTTACCGTGCCATTGTATCCGGGAACGTTACAAAACCGGTACATCTGTCCGGATGGCTTATCAAAGACGAACATACCAATCAGGTAAAGATTCTGACACAGGAACAAAAAGATGCTGTACGGATTGAGACTTCTTATACGTCCGTACAGGCGAAAGGAACATGCAGTCTGTTGGAAATCTGCCTGATTACCGGAAAAACACATCAGATTCGTGCACATCTGGCATCTGTCGGTCATCCGGTTATCGGAGATCGCAAGTATGGGGACCCGTCAGTGAATCACAAATTTTATGGTACCTTTCATGTGGATCATCAGCTGCTTCATGCGTATCGTCTGGAATTTCCGGACGGAAGAGTTTTTACTGCTCCGATGCCCGAAATATTTAAAGAAATTATGGAAAAGGAGCGTGGATAGCAGATGCCGACCTGGAATTCAAGGGGACTGCGCGGATCAACACTGGAGGATCTTTTAAACCGTACAAACGAAAAATATGCACACAACGGTCTGGCGCTGATCCAGAAGATCCCGACACCGATTACTCCTATTAATATTGATAAAGAAACCAGACACATCACACTTGCCTATTTTGAACAGAAAAGTACCGTGGATTATATTGGAGCTGTACAGGGAATTCCGGTGTGTTTCGATGCAAAAGAATGCAACACCGACACCTTTCCGCTTGCCAATGTTCATCCGCATCAGGTGGCTTTTATGGAGCAGTTTGAAAAGCAGGAGGGAATAGCGTTTCTTCTGATATCTTTTACGCACAGGGAGGAATTTTATTATCTGCGTTTTTCCGATCTGGAGAAGTTCTGGAACCGGGCTCTGGATGGTGGACGGAAAAGCTTTCGGTATGAGGAGCTGAATCCGGCCTATTTTCTGCCAAAGGTATCAGGGGTACTGATTCCCTATCTTCAGGTTCTCCAGAAGGATTTAGAGGACAGGGATTGACAATCTTTGGAATATTTCTTATAATAGCGTTGTTTCATGTGCTACCAAATTATCACGGTATCACTTTAAAATAGTAAAGCGAGAGGTTCGATTATGACAGACCAGATGTTACATACGCCGGACGGAGTCCGGGATATTTATAACGGAGAGTGCAAACAGAAACTACTGTTGCAGGAGAGATTACACGATGTATTGCGTCAATATGGATATCGTGATATTCAGACACCAACGTTTGAATTTTTTAATATTTTTGGAAAAGAAATCGGTACAACACCATCCAAAGATCTGTATAAGTTTTTTGACAAGGACGGAAGCACGCTGGTACTTCGTCCGGATTTTACTCCATCTATTGCAAGAAGTGCTGCAAAGTACTATACCGAGGATGATATGCCGGTAAAACTTTGTTATATGGGAAACACGTTTATCAATTCCAACGCGTATCAGGGACGCTTAAAGGAAACGACACAGTGCGGTGCGGAGCTGATCGGAGACGGAACGGTTGCTGCTGACGCAGAAATACTTGCCATGGTAGTGGAGTCCCTTCTTTCGAGCGGACTGAAAGAATTTCAGATCTCGGTGGGACATGCACAGTTTTTCCGCGGGCTGGCAGAGGCGGCAGGACTTGATGAGGAACAGCAGCAGGAATTAAGAGAACTGCTTGCCAATAAAAATTATTTCGGTGTGGAAGAAATGGTAGAGGGAATGCATTTAAATGACACGTTAAAGAAACTGTTTTCCCTTCTCGGAAGTTTTGAGACACAGGTAGAAGAACTTGCTGAGGCAAAGTCTCTTGCTTCGGATTACCCGAACATTCTTTCCGCAATTACTGATCTGGAAAAACTCGGATCGTTTCTGCGGTTATACGGAATTGAAAAATACGTTTCGTTTGAACTCGGAATCATCAGCAATTACCATTATTATACCGGTATTATTTTTGCAGGATATACATTTGGAACAGGAGAACCTGTGGTAAAGGGAGGACGCTATGACAGGCTGCTTACATATTTCGGAAGAAAAGCACCGGCCATTGGTTTTGCCATTGTTGTGGACCAGCTTCTTTCCGCTCTTTCCAGACAAAAGATCACACTTCCGTCCGAAGAGAAAAATCAGATGATCGTTTACGCGGAAAATAAGATTGCGGAAGCAGTAGAAAAAGCGAAAGAACTTCGCGCTCAGGGAATTTCGGTTTCTCTGATCCAGATGCAGGAAGGCCGGAGCAAAGATGATTATCTGAGCTATGCCATGAAGGATCACGTTTCAAAAGTAGAATTTATAGAGGAAGCATAGGAGGAGATCATGGAAGAAAAGAGATATCTGACGTTTGCACTGGGAAAGGGACGTCTGGCAAAAAAGACACTCGAACTGTTTGAAAAAATAGGAATCACCTGTGATGAGATCCGTGATCCGGATACCCGTAAACTGATCTTTGTCAATGAGGAACTTGGACTTCGGTTTTTTCTTGCCAAGGGACCGGATGTGCCTACATATGTAGAGTATGGTGCAGCCGATATTGGAATTGTCGGAAAAGACACGATTTTAGAAGAGTCGAGAAATATTTATGAAGTGCTGGATCTTGGATTCGGAAAATGCAAAATGTGCATCTGTGGACCGGAAAGTGCTGCGGAACTTTTGCAGCATCATGAACAGATCCGTGTGGCAACCAAGTATCCGCGGATTGCCAAAGATTATTTTTATAACAAAAAACATCAGACGGTTGAGATTATCAAGCTGAATGGTTCCATCGAACTTGCACCGATCGTTGGACTATCAGAGGTAATCTGTGATATAGTAGAGACAGGTACGACCTTGCGTGAAAACGGGCTGACGGTGTTAGAGGAAGTTTGTCCGCTTTCTGCACGCGTGGTCGTAAACCAGGTAAGTATGAAAATGGAAAATGAACGAATCACAAAACTGATCCGCGATTTGAAAAAAGTCATTTAGGAGGGACATCATGAGAATTTTAAAACTTACAGAGGATACCAGAAAAGATATTCTGCAGAATCTCTTAAAAAGAAGCCCGAATAATTACGGTGAGTTTGAAGGCCGTGTAAACGCCATTATTGAAGAAGTGCGAAATAACCGCGATCAGGCAGTTTTTAATTATACCAAGCAGTTTGACGGCGCGGACATCAATGCCGGCAATATTCTTGTAACAGAAGAAGAGATTGCCGAGGCCTATGAACAGGTTGACACGACATTGCTTGCAGTGATCCGCAAGTCTCTTGTAAATATCAAAAAATATCATGAAAAACAGGTACAGAATTCCTGGTTTACGACAGAGGACGGTATCATTCTTGGACAGAAAGTTACCGCACTTGCGACGGTTGGTGTCTATGTTCCGGGCGGAAAGGCCGTGTATCCTTCTTCCGTACTGATGAATGTTCTTCCGGCAAAAGTTGCGGGAGTAGACCGTATTGTAATGTGTACGCCACCAGGCAAAGATGGAAAAGTATATCCTTCTACTCTGGTTGCAGCCAAAGAAGCCGGAGTTGATGAGATCTATAAAGTCGGTGGAGCACAGGCAATTGCTGCCATGGCATTTGGAACCGAAAGTGTGCCAAAGGTTGACAAGATTGTCGGACCGGGAAATATTTATGTCGCACTTGCCAAAAAAGCAGTGTTTGGTTATGTCAGCATTGATTCCATTGCAGGACCGAGTGAGATTTTAGTGCTTGCGGATGAGACTGCAAATCCACGCTATGTTGCAGCGGATCTGTTATCCCAGGCAGAACATGATGAGATGGCATCTGCAATTCTGATCACCACAAGCCAGAAACTTGCAGAAGAAGTATCTGCAGAGATTGATCAGTTTGTCGCAGAACTTTCCAGAAAAGAGATCATCCAGAAGTCCCTGGACAATTACGGATATATTCTTGTGGCAGATAATATGGAAGAAGCAATTGATACCGTAAATGCGATTGCATCCGAACATATGGAAATCGTCACAGCAGATCCGTTCCACGTAATGACAAAGATCCGCAATGCCGGTGCTATCTTTATCGGAGAGTATTCCTCCGAGCCGCTTGGCGATTACTTTGCCGGACCAAACCATGTTCTTCCGACAAACGGAACGGCCAAGTTCTTTTCCGCACTTTCCGTGGATGATTTTATTAAAAAGTCCAGCATTATTTCTTACTCACGGGAAGCGCTTGAAAAAGTACATAAAGATATTGAGCAGTTTGCAGAATGTGAGAAACTGACCGCACATGCAAACTCCATCCGCGTTCGGTTTGAGTAGTATATGGGAAAGAAAGTCTAAAAGGAGCAGATTATGGAAAAAAGACAGATCAGCACAACACGCAAAACAAAAGAGACGGACATTCAGGTGACTTTAAATCTGGATGGAAGCGGTATTTCCCATATTGAGACAGGCATTGGATTTTTTGATCATATGCTGGAGGGATTTTCCAAGCACGGTTTCTTCGATCTGCATATGGAATGTGATGGAGATCTTCAGGTCGACAGCCATCATACGATCGAAGACTGCGGAATCGTACTTGGAGATGCGATCAAAAAGGCATTGGGGGACAAAAGCGGAATCAAACGATTTGGAAGCTGTATCCTTCCGATGGATGAGACACTTGTTTTGTGTGCGGTAGATCTATCCGGACGTCCATATCTTGTATTTGACGGCGAATTTACTACGGAGCGTCTGGGAACACTTGATACCGAAATGATCCGTGAATTTTTCTATGCGGTCTCCTACAGTGCGGGCATGAATCTGCACATTAAGGTGTTAAGCCCCGGAAATAATCATCATATGGCAGAAGCGATGTTTAAGGCATTTGCCAGAGCTTTGGATGAAGCGGTTTCCCATGATCCGAGAGTAAAAGGAATTCTGTCAACGAAAGGAAGTTTGTAATACATGAAACAAAAAAACATTGTCGCGACGCTTTATTTAAAAGATGGTCATGCAGTAAGATCCATGACCGATTTTACGCCGGTAGATGCGAATGTTTATCGACTGTGCCAGTTATACAACGACAGTGGAGTTGACAAGATCATTATTTTTGACCTGTCTACCAGCGATGATGAGCATGAAAAGAATGTCAATACGATTCGAAACATCAATCGCAACATTGATATTAAAGTATGCGCAGGAGGAAACATTAACCGTCTGGAAGACATCAAAAAACTTTTGTTTGCGGGATGCCTGCAGGTGATTTTAAATGCTTCTAAGCCTTCGAGCATCGGACTGGCGGAGGAAGCCAGTGCACGTTTTGGCAAAGACCGGATTCTGCTCTCTATCAACAATGTGGATTTTATTTTTAAGAATCAGGATTCGATTGAAAATACATTCCATGAAGCACTGGTGTTAAATCCGGAAATTCTGGATGCACTGGAAAATCTGACCAACATTCCGTATGTGGTGGAACTTCCGGATTATAATTTTGACGAGATCGTAAGGCTGCTGAAGCGGGAAAAAATCCGAGGAATTGCGGGTCCGTTCATCAATGATACTTCAACGGATATTATGAAGTTAAAGTCTTCTCTGCTTCAGGAAGGCATCAATATGTATAATTTTGCACCGGATCTGTCCTGGGAGGATCTGAAACTGAATTCGGACGGAATGGTTCCGGTCATTGTGCAGGATTACCGTACAGATGAAGTGCTGATGCTTGCATACATGAACAAAGAGGCGTTTGATACGACAATTAATCTCGGGAAAATGACTTACTGGAGCAGAAGCCGTGATGAACTCTGGACCAAAGGCCTGACTTCCGGGCATTTCCAGTATGTGAAATCCCTGACGGCTGACTGCGACTTTGATACGATTCTGGCAAAAGTCTCCCAGGTAGGGGCTGCCTGTCACACCGGAAACCGTACCTGTTTTTTCAATAGCATCGTACAAAAAGAGTATGTTGAGAAAAATCCGCTGAAGGTACTTGAGAGCGTGTATGATATTATCAAGGAACGTAAAGCACATCCGCAGGATGGTTCCTATACCAATTATCTGTTTGGGAAAGGAACCGATAAAATTTTGCAGAAACTTGGGGAAGAGTGTACGGAAATTGTAATTGCAGCGAAAAATCCGGAACCGGAAAACATCAAATACGAGATTTCCGATTTTCTGTATCACTGTATGGTGCTTATGGTGGAAAAAGGCATTACCTGGGAAGAGATTGCCAATGAACTTGCCCAGCGATAAAAAATAAATGTTAAGAGGTATCTATGAGAAAACTAGCTTTAAGTGACGAGATTCTGATGCAGATTGAAAAACCTGCACGCTATATCGGTAATGAGCTGAATTCTGTAGTAAAAGATGACACATCGCAGATTCGTTTTGCGATGTGTTTTCCTGATGTATACGAAATTGGTATGTCACATCTTGGAATTCAGATCCTATACGACATGTTTAACCGCAGAGAGGACACCTGGTGTGAACGTGTCTATTCCCCATGGCCGGATCTGCATAAAATTATGAAGGAGCAGAATATTCCGCTGTTCGGACTTGAGTCCCAGGAACCGATCAAAAACTTTGATTTTGTCGGTCTGACTCTGCAGTATGAGATGTGCTACACCAATATTTTACAGATTCTGGATCTGGCACAGATTCCGCTTCTTTCGGCTGACCGTGGGGACGAAGACCCGATTATTTTAGGTGGAGGACCATGTTCTTATAATCCGGAACCGATTGCAGACTTTTTTGATTGTTTTTATATTGGAGAAGGGGAGACACAGTATGATACATTTTTAAATCTCTATAAGTCGATGCGGGCATCCGGACAGTATTCAAGAAAGGCATTTCTGCATGAGGCGGCAAAAATAGAGGGCATTTATGTCCCGTCGCTGTATGAAGTCCGTTACAAAGAAGATGGCACGATAGCGGCATTTACTCCTGTTTATGATGATATTCCGGCAACCATCAAAAAGCAGGTGGATATGGATCTGACCGGCTCGGTTTATCCGGAAAAACCGGTGGTTCCATTTATCAAAGCAACACAGGATCGCGTGGTGCTTGAAATACAGAGGGGCTGTATCCGCGGATGCCGTTTTTGTCAGGCCGGCATGATTTACCGGCCAAACCGGGAAAAGGGCGTAAAACGACTGAAAGAACTTGCACAAACCATGCTTGCGTCGACCGGCTATGAAGAGATTTCCTTAAGTTCTCTCAGTTCATCGGATTATTCCGATCTGGAGGAACTGATCAATTTCCTGATTGAGGAGTGTGACAAAAAACATGTCAATATTTCCCTGCCATCCCTTCGTATTGATGCCTTTTCCCTTGATATTATGCAGAAAGTGCAGGACATCAAAAAAAGCAGTCTGACATTTGCCCCGGAGGCAGGTTCCCAGAGACTGCGAAATGTCATCAATAAAGGCCTGACGGTTGACAATATTCTGACAGGTTCCCATGATGCGTTTGTCGGCGGCTGGAATAAGGTCAAGCTTTATTTTATGCTTGGACTTCCAACGGAAACAGAAGAAGATATGCGGGCGATCCCGGAACTGGCAAACGAGATTGCCGCTTTGTATTATGACACCGTGCCAAAGGAACAGAGAAACGGAAAATGCCAGATTACAATCAGTACTTCCTTTTTTGTACCGAAACCTTTTACCCCGTTCCAGTGGGCTACCATGTTAGATCCATCGGATTATCTGGCGCGTGCCAAGATTGTCAATGATCATGTAAAGGAACAGTTAAACCACAAGAGTATCCGTTACAACTGGCATGAAGCCGATGTGACGGTATTGGAAGGAATTCTTGCGCGCGGAGACCGTAAGATTTCAAAAGCAATTCTTTATGTGTATGAACACGGCGGATTTTTCGATGCGTGGTCGGAATTCTTTCACTATGATCTGTGGCTGGAGGCATTTGCTGCATGTGGCATTGATATTGATTTTTATACCAAGAGAGCACGAAGCGATGATGAAATTTTCCCGTGGGATTTTATTGATGTCGGTGTGACAAAGGCATTTATGCTGCGTGAATGGAAAACCGCGCTCAGTGAGACGGTGACACCAAACTGCCGGATGCGCTGTTCCGGATGTGGTGCAAGACAATTTGGAGGAGGTGTCTGCTTTGAAAATCAGAATTAAATTTCGAAAATGGGGTGTCATGAAATTCATCGGACACCTGGATATGATGCGCTATTTTCAGAAAGCGGTCCGGCGTGCAAAGATTGATATCCGTTATTCGGAAGGATATTCTCCGCATCAGATTATGTCCTTTGCGGCGCCGCTTGGAGTCGGAATCACAAGCGATGGCGAATATTTTGATATTGAAGTCAATGAATCCATGACATCTAAGGAGGCAGTCGCTGCACTGAATGAAACCATGGTAGATGGTGTGGAGGTTACTTCCTATGTGAAACTGCCGGATAAAGCGAAAACCGCGATGTCAATTGTGGCAGCAGCGGATTACCGGCTGAGCTATAAAGAAGGGTACGAAAGTCCGTTTTCAACGGAAGAATGGAAAAGAATCGTCAAAGAACGGTTTTTGGACAGCCCACAGTTTACCATTATCAAAAAGACGAAAAAAAGTGAACGGGAAGTGGACCTAAAACCATTGGTATACGCGTTTTCCGTTGAAGAGGAGCAGGGACGCCCGGCATTTTTCCTGCAGGTTTCTACGGGCAGTGTGGATAATATCAAACCGGAACTGGTACTTTCATCGGTTTATCAGCTTTGCGGACTGGAATACTGCGAATCCGCAATCCAGATCCACCGGCTCGAAGTTTATGCGAGGGATGAACAGGGGCAGCTGGTTGGGCTTTCCGGCATGGGAGAGGAAATTGTTTAAATGAATCGGATCGTTGTCACAAAACTGGAACATCATCAGACAGAGTATCTTGCTTATCTGGTTTTGGATGAGAACCGGAAGCTGCAGGAACTTCAGGTTTTTGAATCGGAAGAAAATACTCTGCTGGATCATATTTATGTAGGATATGTAGAGAAGATTGTGCCCAATATTCATGCCGCTTTTGTGCGCATTGCGGATGGACAGAAATGCTATCTTCCGCTGAATGATGTGAAAAACCCGGTGTATACCAGAAAATTATCCAAAAAAGAAGCGCTCTGTGAAGGGGATGAGTTGCTGGTGCAGGTTGTAAAAGATGCGGTAAAAACCAAAGATCCGGTCGTAAGCACCAAACTTGTAGTGCATGGACATTACTGTTTCCTTTCGACAGAGAATACCTGTCTTGGCGTTTCTAAAAAATTATCCCAGGAGGAGTCAAAAAGACTGTCGGCTCTTTTAGAGAACACGTGTAAGGATCATGAAGCAGAAGGGTACGGGCTGGTATTCAGAACCAATGCAGGGGCGGTTCCGGAAACCGAATTATGCGAAGATATCGAGCTGGTGCAGAAAGAATACCGGGCTTTAAAGAAGACCGGTACGCATCAGAATGCCGGAGATCTGGTGTACCGGAATCTCCCCGGCTATCTGGCGCGGTTAAAAGCAGAAAATTTTGAAAAAACAGATCTGGTTCTTACGGATGGTCAGGATCTGTATCAGGAGATCTGTGCATACCTTCCCCATCTTGTGGAAGAAAAGAAAGTGCAGCTTTACCGGGATGATGCGGTCAGTCTTTCGACTTTATATCATCTGCGGGGCAATATGCAGGAACTGCTTTCTTCCAAAGTATGGCTTGATTCCGGAGCCAATATTATCATTGAATCTCTTGAAACCCTGACGGTCATTGATGTCAACAGCGGAAAAAACCGGTCCCGCCGGGAAGAGGCTTTATTTGCGATCAATGTTGAAGCGGCAAAAGAGATTGCACGGCAGCTTCGTCTGCGTAACATTTCAGGGATGATCCTCGTGGATTTCATCAATCTGAAAAAGAAAGAACAGCAGCAGAAGCTGATTTCCGTTATTCGGGAGGAATTACAAAAAGATTCGGTTCCCGCAAATTTTATCGATATTACCAGACTTGGTCTGGTGGAACTGACCCGGAAAAAAGTATACAAATCTTTGCGTGAAATTTTATCATAAACAGCTTGACGAACAGGTGGTCATGTGCTATTATACACTAGTATGCCGCACAGTGAGGTAAAAGTTTGCTTATTGGCAACACCGTAACTGGCGAGTAATGATAAATAGGAGGTGCCATATGTACGCAATTATAGCAACAGGTGGTAAACAGTACAAAGTATCCGAAGGCGATATCATTACCATTGAAAAGCTTGGAGTTGATGCTGGTGAGAAGGTTACTTTTGATCAGGTATTAGCAGTATCCGGAGACGATATGAAGGTTGGAAACCCAACAGTAGCCGGAGCAACTGTTGAAGCTTCTGTCATCAAAGAAGGCAGAGCAAAGAAAGTAATCGTTTACAAGTACAAGAGAAAAACCGGTTATCACAAGAAGAACGGACACAGACAGTCGTTCACCCAGGTTAAGATTGAAAAGATTAATGGATAATCGATAGGAATTGTTATATGATTACTATAACGATTTTACAGGATCATGAAGATGCAGTGGGATTTCACTGCATCGGTCATTCCGGATATGCGGAAGCAGGAAGTGATATTATCTGCGCAGGTGTTTCGGCACTTGTGATAAATACGATCAATTCCATAGAGACTTTCACAGAGGATTCTTATCATATTGATACAGAAGAGACATCCGGGCTGATTGATTTCAGACTTGATCAGAAAGCCGGTCATGATACACAGCTTCTGATGAAGTCCATGGTTCTGGGCTTACAAGGAATACAAAATGATTATGGGAATGAGTATATCATTCTTGATTTCAAGGAGGTGTAGGACATGTTGAATATGAACCTTCAGTTTTTTGCTCATAAAAAGGGAGTTGGTTCTACAAAGAACGGCCGTGATTCCGAGTCCAAGAGATTAGGAGCAAAGAGAGCAGACGGACAGTTCGTAAAGGCTGGCAATATTCTCTATAGACAGCGTGGTACAAGAATTCATCCAGGTGTGAATGTTGGTATCGGTGGAGACGACACATTATTTGCTAAAGTAGATGGTGTTCTTCGTTTCGAGAGAGTAGGAAGAGATAAGAAGCAGGCTTCTGTATATCCAGTAGACAACGAGTAGTTTACAAAACCCCGACTTTTTGAGCCGGGGTTTTATCGTTATGTAGGAGAGAGATTATGTTTGCAGACCGTGCAAAAATTATTATCAAATCAGGAAAAGGCGGAGACGGACATGTGTCCTTCCGTCGTGAAAAATATGTGCCGAACGGTGGTCCGGACGGTGGCGATGGAGGAAAAGGCGGAGATGTCATTTTCTTAGTAGACGAGGGAATCAATACGCTTGCAGACTATCGGCACAGACGAAAATTCGCAGCAGAACCGGGCGAAGAAGGTGGCAAGAAAAACTGCCATGGAAAAAATGGTGCAGATCTGATATTAAAAGTTCCGGAGGGAACAATTATAAGAGATGCGGCATCCGGAAAAGTAATTGCCGATATGTCAGGGGAAAATAAGCGTTCTGTCATTTTGCATGGCGGCCGTGGAGGACTTGGCAATCAGCACTTTGCAACTTCCACCATGCAGGCTCCAAAATATGCCCAGCCGGGACAGGAAGCCATCGAGATTGAAGTTCAGCTGGAACTTAAAGTGATCGCGGATGTGGGACTGGTTGGTTTCCCGAATGTCGGAAAATCCACCTTTTTATCGCGTGTGACCAATGCACAGCCAAAGATCGCCAATTACCATTTTACGACATTACAGCCAAATCTGGGTGTTGTTGACATGGAAGACGGAAACGGTTTTGTGATTGCGGATATTCCGGGACTGATTGAAGGTGCTTCCGATGGTGTCGGTCTGGGACATGAATTTCTCCGGCATATTGAAAGAACCAAAGTCATTATCCATATTGTGGATGCGGCCGGAACCGAAGGACGTGATCCAATTGCGGATATTCATGCCATTAACCGGGAACTGGATGCATATAATCCGGACTTGTTGAAGAAACCACAGGTAATTGCAGCAAACAAGATTGATGCAATTTATGGCAATGAAAACGAAATTATTTCTGCGCTTCGTGCAGAATTTGAGGAAAAAGAAGGCATTAAAGTGTATCCGATTTCTGCGGTGAGCGGTCAGGGTGTTCGGGAATTACTGTTTCATGTACGTGAACTTCTGGCAAAATGTCCGAAGGAAGCCGTTGTCTATGAGCAGGAATTTGATCCGGCACTTGGCTTCTTTAAGGATGAACCATATACAATTACCCGTGCAGAAGACGGTGCCTTTGTTGTAGAGGGTCCAAAGATTGAAAAAATGCTTGGATATACAAACATGGATTCCGAAAAAGGATTTTTATTCTTCCAGAAATTCCTTCGGGAACAGGGCATCTTAAAGGAACTGGAAGAACAGGGCATACAGGATGGAGATACTGTCCGTATGTATTATAACGAATTTGATTATTATAAGTAACAGGAGGAAACGCTATGAACAGCAGACAGCGCGCCTATCTGGGAAGCCTTGCCAACAATATAGATCCGATCTTTCAGATTGGAAAAGCATCTCTGACACCGGAGATCATTGAAGCACTTGATGCCGCATTGGAAAAGAGAGAACTGATTAAAGTCTCTGTATTGAAAAACTGTATTGATGATCCGAAGGAGATCGCTTCTGTCATTGCAGAGCGTACACATTCCAATGTCGTAAAAGTAATCGGAAAGAAAATGATCTTTTACCGCAAGGCAAAGAAGAATCCAAAGATTAAACTTCCGGAATAAGACACATGAATATCGGAATATTAGGAGGGTCTTTTGATCCAATTCATAACGGACATCTTCATATGGCAAAATGTGCATACGAATCTTATGCACTGGACCAGGTATGGCTTATTCCCGCCGGACACTCTCCAAATAAGGATGAGCATGGGATGACCGATGCCAAAGACCGGTTTCAAATGTGTAAACTGGCCGCACAGCCGTATCCCTGGATGACGGTCAGCCGGTTGGAGCTTGACAGTGCCGAGAGAAGCTACACATACCGCACCATGGAGAAATTGTCGGAACAGTTTCCGATGCATCGTTTCTTCTTTATTATGGGTGGAGATTCTCTGGACTATTTTGAACAATGGAAACAACCGGAACGAATTGCCAAACTGGCTACCATTCTGGTGATCCCGAGGGATCTTTTTACCATCGCTGCACTGGAGAAGAAGATCCGTTTGTTGCAGGAACAATTTCCCTGTGATATCCGGATCGTTCCCTGTGAACGTTTTTTGATGTCTTCCACAAAGATCCGCCAGGCACTGATGAGAGGAGAACATCCGGAACATGCGTTTCCGGAAGAAGTATCTGCGTATATTCGCAGGCATCATCTGTATCAATCGTAAAGAAGTGGAGCAAAACGTATGGAACGAGAAGAAATACAAAAGAGATTGAAAAAAGAACTGGATAAAAACCGCTATGAGCATACGCTTGGGGTCATGTATACGGCAGGAAGCCTTGCCATGGCATATGGATATGATTATGAGAAGGCGATGATCGCAGGACTTCTGCATGATTGCGCCAAATGCCTCCCGACAGAGAAAAAGATTTCTCTCTGTGAAAAAAACGATATCCTGATTTCTAAAGTAGAGCGTGAAAATCCAGGACTTCTCCATGCAAAAGCAGGTATGGTTTTGGCAGAGGAAGCATATGGAGTAAAGGACCCGCAGATCCTTCATGCCATCAAGGTGCATACAACCGGAGAGCCGGATATGAATACATTGGATAAGATTATCTACATTGCCGATTATATTGAACCTTTAAGATGTGAAGCTCCCCATCTTTCGATCATAAGACAGATTGCCTTTTCGGATCTGAATCAGTGTATGGCAGAAATCTTATATGATACTCTGCATTATTTAAGCGGGAGAAAAGGCAGTGTAGACCCAACGACCCAGTTAACCTATCAATTTTATGAACCGTATGGAAAGGATCAGCCATGGAAACATTAGAAATCGTAAAGACCGCCGTAGAAGCGCTCAGAGATAAAAAGGCAGAGGATGTAACCGTTATTGATATTACAGGAGTTTCCTCTATCGCCGATTATTTTATTATTGCAAACGGAAACAACCAGAATCAGCTGACTGCAATGCAGGATGCTGTAGATGAAGCATTATACAAAGCAGGGCTGCATGCAAAGCAGATTGAAGGAAATAATAAGTCGACATGGATTCTGATGGACTATGAGGATATCATTGTGCATCTGTTTTCCAAAGAAGACCGTCTGTTCTATGATCTCGAACGCATCTGGAGAGATGGAAAGATCATTGAGATGTAATTCCAACAGGTATTTTGTGTAACAGACATGATTGATTATAAAGAGTGATTATAAATGAAAAGTGAGAGAATAACTTTTTTCCTACGGATATGAAAGGGAAGAAGGTTATTCTCTTTTTTTGTGACAAAATAATATAGCAGGTTATAAATATTAATAGAACAGATAATTAGCTACCGAATTTCCGGAGAGTAATCCGGAGAGTAATAGGAAACTACGAGATACTCGCCGCTGTGCAGTGTATTATCTTCCGAGATTCCATTCAGTTCGCACACCTCATCGATAAACTGCGCACGGGAGGTACGGTCAGAGACAGCATATTGATCGGCAAGAGACCACAAAGAATCTCCCTTTTGTAATTGGACACTTGTGTAATATTTATGAACCGGCTGTTCGGCTCTGGAACCGGCAAATGTAATAATACTGTTTCCAATCAGAATAACGGCGAAGATGACAAGAACACAGACCAGAACAATCACGCGTTTCTGGGTCTGAACGGTATGTTCTCTTCGGGTGAGACTTTCATTTGCACGAGGTGAGATTTTTTCATTATATACCCTTTTCATAATAAATTCCTCCTGTTTTATCCGAAATCGAACATTTGTTTGCATGAGATAAATATAATACACGAACATGCGTTTGTCAATAGAAAATACGAACAAATTTTCGGAATATACGTTTGCGTTCTATGTTGTAGTATGATAAACTAAGATCATAAAGAAATACGCCCGGAGGTAACGCATTATGGCATATGGAAAAATCTCAGATAAACAGAGAGAAATTCTGGAATATATAAAAAAAGAAATCTTAAACAAAGGATATCCGCCAACAGTCCGTGACATTTGTGAAGCGGTTCATTTAAAGTCCACATCATCCGTCCATTCCCACCTGGAGACACTTGAGAAAAACGGATATATCCGTCGTGATCCGACAAAGCCGCGTGCAATCGAAATCGTGGATGATAACTTCAATCTGACGCGGCGTGAAGTGGTGAATGTCCCTATGATCGGGCAGGTAGCCGCCGGTCAGCCGATGCTTGCCGTTGAGAATATTGATGCCTATTTCCCGATTCCTGCAGAGTATATGCCAAATGCAGAGTCCTTTATGCTGAAGGTGAAGGGCGAGAGCATGATCAATGCAGGTATTTTTGACGGGGACAATATCATTGTGGAGCGCTGCAGTACCGCACAGAATGGGGAAATGGTTGTTGCTTTAGTCGATGATTCCGCAACGGTCAAGACTTTTTACAAAGAAGACGGGCATATCCGGCTGCAGCCGGAAAATGATGCGATGGACCCGATCATAGTTCCGGACTGTAAGATTCTCGGAAAAGTGTTTGGGGTTTTCCGGTTATTCCGGTAAAAATAAGCGTGCAAGTCAGAATGAAAAAACCGGAAAAATCATGAAAAAAATTTTAAACCATGCTATCACTGGTTGTTAAAGTTGCTTTTGTGATTGAGAAGATAAGAGCAATAAGATTATCATTAGCTGATCTTTCAAATAGATTAGGTAGCGCATCTTTAAATTCATCCATAGCAAAGATAGTATTTAAAATTTCCATAAGCTCATCATGAAATGCTGAAATTCCATTAAGTTACTTTGTAACAACGGGTATTTATAATGATTCTTATACAAATGAACCACATTTCTATGACATTGAGCATGAGACAGTGAATTCATTAGAAGAGATCGATCTTCCATAATGTTAGTGATATTGCTACAGAAAAAGTGACTTTTTGGGTAGCATAATATTGTAGGGATGATTTGATTAGGAGAAGACAATGATAATAAACGAACTTGGAATGAGGGAAATCTCTGCGGAGGAAGCAAGAAAAATTGGTGTAGATCTTACTTATGTCGGGGTCTGCAAGAAATTACGTAAACTAGCAAAACTTGATCGCTTGCAACTAGATGAAACAATGCATCGAAATAATTTAAATTTACATCTGTTTAAATATATCAAGTATTGCGGGTTATCTCCACTTGAGTATATTAAGGAATATTTGTCCAATTTGCAACCATACATGATAGAAAGACGAAAAGATCAAGAAAAGCAAGCATCCTTTATTTGTGTAGTTGATAATATGTATCGTATATCTGTATATATTAAGGCTGATAATTCTTTTGGTGATGAAATGATCATATCGTTTCATGAAGATAATATTAGGGGAGTTGCTAAAACAAATAGTCTTATTAAAAATACTAAAGATCGCTTGGTTCCCGTAATTGCAGACAGTTATGGTAGTATAAACAGGGAGAATGGCAATGTATCCGTAAAGCTGTTTGTTCAGCGTGGAATGAAAACCTTGCCTATAGATGTTATTGGCTTTAAATGTAAAGATGTTTTTATTGTGCGCGAAGGAGATATTGATCGTCAGTTTCTTGATTATTGTAACCAGTATATTCGGGATCTTTATACCAGCAATTTGAAACTTGACTTTGATCAGGTAGAAGTTTTCTCTATGCTACAGCAGATAAGTTTTACAAGTTATGGTAGAGATACTTTCTCATCGCTTTCATTGCTGATTGATTCAATTGCCATTCAGCAGGATAGCATTAGTAAGCAAACAGCCGACTTTGCTCTAGTAACATTTGCGCAGTCATTAAAATTAACAGAAAATCAAAAGAAAGAGTTAATTGAGCTTTTGAACGAGAAATATATGGTTTCAGATATTAAGTCTATTGATGACATTTTATATCGTATAAAGTCAGCTATGTATGCTACCAATGAAGATGCCAATTATTTTAAGGAGCTTGACACTTTAGATTCACCACAATCAATGAAATTAGATTGAGAATATGTCTCCCAGGCAATTTAAGTTCCTTTTTGAAATTATAGAATAATTTAGCAATTTTGAGAGAATACAGCAAAATCTCTAAAAATCAGTGAAAATTTGTGTCATTTCAAGACACGCAGAACCAGAAAATCCGTATTATTTGCTAGAATATATATATATATCAAACCTTTAAAATATGATTGAATACCGAATAAGGGATACAAGTACCATGTTAAAATTATTTTATGTTATATTTATGAATCTGCATCGTGCACCATATATGATTCCTAGAATGCGGGCAGAAGCAGATCATCCGCAGCGCTATACGGAAGAACAGCGTTATTCGCTCGTGCAGCATGCCATTTATCTGATGAACAAGACAGGAAAAATTAATACTGTGGAGACCGGTGCGGAAAACCTGCCAAAGCAGGGAGGATACATGATGTATCCGAACCATCAGGGCAAATATGATGTGCTGGGTATTATGTATACCCATAAGTCTCCATGTTCTTTTGTGATGGACAAACGCAAGTCACATACGATACTTGTACGGGAGTTCTGTGATCTTGTGCAGGCCAAGCGCCTGGAAAAAGATAATCCGAGGCAGGGAATCACCATTATCAATCAGGTGGCAAAAGAGGTGGCTGCCGGAAAAAAGTATATTCTTTTCCCAGAGGGCGGATACCGGTTTAACAATAAAAATAAGGTATGCGATTTCAAGGCAGGAAGTTTTAAGATCGCTTTAAAATCACATGCACCGATCGTTCCTATTGCACTGATTGATTCGTATAAGGTGTTTAACAGTTTTCATATCGGACCGATCACAACATATGTGCATTATTTAAAACCGATCTGTTACGAAGAGTATAAGGGAATGAAAACGCAGGAGATTGCCGATCTGGTAAAAATCCGGATTGAAGAAAAAATACAACAGGAAATGCAGGCACATAGGTAAAAAATTTCCTGTATCCTTTTTCAATGGATACAGGAAATTTTACATTCTGATTACATACAATCATCATGATCGGCTTCGGAATCCCCGGAGATATTTTCTCTGGTATATACCCGTTTTTGATCTCGCTGTATTTCAACCAGCGCAGAGAGCTGTTCTTTTACATCCATGACATTTTTGATATTTTTAATTTCAAAATCGCCAAGGGTTTTGTCGGAAGAATTTACAAGAATGGTTCCCATTCCGAAAATCCGCTGAGACAATGATCTGGTCACGGTCAGATCCTGGACGCGGTACAGACGGACCTCATCCTGCCGCTGATTTAAAAAACCGCTTTTTACATAGAATCTTTCGTTGTCATAACTGTACACAGTGAAGGTAAGCGGAAGTCCGCACCAGATTCTTTTTCGTTCTTTCCATAATAAGTCCATTTCTTTTTGTCCTCCTTATATTTTCATAGAATTTTATTTTTTCTAAAAATTTTTTACCTTTTTAAAAAGATTTTTACGTTTAGTCTTCACGAAGATGAACATATTTTGCGGCACTGCGGCGTCTGTCCTCTTCAATGGCAGCATAATGTTTTTTTGTTGTATTGACATCTTTATGACCAAGGACATCTGCAACCAGATAAATATCACCTGTTTCCCGGTAAAGAGAGGTGCCATAGGTGCTTCGCAGTTTATGTGGGGTAATATTCTTTAAGTTTGTGACAAGTTTTGCGTATTTCTTTACGAGATTTTCTACTGCACGGACCCCGATTCTTCGTTTCTGCATAGATAAAAACAGTGCGTTTTCATCCCCGGAAACCGGAGTGATCAGTTTTCGTTCTTCCATATATCCGCACAGGGCATTTCTGACTTCCTCTCCGAAGTATACAACAACTTCTGCGCCACCTTTCCGGTGGATCTTGATTCCGTTGTTTTTTAAATCGACATCGTCCAGATCCAGGCCGACACATTCCGAGACACGGATTCCTGTCCCCAGCATAAGCGTCAGAAGAGCCAAATCACGCACTTTTGTGCGGTCATGGAACATTTGTTGCTTTTTGGTTAAATTTTCGCCAGATTCGACCTCGTCAAGCAGATTGGCAACTTCATCCGCATCTAACCTGATAATATTTTTGTCGTGGATTTTCGGGGTACTTACTTTGGATGCTGGATTCGACTGTATAAACTCATTTTTGTACAGATATTTATAAAAGGAGCGGAGAGAGGAGAGTTTCCGCTTGATTCCCCGTTCCTCGTTGGTATGTGCCATACCGTCCTTTTCATATACTTTTAAATTATACAGATATTCTTCCAGATCCATGGGTTTTAGGCTTTCCAGAATGCTCAGAGGAATCTCCGTAATGCTCATTTTTTTGCAAATTGGGTTGTTTTCGTGCAGATAATCGAAAAAACAGGAAAGATCATAGGCATAGGCAAGTCTTGTCCGTGACTGTGTTTTGGATTCGATTGCTATAAAATACTGTTTGCAGTAGGGTGGAAGAGCAGTAAGCTGCTTCCGCAGTTTTAATTCATTATCAATATCTACTTTTTCGTAATATGCTTTTTCATTGTTTTCCATTGATATTCCACCCTTCTATTCTGCCGGTGCATATTGCATGGAAAATGCGTTTTTTGACACCGGGGTTTTCTAAATTAATCTGCCGGACAAGTTGTTTGACATATTCACGTTTGGTTTCCCCATCTGCCGGACACGGATTTTTCACAAGGGGAAGATGATATTTATGAAGAAATCCGATGACATTTGCTTCCGGAACATACATCAGTGGCCGGATGACAGTGATTCCGCTGCGGTCTAAATGGGTGACAGGGGCAAACGAATAAAACTGTCCTTCATAAAACATTGATAAAAACATGGTTTCTATGATATCGTCCATGTGATGCGCATAGGCAACTTTATTGCATCCAATTTGCCTCGCATAGTCATTTAATGCGCCTTTTCGCATTTTTGCACATAGCGCGCATGGAGAACTTTCTTTTCGTTCTTCAAAAACAATTTCGCTAATTTTGGTTTTGATTACATGATATTCGACATCAAGCGTTTTACAAAGCTGCCGGATTTCGGACAGATCAAAATGGTCAAATCCCAGATCAACGGTCAAAGCTGCCAATTCAAATTTCTTTGGATAAAATCTGCGTAATCCGGATAATGCATATAAAAGTGTCAGAGAATCTTTTCCTCCGGAAATGCCGACGGCAATCCGGTCACCATCTGCAATCATCTGGTAATCATCGATTGCCTGACGGACATAACTGTATAATTGTTGTAGTTTCATATAATGGTTCCTTTACTTGTGCTAAATTAATGGAATATGCAAAAGGCACTCCAAGGCGTTCGCGGAAACGGCAATAGTGGCATTCATGCAACTATTCGCAAAACCTAAGTTTAACGAATAGTTCTTAACAGCAAAGTCATAATAGCACACCGCGAACGCCTTGGCAATTACTTTTTAATTTTTTGTATAATCTTTAGCATATATTACTAAATTCTTATAACTACAGAATGAAACATTTTTATGCAAATTACACAATACAACAGATAAATCTTTATAGAATCATTTCTAACACGATCAGCATAATTGTTAATTTATAAATTTTACTTTTGTTAAAGTAGCGCGCTTTAACCCCTCCTACCGCCTGGAGCTTAACGAGTCGGCGGAGACTATGAGCGGATAACCGGGGGCGCGGTCAAATGTTTTTACGGACATACTAACCAACTTATCATTAGATCATGACCAGATCACAGGCACCACACATCAAATGCCGTTTCCACATCATCAAAAAATCATATGTTTTCACCGAGCACAAAATAGTCTGGGCGCGCAGTCTTTTCATTGTATCACATGGATTCGAGCCCGATCACAAACACACTTGTTACAATCCGTTATGTTGTCGTGTTTGTGATCTACCGCTACGCGGTACTACGGGGCTTGATTCCATGTGCAGTCACCAAGGCAAGTGCGCACGCACGAACTCAACAACTTATCAAAGGAGTGACCAGTCAGGTCACGGAAAGGTGGAAACTATGAACACAATTGAAAACATCATCATTTCAGCAGTAAATGAGTATGAAGGAGCTTACAACGTGAAAGATCTGGATGAAGCAACAGACATTTTGAGTTATGAAGAAATCACAGAACTTTGTCTTTTCTACATAACTAAGAACTACCCACCTATGATGGCATACGATCTTTTCATGAATTGCATGAAAAGATTTTACAATGTAACCGAAAAAACAATTGATGAAATTCTGAATTAAGGAGGAAATTATGAAAGTAATCGAGAAAAAAACACTGATAGAAAGAATCAAATGGGAAATTGGAGAAATATCAAAACAAGAGTTGGACGTCATGGCAGATTGTTATTATTTCGGAGCAACCGACTTGATACATTTTGCACGCGATATAAATATATTTACTCCTGAACAAGAACGCTATTTTACAAGCAAAGCATACACAGCATACAGAGAATACACAAAAAGGAGAAACGAAAATGTATAAGGTTTATGAAAAACTGGAATTACGAGGAATTGAACCTTTTAATACTTTAATCGGTTCTTTTCAATACAGCAAGGACGCAGAAATATTCCTTGACGCGAAACAAAAAGAGACTTACGACAACAACACAGTTCGCAAGTCTTTTTTCATTTTTACAGAAACAGATTAAGGGGCGTAAGCCCCTTATTTTTTTTGCGCACCAGATGAGAGTCGCGGTCTGCGCGCGCAAGCTATCCGCGCAGAACCGCAGACATTGCGATCTTCTACTAATTATAAAAATCTTCCTCAGCATCTTTATCTGAATCATATTGCATATCGGAACAATCATCAATATCATCAGTATCAGCACCAAGTTTATCAAGTTCATCCCAGATATTGGATGGAGTAACTAATTCACTTGTATCTCCCTTTGTAAACCACATATTTCCATCAGAATCTACAGAAATACAGTTCTTGTGTTTTTCCAATTCTGCACTCATCTGCTGATTCTGATAAATAAAATATGCCAGAGCACAAACAAGCAACACAATTATAAGCGGAGCAAATGAACCACGGTCACTAGAATTAGTATTCTGATAATCACCAGACGGTCTATAATTATTACAATTATTACAGTTTCTTTCTTCCATGACAAAACCCCCTTGTAATGATATAATCATTATAGGGAGTCTGTTACTTTTTGTCAAATTATTTCATTTTCTTATAACGTTTCCTGAACCGTCTGGACGTATGCGCTATGTTATCATTGTTCGGGTTCAGATCACCGCGCATTGCCAAAATCTGTTCTTCCGTCATCATGTCGTTTTCATCCACTGCTTTTTTCAGTTTATCGACACAGGCAAGTGTATCATAACTGTCATAGTCCTTATTGGTTATAAAGAATCCGGTACGTTTAATAGGTTTTACCATTGTAGGGTCAGACGCATATTCCAGTTCATCAGCAGAGTATTCATTTTGCACCATAAACCGCCATACTTTTTCACAATTGATACACTTCTGAGTGACCGACCGCATAAGCGCATCCGTCAACTTAAATTTCTGACTACTGTAAAGAAAACTGATGTGATAATGTCGGCTTGTCAGCAAGGTATTCAAAAATGTTGGATCAATGTTTGTTTTGAATGATCTGCTATTAAGCTGTACACTTGCTTCATCCAGAAACACAAGGACAACTGTCCTCGTATCCATCTGATCATCAATAGCTTTATCATGGTACGCACAATTTACGATCTGAGAAAGTGACGTAAGTGGTTCATACGGTACACTTTTCAGATCGACATTACTGATTATATGTATTTTCTGGGTAACAAATTTCTTTCTACCCCTATCCCACACCTTTTTATTGTTATACCGTTTGAACAGCAGGTTGACATAATGCACGATAGAAAGCGTTTTGCCACCACCAAAATGCGCGCAATAGCAATTCAAAACACCAGCATCATAGTAATCAAACTGTCTATGCTTTATGTAATATACAAAATCCTTGACACCATATACAACCGTTTTAAAAGGGTGGCAAACGACCAGACGAGCGATCACGGAACAATATAACAGTATACACATGACTACAATTAAAATCAAAGTTGTCATTTATTCTTTCCTTTCATCCAAACAATCCGAAATAATAGCTATAAAGCAAAAAAATAAATCCGCAAGGCACAAAATTCCAATAAACAAAACCATGTATTTCATTTCCTCATGCCACCTAAAAAGCCACAAGCCACACTGAATAGTTCCAGTGCCATTACAACAACGATCAGCCGGACGATTGCCGGAGCATCCAGTTCCGTAGAACCGTTTAGAATCAGATCAACTAATGCATCCATATATTACACCCCCTTTGTTGCATTTTTGCGCCATGCGCGCATGCAAGACATAACGAAGGCAACGATCACAAACACCATGATAATATGTACATCATTGCTTATTGCGTGCACATCGGCAGATATAGCAGAACCGGAAACCACTTCCGTACTTTCCATAATCTCTGTACCATTTACAGTTTCAGACACGCCAGAACTACTCTCATGCACTTCCGCAGAATCAGCCGGTAACACTTCCGTAGAATCTTCTTTAGATATTTTATAATCACTCATTTTTTCTCCTTTTTTTAGTTTGTCATGCCACGAATAAAACTAATGATCAGCACCGCGCACACAATCCATATACATATAGCCCCAACACTAGCACTATGACCGGCCACGGACACTTTCATGTTCAAATACATAGTTATCATTTTTGCAATAGCTTTAAATACCGCCGTAAGATCACCCATAGATACACTCTCCCACCGAACACACAAAATAGAATCCATAAAGCAACATCATTTTAATTGTTTCCATTTTTTACAACTTTCCTTTCTTCCACAGATGGAGCATGGATCAGAATAAACACAATGATTATTTTCCGCTTGGCAATCAATCAAAAAACCGGATGTACACCGTTTAGGCGGGTCACATACAAACTCACTACAATATTCCATCTCACACCTCACACAATCGCACGTTTGATTAAAACAAATATCCAGATACCGAACCCAACTGCAACGAATACAAGTACCCAATCCGGCAAGAATGAGAATATGGACTTAATAAGACCGGGAATTTCCTTGCACTGATTTATAAGACTCTTAAAGCTATCCCAACTAAATCCATCCTTATTATTTTCAGACGAATTATTAAAATCATCAGAAGCATCATCATCAGAATCATATTGTTTATCAGAAGCATCATCAATTTTAGTAGTAGTATCATCTTCATTTTGAACAAAATCACCATTATCGTCTATATCACCAGTTTTTTGCTTATCATCAGTTGGAGTAACTGGATCAAAGTCTACAGATGTTTCAGTCCACCGTCCGCAATGCCATTTTGCACCAGTGTTATTACCAGGAATAACAGAAAGATCATCAGTACAGACAACGCGAAACTGGAAAGCATATTTATTACCAAGGAACAATGCATTGGTTAAATTAGTAGGAGTGTTGATCTCTGCGTAATATTTAGGTAAATATTTTTTAAGGAAATCAGCATCCGTCAAAGTTACAACTAAAGGCTGATGATCTACTGGTAAAGAATTATATATAATAGCATTTTCTCCATAACTATTTAGCTTACGTTTAATTTCAGTATGACGCAAATTTTTATAAACAACAGACCTATTCTGAATGCGAACTTGAATAAAAGTTTGAGCATATTTATTTTTTTGTAAAGAAAACCCCGTATTTGTTTTATATTTCCACCCAAAACGAACACGAAAAAGATTTTCTTTATTATCAGAATTGCCATTATCACCTAACCCAGAGAGATCAGAACTTTTTTTCTTGGAAATAACCAAACATCCGATATCTGCATCCTCAATTGGATTGTTTACAGAACCAGGAGCACGTTTACCTTCCACACTATATATTTTCATGCATTGGATGTCATTCATAAGACCGCCATAAAAATGAAAAGGAATACTGTCATATTTACTAGGATTAGAATTTTGCATTTTTTTTAACGTTTCCCAGTCCGGCAAATGATAATAAACGCAATCTAATTCGTCACCCGGAATAAGTATAGGACAAGTATAAAATTGATAATGATCACATTTTGCAATACTAGACGTATCCTTACTATTTGAATAAGTTGTGCCATCATCAAGCGTATAATGTTTTGTACACGAAAAAGGTTCACGCGACACAAAAGTGTAAGAATCCTGATATTTAATAAGGTAGACTTTTTTAGACCCAGACGCGCTTATTTCACAATTTACATGTTCACCGTTTCCATCAGTAAAATCAGTTTTGACAGATTCGGAAGATAATAAAAGTCCGTCAAAATCATCAGAATCATAAGACGGCAAATCAGAAGAATCAGCATAAACTAAATCTGGTATCCACTGCACAACACAGCAGATCAGCAGACACGCAAGCGCGATCTGGTACATGTATCTTTTCCGTTTCTTTTTTACTTTCATAAATTCCCTCTCTTTCTAAAAAAATAGCGCGTAGCATATGCCACGCGCTACTCTCTTCCGGCATCTTATTTTGCACGGAGCTTGCGAACAACACCGATAACGACACCGATAATCGGAGCAACGAAAAACGCTGTCAGAATCGGGTTACTTGTAATGGTTGTCATTACAGTTGTAACAACACCCATGACAGAAGATACACCGCTAGTGAGTGTGCCAGCTTCAGCAGCGGCTAACATAGCTGTACCCATATCTTTCTACCTCTCTTTCCTATGTTTTTATTTATAGAAACTGCCTTGCAGTAACTACCGAACTGTTACATCAGCAACAAAAGCCTTGCCATTATAACCACAGCCATATGAGAAAGAGACCTCTTTCCCGACAGAACGATTGTCTATTTTCTTGGCAATATCCCCGAAAAGGAACACCTTTTCGCAGGACTGACCCACTACAGGGCTTTTCCCTTCTTCTGTCACAAAACAGATCTTTCCTTCTGTTTTCTTCATTTCTGCATATCCAATCAATTTAGCCATTTTCTTTTCCTCTCTTTCTTTAAACACTCTCTTTAGGCTCTGATGTTACTTTGATTACATCCGGCGCAACCGCCAGAAGCCCGGCATATTGGTCAAGCACTTTCAACATTTCCGGAGCAACTACGCCCTGAAATACAAGCCGTTGTTCCAGTGACGCATTTTCCAGACTGAGAACAACTCTGATCTGCTTTGTTTCATTGTTCGATTCATCAATTTTTCCCATCTTTATCCTCTCTTTCTTCTTGATAGAATCTATAGTTTACGGTATTGTATGTACCGGAAACCTCTTTCTGATAAACTAGGTTAAGTCCGAGCGAATCTTCCAGTGTTTGCATAAACTGGTCATACTCATGTGGCTCAACGATGAAACCTCTTTCTTCTGGTTCGGGGATATTACGCGATCTGTAATATCTCTTCTTTCCTTTCGTGACCTCACACAGTTCTTTTGTCATGTATTTGACTATATAGGTAGCAACCTTATGTTTGTCACGCACCGCAGTAGCAGTTGACCAACCGAACCGCCAGCCGGATAGGTTATAAATGGTAGGATACTTAGCATTTTCGGCAGTTCTTACATATGCCTTTTTCCCGATTGCCACGCGACCGGAATCCTCAAACTTCATACATCCGGTATTGGAAAGTACACCGTGAATATGCCATGCACCGTCTTTATGCTGCTCTGGAACAAACAGATACATAAGGTCAGAAGCATATCGTTTATGCTGATTTTTAAACCATTGATTCGCTTTCTTCATGCATCCACTGAAATCATATCGGTCAACCTTTTCACCATCAAACGTCAAAGTAATAAACCATTCCCAGTCTGCTTGACGCGAATAGGTATAGAGCTTTTCACGTGTCCGGTTCAAGGAGTTTTTAGCTGACCTATCTGAATTGTTAAGATCATACATAATCTCCAGTTCTTCCGTAAAAGGATTAAGCATTTTCGGACGCTCTCTCTTTTTCGGTTTCTGGTAAACCGGAGTTACAGAAGTTTCTGTATCAAACACAGCATTAACCGGAGTGGAATATTTTCTGATCTGGACAGTACCGTTTGCATATTCAATTACGCGGAGATTATATGCACCTTCCAAAAAGTGACCCCAAAGTGTTGCTATTGTCAAGTAAGCAACACGCCTTTCTGTAGTTTGCCATCCGGTACGCTAAATAACTTTTACGATTTTTTATCCAATAATTGTGCAAATCTTGTCAAAACATCATCAATAGCGCATTTTCCATCGACAGACGCAAAATCACAATCAGAACACCCCTTATAGAAAGCACACTTTTCACAATTAGGTTTAGAATCAAAATATTCGGGAAAATCAGCATAAAGAGCAATAGGACAACTACCATTAACACAAGACGCACCAACATAATTCGGACATAAAGATTCTTTACTCATTTTTTCACTCCTAACAAACAAAAAGCGTTACTTTCACGGCAATCACCGAAAAGTAACGCAGAAATAAAAAGATTGATTACACACAAGGGGGACTTGTTTAGCGCGCTACCTTTCGGCTACGCGTGAGACTTCCTAGGGAATTTAGGAAAATAAAAAAGCGCAACCTTTTGGCTACGCTGTTAAGAATTGACATAATTTAATTGACGCGAACGGAATCCGAACTACCGCTCCGCTTTCGTTAAACTTCGTGTTTATTAAATAGTTTATGAACAGCGTGTTCCGTTTTGGTATAATTGATGTCACACGCTATAAACTACCGCTCCGGTCACCCTACGCTTTCAATAAACATTGATACCAGTTTAACGAATAGTTCTCCTGATAAAATCAGGATATCACTCCGCGTATGCCTTTGCAAGCCATTATGCAAGATCTTCAGAATCCAGCAATATGGTAAAAGGCCCGTCGTTTACCAGAGAAATTTTCATATCTGCACCAAAGATTCCGGTTTGTACATCCGGAATTTCTTCTTTGCATTTTGCAATAATATATTCGTAGAGATTGTTTGCAAGTTCCGGATTTCCGGCTTTGATAAAAGATGGACGGTTTCCCTTCCGGCAGTCCGCATATAATGTAAACTGTGATATTAATAACAGGGAGCCTTCGATATCATGTAAAGACAGGTTTGTTTTTCCGTTTTCATCACCGAAGATGCGCATCCCAAGGAGTTTTCGAATCATTTTATCAGCAATGTTTTTGGTATCGGTTTCTGCAATTCCGATCAGGACGCAAAAGCCGTTTGTTATCTGTCCGGTAATTTTTTGATCAACTTCACATGTTGCTTCAGTGACACGTTGTATTACAAATCGCATGGATTTCATTCCTCTTAATATTTTCAATAGATTTTTAAAGTATACAAGAAAAGGAACCGGACCTTAAGACCGGTTCCTTTTTTCAGAGCTGAATTGCTTTATTTCTTCTGTTCCATTTTCTTTCGAAAATCCAGAATAATGTCGACACACGCCTCCGGTGTGATCTTACTTGTGTTAAGTGTCAGATCATAGCTTCTGGAGTCTCCCCATTTCTTACAGGTGTAATAATTATAATAGCTGGAACGCTGCTTATCTCTTTTCTGGATCATATCTTTGGCTTTTGATTCCGTGACATCCTCACGTTTGCTGACACGCTTGATACGATCGTCCATATCTGCATGTACAAAGATGCTCAGACAGTCCGGATTAGAAGCCAGTGCGTAATCTGCACAGCGACCTACAATTACACAGGACTCCTCGGATGCAATCTTTTTTATGGTATCAAATTGTGCTAAAAATACTTTGTGATTAAGCGGCATATCCAAAAACGGTGCTGCAGAATAATTTCCGCCGGTATATGTATCCATTACTAAGGAATACAGAAAACTGTTGGTTGGACGTTCATCATGATTTTCGAAAATTTCTTCACAAAAACCAGAATCTTTCGCTGCCTGTGCCAAAAGCTCTTTATCATATAGCCTGATTCCAAGACGTTCTGCTAAAAGTTTTGCAACGGTGTATCCACCACTTCCAAGTTCTCTTCCGATTGTATAAATATGATTACCCATACCCGTTACCTCCGATGTCATAAATTCTTTAAGTAATCTCTTAAAGTATATACATATTATACAACATTCAGGATCTGGATTTCAACAATTTTAGTAAATTATCAAAATATTCCGGCAACGGAGCAGAAAATTCCATATATTCTCCACTTTTTGGATGAACGAATCCTATTGTTTTTGCGTGGAGCGTCTGTCCCTGCAGATGTTTGAACGGTGATCTGCCACTGGAATACAGAGTATCTCCAAGTAACGGATGCCCGATGCTTGCCATATGTACACGGATTTGGTGGGTTCGCCCGGTTTCAAGCCGGAACTGCATATAAGTATAATTTCCAAAACGTTCAAGAACTTTATAATGGGTGATTGCCGGTTTCCCGTTTTTCTCATTGATGGCCATTTTTTTGCGGTCAACCGGATGCCTTCCAATCGCGCCTTCGATGGTTCCCTCATCTTCTGTTACATTTCCGCAGACAATGCCAACGTAGATGCGGTTGACGGTATGTTCTTTGATCTGCTCTGCAATGTTTACGTGACTTTCATCATTTTTGCACACAATCAGGGAACCGGTTGTATCCATATCAATACGATGAACAATCCCCGGACGTATCTGTCCGTTGATACCGCTTAATGAATCTTTGCAGTGATACATGATAGCATTTACCAGTGTTCCGGAATAATGTCCTGCCGATGGATGTACAACCATCCCTTTGGGTTTGTTCACAATCAGGACATCATTGTCCTCATACAGAATGTCCAGCGGAATGTTTTCCGGTTCAATGGTCGTTTCGACAGCATCCGGAATGGTGACACGTATGAGATCTTCTGTATGTACCGGATAACTGGCCTTTTGAACTGCCCCGTTTACCTGAATTTGTTTGTCTTTTATCAGCTTTTGAAAAAAAGAACGGGAGAAATCCGGATAAATTTCGGAAAGAACTTTATCCAGACGCTCCCCTTCCTGTGTGTACTGTACTTCAAATGATTCTTCCTGCACGGTTTTAGGACTCCTTTTCATCTTTCAGTTTTCCAGTGAAAATCAAAGAAAAATCTTCTTCCTTGTAATAAAAAAGCACAACAATGATCAATGCGATTGCAGAAAGTGTTACATAAATATCTGCAACATTAAAAACCGGAAAATTGATCAGGCTGAAATAAAAGAAATCAATGACATAGTGATGAATTACACGGTCAATCAGGTTTCCGGCCGCCCCTGCAAAGATTCCGACGGCTATGATATTCAGCGGAAGAAAACGGCGGTTCAATGGAATTCGCTGATACACAATAGCCAGTAAAACAAGCACAACGATGGTCAGTACGGCAAAAAAGATCATTTTTGCCATCAAAAAAGCTTCCGGATGGCTGTCAAAATAAGTAAAATGAAAAATCCGGTGCAGAATAGAAACCGGATCCAGACTAAATGCAGCACTGTCATTCTCGAGATATTTTAACTGGAATACCCCATCGATCACAGACACATCCGGTTTCTGGTACAGATGGGTATAGGCAAGCCATTTGGTAAACTGGTCGATGGCAATTAAAAGAATAACAAGCAGACCGCTGTATCCCATATATTTTTTTGTCTTTCTCTGATTCATTGTTCTCTCCTTACTTATAAATCATAAACCGGACGCGAAGTTTTCCTTTTTTGCTGAGAGACTGGTCGGTTTCAAAAACAAAACGCCCTTTTTGGCGAACCGAAACAATATCTCCGTTGTCACAGGATTGATTGCAGTTTGTAATGCAGCGTCCATTAATGAAAACTTTCTCAGCCGTAAGATATGCGGCAGCTTCCGACCGGGATAAATGATATGCCCGCGCAATAATGGCATCAATGCGGTTAGAAGCAACCATATCATCGTGTTCCTCAAAAACGGGATGGACTTTAAGAGTACTGACATCTTCGATAATCGAACTCCGGATCATGGTATGGCGGATCTGCGTAAACTGATCCATAATAAAATCTGAGATGGTCTCTGAACAAAAGATATAAATGTCATTTTCCAGCAGAACAATATCTCCGATTTTACTCCGGTCCAGTCCAAGATGCATCAGTGCCCCCAGTACATCGCGATGCGTAAGTTTTTCCGCATATTTTGGATACTGGGGAACCGCATGGATACAAACAAACGGATAAGACCATTCATAACAAAGAGCATCAGGGATAAATGCAACCATCTGACGCTCTGCCTGCTCATAGCCACCGGATAGTTCTGCTGTAGTATACAGTTCCTTCTGCAGACTATGAAAAATATTTTGTTCATTTAAATTCAAAAAATCACTGAATAATACAATTCCTTTCCGGTCCGCCTGTCTGGAAAGATCCAAAAGACGCTTCCGGCATAATTCCTGTTCGTTCATATCATTAATTTAATCCTGGTAAATCAAAAGATTCCATAAGTCCCTGAATATCTCCGGAAATGTCAACACCATTTGGAGTTGCAAGGAAGATGTAATTGGAGATCTTCTGTAGATTTCCATGCATGGCAAAGGTAGCACCGGAAGTAAAATCGATGATCCGCTGTGCAATATCTACACTGAGTCCTTCCATGTTGATTACAACGGTACGTCCATTTAATAAGGTTTCTGTTATTTCAATCTCATCTTCAATGGTAGTTGGCTTGATCACACATACTTCCATTCCCGGCTGTCCCTGACGGCGGTTCCGGTTGATCGGTGTAATTTTACTTTGCTGTTTCTGTCTTTGTTTTTCGGAAATATCAAAAGTTGCTGCGGTCTGCTGCTGTTCCTCTTCTTTTTTGCGTTCTCTGCGGGAAGGTTTTTTTTCTTTTACCTCATAATCCTCTTCTTCATCGTAATCGTAATCTTCGTTATCAAATTCGTAATCATCATCATTTAAACGCATGACATCGAGAAATTTATCAATAATACTCATTTTTTACCACCTTATTTTTGATAATGTCTTTCGCCGAAAATTCCGGTTCCAACACGAACCATGGTTGCACCTTCTTCAATTGCAACCATATAATCTCCGGTCATTCCCATGGACAAAATATCCATACGTACATTATCTATGTTTTGTGCGTCAATGTCAACAGATAATTGGCGAATCTGCCGGAAGTAAGTGCGGTTGTCTTCCGGATTTTCCACGAATGGTGCAATCGTCATCAGCCCAAGGATTTGGATATGCGGCAAAGCGGCAATCTGACGGATAAGGGAAATGGTTTCTTCCTTATGAATACCAAATTTACTCTCCTCTTCTGCAATATTGACCTCGACAAGAATCGAGACGGTTACGTTTTGTTTTGCCGCCTGTTTTTCGATTTCTTTTGCCAGATGAAGACTGTCCACCGAATGGATGAGTTCTGTCTTTCCAACGATATATTTCACTTTGTTTGTCTGCAGATGTCCGATCATATGCCAGCGGATATCTTTTGGAAGAACTTCCATTTTCTCACACATTTCCTGAACTTTATTCTCTCCAAAATCACGCGGCCCCAGATCATATACTGTCTGAAGCATTTCGATTGGCTTGGTTTTGCTGACAGCAATCAGTGTCACATCACTGCGTTTTCTTCCTGCGTTTTCGCATGCTTTGCATATATTTGCTTCTACCTGTTGCAGGTTTTCCTGTAAATCCATCATGTATACACTCCTTTTATTTTACAACCAGCTGGTTTTCTTTTATTTTACTGCCGTCTAAGGCAATATGGTCATACAGGGCGACTCCGTAGGAAGTGCCTGTATCAACGATGGTATATTTATTGTTTTGTGCAAGAATATCAATTTGTTTAAATACGGCATATCCTTTGTTGATATTATAAACACCAGTGAGCTTGTCCACATCACTGCCGATGGTATACGTCCCGGAAGAATTGTTTTTTACCACAACATCGCCGGCAGAAACGGTTTCATCATCAATATAGTAAAAATCATCCGTTTCGTAGTATATCGTTGGCTGAACCAGTGTTACCGAACCGGTATTTCCGGTATGGTTTTCTATCATAAGTCCGGGATCGGATGAATCGCCTCCCTGTGTAAAATACTCTTTTGGAACCGTATAAAACTGTTTTTTTGTAATGGCCGAATTCGGAATTTTCAGACCGGTTTTTTCGGATACGACAAGTTCCACATCAATGAAACGATCATTTACATAACGGATCATTGCCGTTTTTAAACTCAGGTTTACATAATAACTTCCGTCTTTTTTGGTCAGGGAATAAGGGACTGTCAGTGTAAAATCATCCTTGCAGAAACGGATTTTAATATACTCATTATCTTTTAGCTGTTTTGCCATATCCTCTGATACTGGCAACAGAATATTCCATTTTTCACTGTCAATCCGTTTGTAGGCAGGGGTATTTGCCGTGACCTGTTCCTGATCATCCAGAGAATTTCTTTTGTAATCTGCCATGTTAAACTGACCAGAAGTAAAGTTGTCTGTGGTGACACTTTCATAGCCGTCCGTGTAATATACGATAATTCCGGGTTTTTCTGACTTCTTTTTGTAAAACGTATTGTTTTCTACAGCGGCTTTCACATCTTCATTTAAAGAACTGAGGGCATTCATACTGAGGGTCTGTGTCAGCTGTGCATTGAGTTCGTTTTTGAATGTATAAACCGAAGAAAACGTGTTGGAGTCATAAGAATTCCGGAAAACATCCAGTTCAGAGGAAACTTCATTCAGTGTTTCGGTGTCAAGGGTGTCGCCATTGGATGCGACATCTGAAATCTGTCGGGAAAGTTCCCCGCTGGTATCAATGGAATAGACCACATCATTGACGGAGGCTTTTGCTCCGTTTTTCAGATAGTAATTGATATAACCGCTCTGTCCTGCATAGACAACCGTCTCATCGCGCAGAATCAGTCCGTGATAAACATGGTTTGTTGCAATGGTTCCCTGCCCCACTTCGTATTCAGCAACCGGGCTGGAAGTCAGATACGATATAAGGTTAAAGATGACATAGATAATTATAATTACAAAAATCACGATTCCGATATTTAAATTCAGACCATGATGCATTCGTACAACATTCTGTTTGCGTGTCAAAAAAGTCCACCTCACTGATTGATACTTCTATCTTACCATTTTCAAACCGCAAATACAATCATCAGAAGAAATGTGTATAATTTTAATTTTTTGTCTCATACTATGGATAAAAAATGGAGGTAAGAAGAATGAAATGGCTTGATAACTGCCTTTTAACATTAGCAGTAATTGGATGTATTGTATGGGGACTGATTGGATTTTTCCAGTTTAATCTGGTTTCCTTTATCTTTGGAAACGGGACCTGGCTGACGCGTGTCATATATGCGCTGGTAGGACTCAGCGGATTATATCTGATCAGCTTTTACGGAAGAATCCGTTCCTCTCTGGAGGATTAGACACAAAAAAGATGGGAGTGTTCTCAATAAGAAGCACTCCCATCTTCCGTAAACCGGGATCTCTTAGAGCGAAACCGTTACTTTCGCCTGTGCATATTCCGGCAGATCCGCTTTGTTTTTAGAAACACTTAAAATAAAACGGACTTTGTATTTTTCGCTGATAATATCCAGTTTTTCAATCGCCCTTACCATGTCCTGATCGGATTCAATGAATGCAATGGTAAGAAAACTGTCCAGATACATTTCTTCCAGATCGTGATCCTGGGATACAATCCCACAGATAAACCCTAAAAATTCATCACAGTTTGTAATTGGATAATCCACTACATTGATCAGACGGACTTTATTGTTTAACTCATACATATGTTTCTGGCTTTTGTCAAGATAAACAACACTCCCGGTAACGGTACTGACGGTGTGATTGACTTTTTCTAAAAGTTCCTTGGTCTTTCCTTTTCCCTTTTCCCCACAAATGATTTCAATCATGGCACTTCCTCCTGCAAATATAAAAAGTCACAAAAAACGGTTCTTTATAACCATAATTATAGTATATTTGCACAGGAAATACAATCATTAATTCGCAAACGTGGAAAGAATCTGATTCATCAGCGTATACATATCAGAACGTGTTTTTCCCTTGTAAACGATACTGACAATATCATCACCTTTTTTATTCTTTGAATACAAAACAAGACAGTATCCCGCTGCATTTGTGGTACCGGTTTTTCCACCGATTACGGTAATATCTTCCGGTTCGGTTGTCTGACCGTTTAAATACCGGTTTGTACTTTCCCATGTCTGTGTCACGGTATTACCGGATGCATTCTGATAAGCAGCATCATAACTTTTGGTATGGATAATGTCAATAAAATCCTGTGTCTGGATTGCTTCCTGAAAGATCAGGTACATATCGTAAACGGTTGTGTAATGATCATCATCCGGCAGACCGTTTGCATTGACAAAATGGCTCTGTGTTGCTCCTAGGGCTTTTGCTTCGCGATTCATTTCCTCTGCAAATTTATCAATTGACCCGGAATAATATTCGGCAAGAACATTTGCCGCATCATTTCCGCTGACAAGTAACAGTCCATACAGTAAATCCCGGACAGTAAGTACATCTCCGGCAGCAAGTCCGCATTTGGAAGAATCCGCCATATTTGCAATGGCATCCGCACTGACGGTTACTTTATCATCCAGATCACAGTTACGGATAATGATATAGGCTGTCAGAATTTTTGTGGTACTTGCCGGATACAGTTTTTCGAAAAGGTTCTGGCTGTACAGTACTTCTTTGGTTGTCAGATCAAAAACACCAGCTCCTTCGGCATAATCTGCATGCACCTGATCCGTGCCAAAATTAATATCGTCTGTCACACACAGATTTCTTGCAAAAAACTGGCTGCTGACGGAAGAATTATCTCCCGTCAGGGAGTATGGATTCTGGATATCCGCGGTCTTACCGGTTCCGCATCCGTTCATAAAAAGAGCTGCTATGCAGGAAATACATAGCAGTTTTATTTTTAAATGATGAGTTCTATTTGTACATTTCACGCCAGTCAAGGTCTCCTCTATCCAAAGATTTAATCAAAAGCTCCGCTGTGGCAAGATTGGTTGCAAGCGGGATATTGTGCTCATCACAAAGCCGCACAATGCTGTTGACATCCGGCTCATGTGACTTTGGTTTCAGAGGATCACGCAGAAAGATTACGAGATCAATTTCATTGTGCTCGATCTGTGCACCAAGCTGCTGGGAACCTCCCAGATGTCCTGCGAGATATTTATGTATCTGGAGGTTGGCAACCTCCTCGATCAGACGTCCTGTTGTTCCGGTTGCAAACAACTGGTTTTTTGCCAGAATTCCACGATATGCGATACAGAAATTCTGCATTAATTTCTTTTTTGAGTCATGTGCTACAAGTCCAATATTCATTAAACAATTCCCCCTAATATTTTTTCGGCTGTAATCCAACATTTAATACAAACCCCATTCCCAAATACAAAGAAAGCAAAGAAGTCAATCCGTAACTTACAAATGGAAGCGGAATTCCTGTATTCGGCATCAGACCGGTGGCAACAAAAATATTAAAAATACTCTGAAATCCAATCAGTGCAGCCATGCCGCAACAGATCAGTCTTCCTGCGAGATCCTTTGCCTTCCGTGCGATCAGAATACATTCTATCACAATAAACAGCAATAAAAGGACAATTACCATGGTACCTATAAAACCGAGTTCCTCACCGGCAACAGCGAAAATGAAATCTGTCTGTGGCTCAATGATATAATTCGCATTTTTCATGGATGTGGCCGCAGAATTGTTCAGGCCTTTCCCCCATAATTGGCCTGATCCAATTGCCATAATCGAATTTTGCTGCTGTGCTGCGATATCCGACCATCTGGGGTCCTGTGGATATAACCATGCCATAATTCGACCGAAACGGTAATCTCCCGAGGATTGTGCCATACGAAGTATAACGGTAATTCCTATCAATCCTGTCGGAATACAGATTCCCAAAACGGTTAATACTATTTTATAACTTAATCCGGCAATAAACAAGAGGCTAATAAAAATTAATGCAATTGCGATGGAAGTTGAAGTATCCGGCTGCTTTACAATCAAAAGCAGAGGAATTCCGATCATGACAAAAGAAAGACCTATGGTTTTTACCGTGTTCAGGTTCTCTGCATATTTGGAAAAAAAGCGTGCGAAAAATAAAATCAGCACGATTTTTGCCAGCTCAGAAGGCTGAAAACGAAAACCTCCAAAATCAATCCAGCGCTGTGCTCCACCGGCACTGTCACCAATACCTGTCATAACCAGACCAAGCAGGACAATGATTCCGATATAATACAACCAGGTAAATCTCAGAATAAAGGAATAATCCATCAAGGATACAATGACCATCGCCACCATACCGATGATACATCCTAAGATCTGCATTTTCTGTACAGAATGTTTGGCACTTCCAATGATCAGGATACCGATGATATTTAAAACCAGTATGCTGATCACCAATTGAAAATGATAATTTCTAAGTTTGTATTGTTTTAACATCTTAAGCTCTTTTCCTGTTTTGTTTCAAAACAACTCTTATCTCATAGTCATCCGGAGAAAATTCAAAATACCGTGAAATAATATCTGAAATTTCCTTTTTCATTCGCCTTGCTGCAGCAGGTGAATGTTCAAACGGTGCGGATTCTGCCATTAATTTCAGACGTTCACGGGCAATTGGTCCGGAACCGTCCTGTCTGTGGGAAAAACGATTAACCTTCATACTCACATTCCTTTCCGCCCAGATATATTTTTCCCTGCCGGATGCAGGGATCTTCTTTATTCAGATCCACCGGAATCACACGTGGATTTGCGAATGCTCTTGCGGCGGTCATAAATGCACGGGTGGCCTTTGTGTGCATGGAAAGTACAGGTATTCCCTTATTCTGGCTTACGACAATTCTTTCATCGGCAGGAATTACACCGATTGCCGAAAGTCCTAAAATATCTTCTACATCTTTTTGCGAAAGCATATCGTGTTTTCGCACCATACGGGCATTGTAGGCATTGATCAGCAGATCAATCTGTGAAAGCCGCATACCGTCCAGCAGACAGATGACTCTTCCTGCATCCCGCACAGCAGAAATATGCGGAGATGTAACAACTACTGCACGATCTGCTGCAGATACGGCAAAGTGAAACCCGTCTTCGATTCCTGCCGGACAGTCAATCAGACAGAAATCAAATTCCTGTTTTAAATGGGAAATCAGCGTATACAGCTTACTCTCATAATCCATAATCTTTCTGCAGCGGAGAGCTGCGGGAATCATAAACAGATTCGGATAACGCTTGTCCCGGATCAATGCCTGTTTTAACCGGCATTTGTTTTCGAGAAGGTCGATCAGATTATACTGGATCTGATCTTCCATTCCCATTACAACATCCAAATTTCGAAGTCCCATGTCTGTATCAAGCATGATGACTTTTTTATCTAACCGTGAAAGTCCTGCGCCAATGTTGGCAATTGTTGTAGTCTTGCCAACACCGCCTTTTCCTGAAGTGAAAACAATTGCTTCACCCATGAAATAAACCTCCTGTTAGTTTAAATTGTAATCTATGTGACTAATCGGCAACAGAGTTTCTTATGTTACCGTTGGCACCGGCTGCTTTCATTTCCTTGATATCTTTCATCGATGTTTCTTTATAGTAATATGAAATTACATTTCTTGCCGCAGTTGCCGCATTATGCGAATTGTAACCGTTGGCAATTCGTACTGCGATGGTAATTTCCGGATCATCATATGGCGCATAACCAACAAACAGACCATGATTGGCATGTCCGTCCTGCTGTGCCGTACCGGTTTTTCCGGCAACCGGAATATCAAATCCCTGGAAGCGGTCCATGGTAGAAACCACTTCGCGCATGCCGGAATGAATGGCATCCCACTGGCTGCTTGTTAAGGTGTCCGAAATATCTTCATAGTCGGCCTTATATTTTTTGACCGTCTTTCCATCTGCATCCACGATTTTATTCATCAGCTGATAATTATATTTTTTGCCGGAGGCCACGGCTGTTACATAGCGGGACAATGCAACGGTGGTATAGTTGTTATCACTCTGTCCAATGGCAGCCATAACCGGATATTTTGTCGCAACAGATGATTTGCTTTCCGAAATCTCCAGTCCTGTTTTTTGATCCAGGCCATAGATATGTGCATATTTCTGAATCAGATCAATACCGTTGGCATCATTATAAGATCCTGTTTTTTTCTGTGCCAGCCGGTTGCCGACCGTATAGAAAAAGACGTTACAGGAATCCCGAATTGCCTCGAAAACATTGTCAAGTCCGTGACTGCCCGGATAAATCCAGCATTTTGGTTTGTTACTGATGTCATTATAAATTCCGGTACACCGGAACTGGTCGGATGTCGTAATCACGTTTTCTGCCAGACCGGCTGTTGCGGAAACCAGCTTAAAGGTGGAACCGGGTGCGGTCTTCTGCTGCGTCGCATAATTGAGCAGCGGAGAAGATTTATCATGCTGCAGAGATGCAAAATATTCCGAATCCACACCATTGGCAAGTTTGTTGCTGTCATATCCGGGATAACTTACCATGGCACGAATTTCCCCTGTTTTTTCATCCGTCACCACACAGGAACCGATACATGGTTCAAGTGCAAGCTGTGCAGGCGTAATCTCAATGTTGTAAATCTTTTTCATGAGAAAATCCCGTGGAGACAACGATCCGTTTTTCAATTTGTTTACGGTTGCATCATCATAATCCAATACTCCCTGATCGAACAGAATCAGACAGAGCTGACGCGGGGAGATTTCGCCACGTGTAATCATATACTGGTATATAATTTTGGAAAATTCCGTATCTGTCTTAATGTTCTTTAGAATATACTTGCATAATGCATCATATACTTCTGTTGAGTCCGCATATTTTTCATCGACATTTAGCTGACTGATATCAATCCAGTGCTGTGTGATACAGTAATTTAAATACTCTTTCGGGCTGATTTTCTGGTCTTTCCATTTCTGGTAAACAGAATCACTGGTATCAATCTCATTTTTTAAGAGTACCTGATCGTCTTTTAACATGGAAATGATGTAAGTAAATTCATCCAACACTTCATCCGACATTGTATTCAGTGCTTCCGGTGAACTGGTCAGTTCCTGTTTTATTTTGCCAAGCGTTGTCTTCTGCCGGGATTTAAAAACACTTAACACACTTTTTTCCGTGTCAGAGGCTTTCGATTTTGAAAAATGCTCTGTGTTGATGACACTGTTGCCAATCAGAGCCGTATACACATCGTTGATCGGAATCTCCCCTGATTTGATATTGGAATACACAATCGCCGCAATCTCATTCTGCAATGCCAGATAGGTAGCTTTCTGCAGATCTGCGTCGATACTCAGATACAGGTCATCTCCGGCTACGGAATCGGTGCTGCTGATAATTTCGGAAATTCTTCCTACATTATCAATATAAAATTTCTGCTCTCCGTTTTTCCCACGCAGATAGGTCTCGTAATACTGCTCCAGCCCGGCTTTTCCGACGGTGTCATTCTGGGTATAATCTTTATTCTTTTTGTGCAGTGCCGTATACTCCGACTCTGAAATCGGTCCGGTGTATCCGATGATCGATGAAAAATATTCACTGTAGTTGTATTTCCGGATCATATCTTCGTTGACCGAAATTCCGCTCAGTGTGTCCATATGCTCATTCACGTAAGCAACGGTCTTGTCCGAAACATCGGTTGCGATTTTTACTTCTTTGTATCTTGCGAAGCGGTTTCCAAGCATGGCATAACGGACAACGACGATACGGTATGCAAGATCCCCATCGTATTTCGAACTGATGCCAAAGTTATCTTTTCCCATCAGATATTCCATAATCTGTTCTGCGGTTGCATTTGCCTCATCGATTCCGGTATCTTTGTTGTATTCGAGATCGTCGGCAGAATTTTTTCCGAAAACATCTGCGCGAAAACGGTTCAGCGAGGAACCGGATACATTAAAGCTGTATGTACCGTCTTTTTTCCGGTCAATTTTGAAATCATTATTCAGCGTTTCACCGTTATTCTTTAAAACCGTAAGAATCTCTGCAAGTTCTGCATTGACAGCCTTGTTTTTTTCTTTTGTGCTTGAATAGGTTGTACTGTCATTGATGGAAATGGAATATGCAAGTTCATTGTAAGCCAGAAGCTTTCCTTTTTTGTCATATATATTTCCACGTGCCGCATTGATCGGCTGCTTCATCTGAATCTTTAAAGAAAAGTTTTCCTGATAAGACTTTCCGTTGACAACCTGAAGGGTAAAGATTCTTGCAAGGATAATTCCGAAAAATACGATAAATACCGCAGCAAGCACAAAAAGGCGCGAACTGAAAAATTTCTTCAGAAAATCTTTGATATCATAACTCAAATTTTATAGCTCTCCTTTTCTCGTGTTCCTCAAGTTTCTGATTAATCTTGAGAAGAATAAAATACAAAAAGATGGTTATCACCATGGTATAAACAAATTCCGGTAGTATGATGGATGTAAAATAATACCAGAAAGAAAACCGGCTGCGCATAAAAAACATAACGATATAGATCATCAGGTTATTTACGATATCACTCGAGCCAATCAGAATCATCGGAAGCTTAATATCATCCGGGTAAAATCTTTTTTTGAACAATCCGTTGATGTAACCGATGTACATATAAAGTAAAGCATATCCTCCGAGATAAAACCCAAAAAATATGTCGATAAGCAATCCACAAAAGAATCCAACCCACAGCCCTTCTTTTTTCCCACGCATGAGTCCAAAAGAAGACACCACAATAATCAGCAGATTCGGACCGATATTGGCAAATGTCAAAGCTCGAAAAACGGTTGTCTGTAAGAGAAAACAGATTGCTATAATAATAAAAAGCACAATTTTTCTACGCATTTCCTACTCCTGTGATTTTTGTGTTTCGGTATTGTCCTGTGTTTCTGTCTGAGTATCGGATGCCTTCTGGGAAGACAGTTCCTTTTCTCCGGTGTCTTTGAGTGTCGTAATGACAAGCACCTCCCGCAGATGCTGGAAATCAACGACCGGCGTAATGGTTCCCGATTTTGTCAGGTTATTTGCATTTTTTTCAATGGAGGCAATGTATCCAATCAGAATTCCTTCCTGATACTGATCCGACACATAAGAAGTCACGACCGGATCGCCGACCTTTACCTTATCATCTTCATCCCGGAGTTCTGTATATGGTAACACTTTATCCTGATTCATGGACTTTAAGCTGCCACCGACATTGAAATTATCTTTTGTGGTCAGAACCATGGAACTTACATTACTGGAATCATCGATGATGCTTCGCACCTTGGCAAAATTCGGACCGACGTCTGTGACGATTCCGACCAGACCGCTTCCGGCAATGACGTTCATGCCTTTTTTGATGCCTTCTTTGGAACCTTTGTCAATCGTAAAACTTGAAAACCAGTTGGTTCCGTCCATGGCGATCACATTTGCTGCGACCTTCTGATATCCGGAATATTTATCATCCAGATCCAGAAGTTCCCGGTAATTGTCCAGTTCGTATTGTTCGAGCTTTGTGACGTTTAACTGATTGGTCAGATCGTCTACCTGATTTTGAAGCTTTTTGTTTTCTTTTAAAACTTCTCCAAGTGTTTGAAAGTCATTTGCTTTTCCTGAAATCCAGGAACCGGCATTGTTGATTCCCTTCTGCATCGGAACAAATACATATCCGGCAACTGAATTTAAAGGACCTCCGGAAAGATTAAATACCAGACTCGTAAACAAAGCAACAATACACACGCCGGTAAGGATCAGCAAAATATATTTACTTGAAAGATGCTTTTTCTTATTGCGAAAACTGCGAAATTTTTTCATAAAATCCTCGAATCCTTGTTTCTTACTTTAACGTAGTATTTTTCATGCTGAATGGAATCCGTTTATATTTGGAGTCCGTAGCAATCTTTGAAAGACCGCGGACTGCGCTCTCTTCCGGATTCTCACAGGTATTTACTTTAATATTTGTAATCTGTGTAAACAACTGGTCAAGATCTTTGATTTTTGATCCGCCGCCTGTGATATAAATACCTGCATAGATAATATCCCTGGCAAGTTCCGGTGGTGTTTTCTCCAGAATCAGTTTGATAGACGAACAGATCGATTCAAGATTTGCTTTGATTGCTTCATAGACAACCTCTGCGGTAATTTCACGTTCTACCGGAAGACCGCTTACGACATCCAGACCAACAACGGTCATCGTTTCCTGTCTTCCCGGAAGTCCGCTTCCAAGCTCTTCTTTTAATGCTTTGGCGGTTTTCTTTCCGATCACAAGGTTAAATTCCCTGCGGATATAGCTGATGATGGACTCATCGAGACGGTTGGACCCGAAATGCATCAGGTCACTGAGTACAAGTCCTCCGAGAGAAATCACAGAAATTTCGATCGTATCTGCTCCCATATCCACGACCATGACTCCGGTAGGCTGATTTACATCAATCCCAAGTCCAACGGCATCTGCAAGTGGTTTTTCACAGAGCATAACGTTTTTCGGACGAAATTTGCTTTTATAAAAAAGTTCAAAGAATGCACGTTTTTCTACATCGGTAATGTCTGTTGGTACTGCGACAAGAAATTCTGCATTCTTTACTCTTCCTTTTAATTTTTTCTCAATATAATCAAAAATCATGGTCTGCAGAAAATTGTAATCTGCGATCACTCCCGTAGAAACCGGAAACGTAACGTTGATGCTTTCCGGTGCTTTTTCATACATTGCATAGGCATCATCGCCATACGCATAAATCTGCGTTTTGTTGATAATGGCAATGGTGTTTTTTTCAGATACCACTTTTCCACTGGATTTACTGAATACTTTAAAATTACATGTACCGAAGTCAATACCATAAATATTGTTACTCATTGTCTTCTCCCTTTTCTTGTGTTATAACAATTTATTTTCGCGAAAACTGAAATACTGCTGATCTCCGATTACGATATGATCAGCAAGGGTTAATCCCAACACCGAGGCGCCTGCCCGAATCTGTTCGGTAAGCTTTTTGTCTTCTGTGCTTGGAGTTGGGTCTCCACTCGGATGATTGTGCAGGATAACGATCATAACAGCATTTCGAAGCAGTGCTTTGCGAAACAGTTCCATGGGGGAAACATATGCATAACTGATGCTCCCGGTTGCGATCACACTGTCTCCTAAAAATTTGCATTTGGAATCAAAGAAAGCTGCCATAAAAGCCTCTTCCCTGCGGTGCCGGAGTTCTTCCATATAATAATCGGCGATGGAAGACGGACAGTTCATGGATAAATGATATCCGCGTCCGGTTCTGGCAATGCGCTTGGAAAGCTCCGCAATTGCTTTCAGCTGTGTTGCCTTGACCGGGCCAATGCCCCTGCGTTCTAAAAGCTGTTCATATCCAATTTCATACAGATTCAAAAGATTTCCCTGACACTCCGACAAAAGATCACGCGCAAGATCCAAAGCCGTATAATCCTTTGTTCCTGTCTTTAATATAATTGCAAGAAGCTCTGCATCCGACAGCGCCTCTGCTCCAAGAATCTGAAAACGTTCGTAAGGACGTTCCGATTCCGGCAGGTTTTTCATTGAAATGTGACTCAAAACAGGTTCCTTTCTACTTTTCCGAAGCCACATGAAAACTCATATTATTTTAGCACAGTTCATCTATATTAACAAGGTTGCGTTCATAAAGTTTCTGTAAAGACATGAGAATTCCAAGCTTCGCATGGTACCATGTCAGACCCCCCTGAAAATAAACGGCATATGGCGGTTTCACCGGGCCATCTGCGGAAAGTTCGATGGAAGAACCCTGTACGAAAGCACCTGCTGCCATAATAACATCACAGTCATAACCGGGCATTGCCCATGGCTCCGGAGTGACATAGCTGTCTACCGGTGCAGCAGCCTGAATTCCTTCACAGAAAGCAATCATGGCATCCCGGTTTTGAAATTCCACAGCCTGAATAATGTCATGGCGGCTTTCTGTACTGTCCGGAACCACTTTATACCCCAGTTTTTCATAAATATCTGCCGCAAAAATGGCTCCCTTTAAGGCACCGCTTACAACGGTCGGTGCAAGAAAGAGGCCTTGATAAAAGGACTGGATCACACCAAGCGAAGCTCCTACTTCTTTTCCGAGTCCAGGGGAAGTCAGGCGATATGCCGCATTTTCCACACATTCCTTTTTCCCTACAATGTATCCGCCAATCGGAGCAAGGCCGCCTCCCGGGTTTTTAATCAGGGAACCGACCATCATATCCGCTCCCACTGCAAGTGGCTCCCGGTCTTCCACAAACTCTCCGTAACAATTGTCAACCATACAGATGACATCCGGCTTGATATTTTTGATAAATGTGATCAGTTCCCCGATCCGCTCGACCGACAGCGTTGGACGTGTCTGGTATCCCTTGGAGCGCTGGATGGTTACCAGGCGGGTGTTTTCATGGATTGCATTTCGGATTCCATCGTAATCAAATGAACCGTCCGGCAGCAGATCCACCTGGGAATAAGTGATTCCGTATTCGGCAAGGGAACCTTTGGATGGGCGGATGCCAATTACTTCTTCCAGAGTGTCGTACGGTTTTCCGACCGGAGAAAGAAGCTCATCGCCCGGACGCAGATTGGACATCAGAGCGAGCGCAAGTGCATGGGTTCCACAGGTGATCTGTGGACGGACCAGCGCATCTTCCCCGCCAAAACAGTCTGCATATACCCGCTCTAAAGTATCTCTTCCCATATCATTATATCCGTATCCGCTCGAAATATTAAAACATTCTGCACTCACACGGTTTTTCTGCATGGCTGCAATGACTTTCATCTGATTGTATTCCGCATTTGCATCAATCTTTTCAAAACGCTTTTTTAATTCCTGTTCGATTTTTTCGCCAAATGCATAAACTTTCTCGGAAATTCCAAGTTCTTTATATTTTTCTTCCAGTAACTGATTCATTGTATGATTCCTTTCTCGTGTAAAACATCCGTCATTTTCTGTAACATCTGATCTTCGCGGTCATTAAATTCTGATTTATCCAGCCAGATGACATCCTTTTCCCGGCGGAACCAGGTAAGCTGCCGTTTCGCAAAATGTCTGGTTTCCCGTTTGATCACATACACCGCTTCCTCAAGGGAGCAGCTGCCGTCCAGATAATCTAAAATTTCTTTGTATCCCAGTCCCTGCATGGAAACCATATCTTTGCGGCATCCCATATCATACAGCGTTTTTACTTCTGTAAGAAGTCCCTGCTCCATCATTAAGTCCACGCGCTGATCAATGCGCCGGTATAATTTTTCCCGTTCGTCCGTCAGTACAAAATATGCAAAACGATACGGAGATGTTTTCTGATGTTCTTTTTCGTTGTGTGCGGAAATCGGCGTATGGTTCTGATGGTAAAATTCCAGTGCACGGATGACCCGTTTGATATTATTTTCATGAATGGTTTCATAAGAAACCGGATCAATTTCTTTTAATTTTTCATGCAGGGCATGCGCCCCGTATTCTTTTGCAAATGCCGTAAGTTCTGTACGGTATGCCGTATCGGATTCCTCTTTGGAAAAGTCTATGTCGTACAACAGGGACTGGATGTAAAATCCGGTTCCGCCGGCGATAATCGGGATCTGTCCGGCGGCATAGATCTGCTGCAGGGCCTCTTTTGCCATCTGCTGAAAACGGACAATATTAAACTCTTCGGACGGCTCTAACACATCGATCAGATAATGGGGGATTCCCTCCATCTCTTCCGGCATAACTTTTGCAGAACCGATATCCATGTGTTTATATACCTGCATCGAATCCGCGGAAATAACGGCGCCGTTTATTTTTTTCGCAAGTTTTATTGACAGTGCCGTTTTTCCGACGGCTGTGGGACCTGCAAGAATGACAAGTGGTTTCATGAAACAATCCTCTTAAATTTTTTCTCTATTTCGTATTTTGACATGGAAATGATGGTTGGCCGGCCGTGTGGACAGCAAAACGGATTTTCCAGCGTCAGCAATTCCGTCATGAGTGCATCCACTTCCGGCAGGCTCAGTCTATGATTTCCCTTTACCGCTGCCTTGCAGGACATGGTGGCTACTTTTTCCAGTATCAGTTCCGGTGTCTGCCGTCCGGTCAGGTTGGAAAAATCATCAAGCATTTCGATAAACAGATCTTTCATGTCAATATGGTACAGATTATCCGGTACTGCAGAGATCATATATTCTCTGCCACCGAAATTTTCGATCTCATACCCGAATTTTTTGATTTCCGGCAGATACGTCTCTAACATTTCCTGCTCATGGGCATCCAGACTCAGCACAATGGGCGGGCTGACTGCCTGGGATGTAAATTCTTTTTCTTTTAATTTTGCCATCATCCGTTCAAAAAGTACCTTTTCATGTGCCGCATGCTGATCCATGATATACAATTTATCCTCGTATTCGATCAGCCAGTAGGTTTGAAACAATTGTCCGATGATGCGGTGCTTTTTGCGGGCATCATCCGTTAAAAATTCCGGTGAAGCAGCGGCAAGCGTCATCTGTTCGCCAACCGGTTGTTTTTTTGGAATATCTGCAGGAGAGGCTGTTTCCTCCCGCTTTGGGAACGGGTCAAAGGATTCCCGTACCATGGTTTTATCCGGATGCTGTGGCACATACGGCTCAAATGCCGGTGTTTTTTTTGATGGCACAGGCGAAGCCACAGGAGAAACCGGTTTTTCCGGAATCGGAGGCTGGTGATGCTGCTGTCGGATTTCATTGATTCTGCGCTTTTCAAATGGTTCCGGAATCGGTTCTTTGTATGCCGGGGGAAGATTCTTTTTTTTATGTTCTGCTTCATCTACCGGGACTTCCGGAATCAGTTCCTTATGGGAAAGCAGTCCGAAGAGAACATCACACAATTCTTTGTAAATTTCCTGATTGTGTCCAAACCGCAGTTCCATTTTTGTCGGATGTACATTCACATCAAGGGTATCCCCCGGAAATGTGAAATACAAAACTGTAAACGGATACTGGTGCTGCATCAGGAAATTATGATAAGCCTCTTCTATCGATCTGGAAAGCAGAGAACTTTTGATGTAGCGTCCATTGATAAAATAGTTTTCGTAATTCCGGTTTCCGCGGTTAATCACAGGTTTTCCAATATAGCCGGAAAGGGAGAAATATTCTCCCTTGTAGTTTACCTCTAACAGTGCCGCCGCAATCTCACGTCCGTAAATATGGTAAATGAGATCCCGTTTTTTCCCGTTTCCGGAAGTGTGCAGTCTTGTCTGGTTGTTGTTGATATATTTAAAAGAAATATCCGGATGGGACAGGGCAAGTTTTTCCAGCATGTCACTGATGTAGGTGCCCTCTGTCTGTGCCGTCTTTAAAAATTTGCGTCTGGCAGGGGTATTGTAAAACAGATCCCGGACCAGAAATGTTGTGCCATCGGGAGCACCGATTTCTTCGTCTGCAATTTCTTTTGAGCCTTCGATCACGTACCGGGTGCCGGTCAGGGCATCGGCTGGTTTGGTGATCATTTCCACTCTGGAAACAGCAGCAATGCTGGAGAGTGCTTCCCCACGGAATCCTAAAGAATGTACACACATCAGATCTTCTGCACTGCGGATTTTGCTGGTTGAATGCCGCAAAAAGGCCAGTGGAACTTCTTCTTTTGGAATTCCGCATCCATTGTCCGTGATGCGGATCAGGGAAATGCCCCCTTCTTTGATCTCCACGGTAATGGCGGATGCACCTGCATCAATGGCGTTTTCCACAAGCTCCTTTACCACAGAACTCGGGCGTTCCACGACCTCTCCTGCTGCAATCTTATCAATTGTCTCCTGACTTAATAACGCAATTTTGCTCATTCGTTTTTCCTTTTTTATATCCTACCAGCGGTTTTTAACTTTGTTCTGAAGTTCATACAGTTTATTGAGTGCATCCATCGGGGTCATGTGGCTGATATCCACGTCCCGCAGTTCCTGAATGATATCGTCATCTTTTACGGTGTCAAACAATGACATCTGTGTCAGATCCACCTCATCGAGATGCGGTTTTTTCTTTTTGCCGGAGGCTTGTCCTTCCACGGATATATTTTTCACGGTTTCCGTAATATCGTTTGCAGAAAGCTGGTTGACAATGTCTTTTGCGCGGTTAATCACAAGTTCCGGAATCCCTGCCAGTTTAGCAACCTGTATTCCATAACTTTTGTCTGCGCCGCCCTTTACAATCTTGCGCAAAAAGACGATGTCGTCTCCTTTTTCCTTGACCGCAATACAATAATTATTGACACTGTTTAGTTTTCCTTCCAGTTCCGTCAGTTCATGATAATGTGTGGCAAACAGTGTTTTGGCTCCCAGTAATTTGGGATTGCTGATATATTCGACAACCGCCCAGGCAATGCTGAGTCCGTCGAAGGTACTGGTTCCGCGTCCGATTTCATCCAGAATCAGAAGGGAATTCGCTGTGGCATTGCGAAGAATATTTGCCACTTCATTCATTTCTACCATAAAGGTACTCTGCCCACTTGCCAGATCATCTGAAGCCCCGACACGCGTGAAAATCCGGTCCACAATTCCAATGTTGGCAGATTCTGCCGGAACAAAGCTTCCAATCTGTGCCATCAGAACGATCAGTGCGCTCTGGCGCATATAGGTAGATTTTCCTGCCATATTCGGACCGGTAATGATGGAAATCCGGTTATTGTGATTGTCCAGATACGTGTCATTGTCTATAAACATATCATTGACAATCATTTTTTCGACAACCGGATGACGGCCGCCTTTGATATCAATCACGCCGGATTCGTTGATCTTTGGTTTGCAGTAATTATTCTGTCCTGCCACAAGTGCCAGGGAAACAAACACATCAATCTGCGCCACTGCCCGTGCGGTTGCCTGAATACGTGCAACATTATCCGCGATGGTATCCCGGATCTGGCGGAACAGATCGTATTCTAATTCGACCAGACGATCCTGGGAACCGAGAATCGTATCTTCGAGTTCTTTTAATTCCGGCGTAATATAGCGCTCGGCATTGGTCAGTGTCTGCTTTCTCACATAGTAATCCGGCACCTGATCCTTAAAGGAATTGGTCACTTCCAGATAATATCCAAACACTTTGTTGTATTTGATACGCAGATTCTTAATTCCAGTCTTTTCGCGTTCTTTGCCCTCTAAGTCTGCCAGCCATTTCTTTCCATCCGTTGATGCGTTCCGCAGCCGGTCCACTTCCTCATTGTATCCGGTTTTTATGATGTTGCCGTCACGTACGGAAATCGGAGGATCATCGTTGATGGAAGACTTCAAAAGTGCACACAGATCTTCCAGACAGTCAAAATGTTCCCGGATTCCGGTGGCAAGCTCTCCCTTTAAATCCTCAAGCAGTGTTTTAATTGGAGGCAGCATTTCTAAAGAATTGCAAAAAGCAATCATATCCCGCGGATTGGCGGTCTGGTATGTAATTCTGGTAATCAGACGTTCCAGATCATATATTGGTCCTAAATATTCCCGCAATTCTTCCCGGGTGATCTCCTGATCATTTAAATTTGTAATCAGTTCCTGCCGTTTTAATATCTCTGTTTTGTCGATCAGCGGCTGTTCCACGTAAGAGCGCAGAAGTCTGGCACCCATTGCCGTCTTTGTCTTATCCAGTACCCAGAGCAGGGAACCACGCTTTTGTTTTTCCCGCATGGTCTCTACCAGTTCGAGATTTCTCCGGGAGGAACTGTCAATGATCATATATTTCCCGATGGAATACGGACGGAGTTCCAGAATATTAGAAAGGGTGTTCTTTTGTGTTTCATACAGATATTTCAGTAATGCCGCGGAGGCAATCACACCACAGTCGTAATCCATCAGTCCCAGCCCTTCCAGACTCTGTACATGAAAATGGGACAACAGCGTTTCCTTTGCCAGATCATCCCCGAAATACCAGGAATCCAGAGCGGATACCGCAATTCCCATGCGCTCCTTCATATCATCGATATCTACCCCGCTCATATAAAACGGCTCGTTGCAGATGATTTCTGTCGGACTGAAACGATTCAGCTCGTCCAACAGTTTTCGTTCACTGTCCACTTCCGTTACAAAGAAATCTCCGGTCGTAACGTCGGTCGTCGCAATGCCGTATTTATCCCCGATATATACGATACACATGAGATAATTGTTTTTTGCCTCGTCTAACGACTGCATATCAATGTTTGTTCCCGGAGTGACTACACGGATGACTTCCCGTTTGACAATTCCTTTTGCCAGTTTCGGATCTTCCACCTGTTCACAGATTGCTACTTTGTATCCTTTTTTGACCAGCCGGTTGATATATCCGTCTGCGGCATGAAACGGAACCCCGCACATCGGCGCCCGTTCTTCCAGTCCACAGCTTTTTCCTGTCAGCGTCAGTTCGAGTTCCTTTGAAACTGTTTTGGCATCCTCGAAAAACATTTCATAAAAATCACCCAGACGGTAAAACAGGATACAGTCTTTGTATTCTTCTTTTGTCTGCAGATAATGCTGCATCATTGGTGTTACTTCTTGTTTCACTTTTTTCTCTCTTTCTAATAAACCGGATGATAACGTTTCATCACATCATCAGCCAGACGCAGACCGTCCATCGCTGCCGACATAATGCCTCCCGCATATCCTGCGCCTTCTCCACCCGGATAAATTCCGTGCACACGGCTCTCTCCATTTGTATCCCGCATGATCCGCACCGGAGATGAGGTGCGTGTTTCCATGCCGGAAAGAATCGCATCAGACCGGTCAAACTGCGGAATAATGTTCGAAAAATGTTCCATTCCAAGCAAAAAGGAATGTTCCATGTCCTCTGTCATCAGACCTCTGAGATTTGCAAAGCAGGTCTGCCCTTTTGTCTGGGAATTAAAATCTCCATATCCTTGGCTTGCGATATTCTGCCGGTAATCGCCAAACAGCTGCTGCGGAATCTTTCCGTTTCCCAGCTGATAAGTTTTATGTTCGAGTGTTTCCTGAAAGTGCATGCCATCAAGTGGATCCTGTGCTCCGTAATCGGCAGGGGAAACCGAAACAATAATGGCAGAATTTGCGTTTTTCCCACTTCTGCCCGAATAACTCATACCATTGACACAGGTTTTTTCCTTCATGGAGGAAGCATTTACGACATAACCGCCCGGACACATGCAAAAGGAATATACCCCGCGTCCGTTTGGAAAATTGGACGTCACCTTATAGGGTGCGGCAGGAAGCCGCAGGGCGTTTCTTTTTCCGTTTCCGTACATGGCATCATCGATCATCTGCTGGGGATGTTCCACGCGGAATCCCACGGCAAAATTTTTGGCTTCCATTGGAAGCTGGTGCCGGTGCAGCATCGTAAAGGTATCCCTTGCACTGTGTCCAAGTGCAAGAATGGCAACATCGGCAGGAATCACCGTATCATCCTCCGTCACAAGTGCATGCAGTGCATTTTCTTTTATCTGAATGTCTTTTAAACAGGTCTGAAAACGAAACTCCGCGCCGTGTTTGATCAGGTAATCCCTCATATTTTTGATCACCTTCGCCAGAATATCGGTTCCGATATGTGGTTTTGCATCATAAAGAATGTCCGATGGTGCCCCAAATTTTACGAATGTTTCCAGTACATAACGGTTTCTTCCGGACGGATCCTTCACCACCGTGTTTAATTTTCCATCGGAAAAGGTTCCTGCCCCACCTTCTCCAAACTGTACATTGGAATCCGGCTGCAGAATACCGGTTTTCCAGAAGCGTTCAACGTCCGCACTGCGGTCTTCTACCTGTTTTCCACGCTCTAAAATAAGCGGCACATATCCTGCAAGTGTCAGCTGCCAGGCTGCAAAAAGACCACAGGGACCGGCTCCCACAATCACCGGACGCCGGTTTAAACGTTCCTGCCCCATTTCCGAAAAACGGTAACCGGTTTCTGTCACAAGGCTGACGGAAGGCTGATGCAGTTTTTTTACGATGCTGTTTTCCTGACGGATCGTTACATAGATGCAATATACATAAAACAATGACGGCTTTTTCCGTGCATCGAGGGAACGCCGCATCACCTCGTAATGAAATGTTTCTTTCGATGGAATACGAAGTGTTTTTCTGATTTTATCTTCCAGATCTTTTTGGGAATGTCCTACTGGAAGCTTTAACTGATTGATTTTAATCATTATGAACCTACTTTACTTCCTGCGACATGTCCGCTGGACCATGCCCATTGCAAATTATATCCCCCACAGATTCCATCGACATCCAAAAGTTCACCAACGAAATAGATGCCCGGGACAATCCGTGATTCCAGCGTATCTGTGTGGATTTCTTCTGTGTGGATTCCCCCAGTGCACACCTGTGCAGCAGAAAAATCCCTTACCTTTTTTAAGCGGACAGGAAATGTCTGTATCTGTCTGCAGAGCGTTTCGGTCTGTTTTTGGGAAATCCGTTCCGTGTGTTCATGAACCGGAATGCCTGCTGCCTTAAGTATAACCGGAATCAGTTTATGGTTTAAAAGCCCACGAAGTGATTCTGCGGCATCCTGTATCCCGGCATCCCGTGAAAATCTGCGCTGCAGTTCCTGCGCAAGCATATCTTCGGAAAAATCCGGCAGAAAATTGATGGTAAGCTCTGCCTGTTTTTTCTGATACAGCGCTTTCGAGGCCGGACTGCTGATCTGAAATACCGGAATACCGGAAATCCCGTAATCTGCAAGCTGCAATTCTCCCCGTTCCTGTTCGCATTTCTGCCCATCTATGTACAAAGACAGGAGTGCGTCCGTGCGGACTCCGGATACTTTGGAAAATTCCATTCCTTCTGCCTCAAATCCACACAGTGCCGGCAAAATCGGCTCAAACCGGTGCCCAAACGATTTTATCAGCGAAATCATGGATCCATCGCTTCCGGATTTCGGTGCAGCACGAAGACCTGTTGCAAAAACAAGATTGTGGGAACAATACGTTCCCATGGATGTCCGTACCTCAAATCCGTATTTTGTCTCACAAAGCTGCCGGATGTCACAGGAAGTGACCAGGGAAACTCCGCTTCGTTTCATTTCCGCGGACAGCGCATCCGCAACGGAAGAAGCCTGTCCGGAGTTTGGGTATACATATCCGTTCTTTTCTTTTGGCCAGATGCCAATCTCCCGGAAAAACGCAAGGGTATCTTCCACTGTAAACTGCTTTAAAATTTCCTGTACCAGTCCGTGGTCTCCGTAATAACACCGGGGAGACATCTTAAGATTTGTAAAATTACATTTTCCGTTTCCGGTTGCCAGAATTTTTTTCCCCGGCTTATCCATATGTTCTAAGACGGTAACGGACAATCCACGTCTTGCGGCCGTAATTGCGGTCATCATGCCGGAAGCTCCGGCGCCAATCACGAGTACATCCTGTTGTTTTGATTTTTTCTTATCCATAGTCCACCTGTCATTTTATCTGTTAAACCAGTTAAATATTTTATCATATAGGTATAAAATATTCAACTCGAATAGCTTTCCAAAAAGTCAAAAAGGCTCTCTTCATCTGCAAATCCAATGCCATTTTCCGCCTGTTTCTGCAGTTTTTGACTTAAATTCTCACTTCGAATCCCGGTTTCCATATATACGGTTTTTCCATCCGGTAAAAAAACAACCAGCCGGCTGTCCTGTGTACGGATAATATAGGCATTTTCCGTTTCTTTGTAAGGAGTTCCGGTCAAAACGGTGTGCTCGGTTTCGGATGCATATTGTTCTTGGGTATTTTTTTTATTTTCTACACCTCTTTTCTGATACCAGATGCCAAAGACCAGCAGCAGAACCAGACAAAGAAGAATGCAGATGCCTGTTTTTTGATTCATATCATCACCTTCTAACAGTAGCATCTGCATTTTATTTCCGTTTTATACCATTTACTTTAATAAATGTAATTTTTTTGCAACCCGGACAATCAGAGTTCCTTTCGGGAATTTTTTAATCTCCTCTTCGGTCAGTCCGTGCAGTAACAGTAAGACAACTGCATATACGATAACCGCTGCAAGAATTGCAAGCATGGCAGATACCGCATTGATTTTTAAGACCGCATAGCTGCCATGATAGACGATATAGGTAATAATTCCCATAATAACCGAGGAAATTCCCGGCACAATAAATGTTTTGTGAATTTCCTGATGATAGCCGCTGTATTTTCGTATTGCCAGCGCATTCATAATACACATTAAAAACGCAAAGAACATATTCGCGATAATGACCGCATAGATATTCATGCGGAAAAACAGCATCAGTATAATCAGTACGATCACATGAGCGACAAGCGAAACCGCTGCATTGATAACCGGAATTTTTAACCGGTCAATGCCCTGCAGCAGTCCGTTTGAAAGCGTAGACATTGCATAAAACACAACCGCCATTGCCCCAACCCACATCATGGTACCTGCCATAGGTGCCGTCTGTGCCGTTCCCGGGAAAAGCAGACGACAGATCGGCTCTCCCAATACAGCAAGTCCTATGGCACAAGGGAAAGAAATCACCATGATAAAACGCATGGCAGAATTGATCTGTTCCCTGACTTTTTTCATATCTTTCTGTGCAAAGGACATCGTAAGTGTCGGCACGCAAGAGGCAGCCATCGCGGAGGCAATGGAAATCGGAACATTGATCAGCAGTTTATATTTTCCGGAAAAAACGCCCCACCATACATCAATCTTGTTTTCAGAGTATCCCTGCAATAACGCAACATTTTTGAAAATACTCTGGTCAATGATACTGCTGATATTGTAAACAGTTGTACTTAAAAGAACCGGAACAATTGTGATAATGAGGATCTTCATGGTATAGGCAAATGGCTCTACCTTAACGCCTTTTTCCCGTTTCATTCTTCGCTTAAAGACATGCATATAAGCAAAAAATACGAAAAGTACAAAAATCAGTGCCGCAACAGACCCAAGATTTGTTCCCAATGTGCCTCCGGCTGCACCATATGCAGGTCCGTAATGATCGGCATCCCCGAGAACCGCCCCGATCTTTGTTCCGTAGCGATACAGAACATAAGCTGCCCATACACTGATGATAGCATTAACAATCTGTTCAATGATCTGTGAAATGGCACTTGGCATCATCGTGCCAAGTCCCTGGAAAAATCCACGCAAAACGCCAAGAACCGCAACAACAACCAGTGCCGGTCCTAAGATTTTAAGTGCAAACACACTGTATGGTGTTTTTAAGAGTGTTCCGGTAAAAAATTCTGCTCCGAAAAATACAACAAGCGATGCCACAATTCCCGATACCAGGGCAAAAAGAAGTGCACCTTTTAATACCTGATATACCGACCGGTACTGTCCTTTGGCCGCTTTCGCGGAAACCGTCTTTGACACTGCCTGTGGCAGACTGTAGGATGAAATAATCAAAATCACGTTGTACACGTCAAATGCACAGGCATAATAACTAATTCCTACATCGCCCAGAATATTGTTCAATGGAATACGATACACCAGTCCGATGATTCTGCTTATAATTGACGCGACCGCAAGAATTGATCCCTGAACCAGAAAATTTGTTCCGTTATTCTTTGATTTACCCATCTTCTAACCTCAATGCTTTTGTTTCTTTTATTCCGCGCTGATTTTATTTTGGGATGCACGGCTGTTTTCGACGATCTCTACCCATGTCTTTCCGGGATTTAAAGTAATTTCCTGACCATCCTGTGTATAATAATGTGTAATATCATTTGCGGATGCTCTTTTCCATGTAATCGGGACAGCTTTTCCGTTTGTGATGTACATTCCTGATCCACCGGAAAGATAATCGATATCTAACGTTCCGTTTTTGGAATCTTTCAGGCTGCTGTAACAATTCTGTAAAATGATATTTTTCACAGCAAGCTGTTCTCCGGTAGAACCGTCAATCTGTTTATCACCAAATTCATAGCGGTAATACAGACCATCCGTTTCATTGTATACAAACCAGGGCTTTGCGTCAACATAGTATAAGGATACTTTTTTTGCAGTCTCTCCCTGCTCCAGCAGATTCGGGGAATCTTCCGCTGCAAAACGGTAATGCGATGTATAATTCTCCGGAAGCTTTGTATCATACCCGTATGTCTTCATGGCAGAGGCTAAATTTTCTCCGGTTGTATACAGATTATGCGGTGCCCTGCGGCTATTGTCCCGGTAATAAAAGGCTCCGCCTTTTCCCGTAATTCCATCCACATTGTCAATGAATGAACTATTTAAAACATCAAGTGCATATTTACTTTCGCCTGCATGAAAATAAACCGCCTGAAATTCTTTGGCAAAATACACATAATACAGACGACAGCTTCGCACATTTCCCACTTTTTTGAGGGAAGCATAATCCTGATAAATTGTCATTAGCCGGGTAATGCCGCCTTCCACCGGACATTCATAGATAATATCCGCATTTCCGATTCCATACTGCGGAAGGGTTACGTGCGTGTTTTCTGTCATGACGGCAACCGGACGATTCTTTGCTTTTTTTTCATCCATCCACTCTCCCGTATAGAAACTTCGGACTTCTCCTTCGTGGGTTTCCACCGGTTCCGGCTGATATTCTGTTTCGGCAGTTTCTGCAGGTACATCCTGTGTGGATGAAGGTGTGGGAGCTTCCGATTCTTTACTTTTGCATCCGGCGGATAAAATGGCAATCGCACAGACAACGCCTATCATTTTCCATCTCTTTTTCATAAAACACATCCATTCTTTAATCTCTTACGATATGCATCTCTTCGAGTATCTGTTTTTGTTTGGGTTCCATGATGGCCGCATCTTTCGGATCAATGTGGTCATAACCAAACAGATGAAGCATGCTGTGCACAATCAGAAATGCAAATTCACGCTTCGGACTGTGTCCGTAACTTTGTGCCTGTTCTAACACTTTATCGACCGATATAATAATATCTCCAAGCATGACTTCTCCCGTATCCGGATTAAAATCATCTTCACTCTCCTCTTCCAGAAAAGAAAAATCTCCGGCTTTCTCATAAGAAAGCATCGGGAAAGAAAGAACATCCGTCGGACGGTCGATCTGGCGGTATTCCAGATTGATCCGATGGATTTCTTCATTGTCTGTAAGTGTCAGATTAACTTCTGCTTCATAAGGAAAATTCTCATGGGACAGACAAAAGGCAATCACATCCTCTGCAAGCTTAGCATATGCAAAATTAAACGGTATGTTACATGTTTCTTCTAAATAAAAACTCAACGAAGTAATTCCTCCTTTGCAAGAAATTCACGAATCTTTAAAAATTGGTTCATACTCATTCCGGAATGGTCATAAATTTCACTTGAGGAAAAATCATTCACGGTCTGATAAATTACAATATCACGGTTCCAGACACTTTGTCCCACATTTTGTTCCATCGCTTCCAGACGGATCACAACCGCATCCACCATGTGCACCAGAGCGGATTCCGGTGAAGATGGAAGCTGCTCTTCTCCATAGTATTCTGCCAGAATGGAGATCAGCTCCGCCGGAAAACATAAGGATTCTGCCTTATTGACCGCATTTTTGATATATGGCTCCCCGATCCAGCGCCCCATACGGTAATAAAAACCGCCGGCAAGACATAAGTTCGCCCGGTATCCCACTTCTTTTGCACAGCGGCAGGCAATGTCTGAAACTTTCACTGCGTGGCGGTATTCCACCATGGAAAAATCCTTGAGGGCTTTTACTTCCGAATAATCCTCGGACACGATATCCAGCAGATGGTTTTCAATTTCCTGATCCGCTTCATGAAGCAGCCGGTGAAACAGAAAAGCTGCTGGCAGAAAAGTCAGGAATGCTGTTCCAAAAGCATAAAGCAGCGAATATTTCTGCATTTCTTTCGTTGATAAATAGGAAAACAGTTCCGGAATCATCAGACTGAAAAAGAAAGTCAGAAGGGATACACCCATACGGTATTTTTTTTCTTTTAATGCCTGTGCCAGTACAGCAGCAAGCATTGTAAGCATCATATAAGCAGCAAGGGCATAAAAACTTCCCCCGACAGTCAGTGCCAGCACCAGATCGAAAAACAATCCAAAAGACACCGCCACCATGGAATTTGACACTGCGGTGAGCAGAATCACCGGGATCATCACCGGACGGTAAAATTCCGGAAGATAACTGATCGCATAGATCAATCCCCCACTGACCGTATAGGTAACGGAAAGACGGATAAAGGTTGTCTGTGTGTTTGCCGATATTCCTTTCTGCTTTCGTTCATATTCCAGTTCAAACATGCAGACCAGAAGAAAAATCAGGGTCAGGAAAAACATACTGAGCCATTCATCCGGATACAGGTGGCTTTTGGCACCTAATCCACCCATCACTCCAAAAGTGACAAGCGCGATCACCAGAAGCGATATGACGCGATAGAGGTTTATTGTCTCTTTGGGTTTCATTTTTTCTCCTGTCTGGCAGACTTACGCGCACTCCGGCTGCTCTGTCTGGACTCATAATCATCATAAGCCTGTACAATCTTTTGTACCAGCGGATGTCTGACGACATCTTTGCTTGTTAATTTACAGATTCCGATTTCTTCCACATTTTTCAAAACCCGAAGTGCTACATCCAGCCCGGATTTACTTCCCGGGGCCAGATCTTTTTGCGTGGCATCTCCGGTAATCACAGCTTTCGAGCCGAATCCGATACGTGTCAGAAACATTTTCATCTGTGCCGGTGTGGTGTTCTGTGCCTCATCCAGAATAATAAATGCGTTGTCGAGTGTCCGTCCACGCATATAAGCCAGCGGTGCAACCTCAATCAGACCTTTTTCCATATTTTTCTGAAATGACTCCGCACCCATAATCTGATACAGGGCATCGTATAAAGGGCGCAGATACGGATCTACTTTGCTCTGCAGATCTCCCGGAAGAAATCCGAGTTTTTCTCCCGCTTCAATTGCCGGACGTGTCAGAATGATGCGTCCCACTTCTTCATTCTTAAACGCAGTGATCGCCATGGCCATGGCCAGATATGTTTTTCCGGTTCCGGCAGGGCCCATCCCGAAAACAATCATTTTTTTACGGATATTATCTACATAATCCTTCTGCCCGAGTGTTTTAGGCTTTACCGGTTTTCCCTGTATGGTATGACAGATCACATCTTTATCAATCTCTACCATCTCAGACCCTTTGTGTTCCTGCAAAAGAGCAAGTGCGTAGTTTACATTCTGTTCGCTGATAACATTTCCCCGTTTTGCAAGCTCATACAACTGTTCAAACACTTCCTGTGCGCCGCTTGTGGCAGATGGAGTACCGATAATTTTCAACTGATCATCGCGTACAACAACCGTTACACCCAGTGTTCGTTCTATTTTTTTGATATTGGCATCAAACTGTCCGAAGACATTTGCCATATGTTCCGTTGGTATCCGGAGCGATACTTCATTCAGACTCATTTACAGGTTCCTCTCGTTTCCTTTCGGTTGGTACTAAAGTTGTGATTTTTTCACACCCCTTTACCTGACCATAGATATGATAGTTTTTATCTATCTGTTCAATCATAACATTTTTGTCGACAATTCGCACCCCATTTTCTTCCAATTCCGAAAGAAATTGTGAAAAATGTGTCAAGGCAAGCTGTTTTACCTGTTCTTTTGTCAGCATAACGGTCTTTTCCTGCAGCTCAGACGTTGTGATTTCTCCAAAATAAACCGGAAGATAAAAACTGTCCTGCAGGCAAAACTGCCGGGTATCCGTTACAGAACGCTCCGATGCATACTCCGCATGCAAAGCCGGAGTTACCAGACGCCAATTCAGAACCTGTAGAAAATATCGTTTGTGTTTATTACCGGTTTCTTTTTTTTCTGTCATTTTGGAAGAAATCCAGTCCTCATAGGGATGCATCGTATATCCATATACATCGGCATCGGCGCTTTTATAATAGTATTCCCGCACTTCCCCGTTATCATCCAGAATTTCCTGCCGTCCACAGACCAGCACATCGCCTTTTTTCACTTTATCACCCTTTTTCACTTTGGCAAGCCCGCTCCTTGTAATGACCGATGCAATCGTAGCATCCGCAGATGCCGCCAGATCCATACAGGTGCCCTCTGCTTCTTTCGTTTCCTCGTGAGAAGAAATTTTCTCCTGTATCTGTACAACCAGCCGGGTTCCCGTTTCGTATACACTTGCCCAGATCACCGGTTCCAAGTCCTGACGCAGGGACAGCTCCAGTGCATCATTGTCGATTTCCTTTGCCGGCATGCCATAGGTAACGTTGTGTGCACTTAAATATTCCAGAATGGCGTCTTCTCCCAGAGAGGAATTCCCTTTGATTTCAATTCTCCAGATTCTCGTACTGAGCACCCAGACTCCTGCCATGACACACAAAAGGACAAAAATTCCAAGTTTTCTTGCGCGGTATTTCTGCCAGAAAAACGGAAAGCCGATCCTTTTTCTGATGTGGATTCTCGTTTTTGTTTTCCGCAGATATGGACGCAGTTCATACAGATCCTGCAACCGGATATAAAAAGAAACCTGCGTCGGAGAATCCGGCTGTATCTTCCAGAACATAATTTCGTGACGTGCACATAAATTTAAAAAACGGGAAATGTTGCTTCCGCATGCACAAACCAAAAGACTGCCATTGACGAATCGAAGAAACCTTTCTATCATGGCAGAAATGTGATCTCCTGCATATATCCGGAAATTTCGATAAGATCCGCCGAATATTTCCGGATGGACAGACTCCTTCCGACGATCCGGATATGATAGGATTGTGTTGCAATTCCGATCACCTCCGGACAGTATTTTATAATTCCACGGTGGTTAACGATACAAAGTGTACGGTTCCCCTCCATGGAAAGAAGCGGCATCCCCAGGAAAATGTCTTTTGGCAGTTCCATTTGTTCTACGAGATGCTCCTGTTTTATTTTGTGTCTGGTTTGATTCGAATGGCTTTTCATACTTCACTATATGAAAAGCGAACCCGTCCTATGTCTCTAAATTCAGGGATCCGTTTCGGTACGCTTCCAAAAATACATTAAATTCTACGGCCATCATCATAATATACATGCAAAAATACAGCCAGAGCATGATCAGGGCAATGGTTGTCAGGCTTCCATACATGGAAAATCCATTAAAATAATCAACATAGATGGAAAGCCCGAAGGAAAAAACATACCATGCAGCTGCACATGCCGTGGCTCCAGGAAGCTGGCTTTTAAAGGTAAGCTTTGTATTCGGAAGTGCGGTAAAAATCACGTCAAAAAACAGGATCAGAAGAAGTAACATGATAAGCCCCCGGAATTTGATTATTATTTTTACGAGATGTGCAATAAACGGAAGATAATCTGCCGCTAAATGCCGCAGACTGTTTCCAAAAACCAGCACAACAAGCGTAAATACAATCGCAACCAGAAAAACAATGGTATAAATAACCGCCCAGAATCGGAGTACAAACCAGTTTCTTGTCTCTTTTAATTCGTGAACCGCATTCAGACCATCTGCCATATACTGAATGCCTTTTGCGGCAGACCATATGGCAATAATTGCCGTGACCGAAATGATTCCCATGGATCTTGTATAGATTTCTTTTACAAGGGTAACCAAAAACGGAGCAACATACTGCGGCATGACTCTTTCTATGATTTCAAATACCATATCCTCCGTGATACTGGTATATTGAAGCATGGAAGAAAACACCATAAGAAACGGAATGATGGATAAAATAATAAAAAAAGCGATCTGTGCGGAATAAGCATTTATTTTGTCTTTCTGGCATTTGGCTAAAAACCGGGTAACCAGACGTATTGCTTTTTGCATACCAAATGATCCTTTCTTCTTTATTTATGATATGGTTCGTGATGCATGATACGGTAAGAACGATAAATCTGTTCCAGCAGAATCACACGCATCAGCTGATGGGGGAATGTCATCTTCGAAAAGCTGAGTCGTGCATCTGCCCGCTTAAGAACCTTGTCGGATAATCCAAGAGAGCCTCCAATTACAAAATAAATATGGCTGACTCCGCCAAGCCCGAGTTTTTCAATTTCACGGGAAAGTTCTATCGAATCCGGCTGTTTTCCATCGATCGCCAGCGCAATCACATAGCCGTCCGGGCGGATGGATTTTAAAATACGCTCCCCTTCCCGGTCTTTGACCATGGCAATTTCGGTTTCGCTTGCCTGTTCTTTTGTCTTTTCATCCGCCACCTCCGTAATGGATAACGTACAGTAGCGGCTGAGCCGTTTGGAATATTCCCTGACGGCTTCCGTATAAAATTTTTCCTTTATTTTGCCTACGCAGATAATTGTTATTTTCATGTTGTTATTTTACTATATTTCTCTGTAAATTTGTAGTGAAAAATGATATACTGTAATCAACAAATACAAGAGAGGTAACGAAATTGAAAGAATTACAAGAAAGAATTAAAAAAGATGGAATTGCTGTCAATGAAGATATCTTAAAAGTAGACAGTTTTATCAATCATCAGGTAGATCCGGTACTGATGCAGCACATCGGGGAAGCTTTTGCGGAACACTTCAAAGATCAGGGCATCACAAAGGTTGCAACCATTGAAAGTTCCGGCATTGCTCCGGCTCTTATGACAGCTATGTGCATGGGTCTTCCTATGATTATCTTAAAAAAACAGCCTTCTAAGATTTTAAACGACAATCTGTTCCAGACAGAGGTCACTTCCTTTACCAAAGGAACAAGTTATGAACTGACGCTTTCTTCTAAGTTTGTCTCAGAAAAAGATCATGTCCTGATCATTGATGATTTTCTGGCAAACGGAGAAGCAGCTACCGGAGCCATCCGTCTGATCCGCAAAGCGCACGCTACCATTGCAGGTGTAGGTGTCCTGATCGAAAAAGCATTTCAGCCGGGACATGAAAAACTGGTTTCTCAGGGATTTGATGTGTATCCCCTTGCAAGAATCAGCCATATGGCAAAAGATGAGATTGAATTTCTGGAAGATTAAACCACCTCTTCCACAACAGGGAGTGTTGATATGTCCATGCAGTTATAAAGCATCGGCAATCACACTCCCTGTTTGATTTTTAACAATTTCTATATTATTTTATTCTTCTGCATTGTCTGCAGGATCATCTATATCATCTTCTGCTGTATAGTCCTGTGAATAATAAATAAAATTTCCTCTATATACATCCGAACTTAATTTCGTCTTATGATCAATGATCACAACCGAAAGAATATTGTTTCCTTCCGGAACTTTGATCGGCTGCGTATAAAGATGACTGGCAGCAGTCGGCGTACTTCCGTCCCAGGTATAGTAAGCACTGCAGCCGCCCGGAACGGTAATCGTTACGGAAGTTTCCACGCCGAAATCTCCACCGTCCGGAGAAACAATCGGTTCATCCGGTGCCGGGATGGAAATTTTATAGTTTGCTTCTGTTACCTCACTGTAAACTCCCTTTTCGTTTTTACATACCGCTTTTACGGTATAGGTTTTATTATTTTCATCCAGTTTCACAGGTTCTGTGTATCGCAATCCGCGTTCTTTTGGATCTGACCCGTCTACCGTATAATAAATTTCATAGCCTTTTGTGGAAAGCATCTGTAGTATCTGGGCATTTTCAAAACTTCCGCTCTTTAAACTGAACTGTGGTCCCTCTACCTGATAATCGGCGAAAAGATCTTTCAGACTGTCATCCACAGCCTCGGAGAGAGAAAGTATGGCATCGGTATTGTTCTGCTTCTCATAAATGGCAATCAGTCCTTTGCATGCCTGACGATTTTTCCTGTCCGCACGGATCACTTCCTGATATAAAACAAGTGCCGAATCATAATCGTTTTCTTCGGTATACAGTTTTGCCAGAGCCAGCCGGACTTCAATACTGTTTTTATCCAATGCCAATGCATTTTCATAGCAGGCAATTGCATTTTTGGTATCTCCGGCTTTTTGTGCTTTCTCTGCCAGTCCCACCTGGTAATCGAAGGAATTGGCATGATTGGAACGGATTGCTGCTCCAAGAATTAACAGGGCAAAAATAAGCACGCATACGATTCCGAGAACCAGGAAGATAATTTTTTTCTGGCGTGGGTCGAGGTGTTTTTTCCCCGGATGTTTTGTCTCTGCAGGTGCCGGTTTTTTATTTCTGTCCGGTCTGGAACCTGAAATCTTTTGGGATTCTTCCGTAAGAACCTGATTCAGATAATCATCATCGTAAATATTGTAGTCCGGCACAATCTGTACGGCTTTCCCGCATTTTGGACAGTACAGACTCCCCTCTTTTAATTCCTCACCGCAATAAATACACTTCATCATCTATCCCCTATCTGTTTTATGAATAAAGTTTCATGGCATCTACACAGTTATGCATGAGCATCGCAATTGTCATCGGTCCAACACCACCCGGAACCGGTGTAATATAAGAAGCGATCTGCTCTGCCTCTTCGAAACGGACATCCCCGCACAGCTTATTTTCTTCATTTCTGTGAATTCCGACATCGATGACAACCGCTCCTTCTTTGATATAATCGGCACCGATATAACGTGGTTTTCCAATGGCCACAATCAGAATATCCGCCTCTTTGCAGATTTCTTTGAGATTTTCGGTCCGTGAATGACAGATCGTAACCGTTGCATTTTCCCGAAGCATCAGAAGCGCCATCGGTTTTCCGACAATGTTGCTTCTTCCGATTACCACACAGTGCTTTCCGGCAATTTCAATATTGCTGCGTTTTAACAGCTGGATAATACCGGCGGGCGTGCAGGAGACAAATCCTTTTTTCCCAACCACAAGTGCACCGACATTCTGCGGGTGAAAACCATCGACATCTTTTTGCGGATCAATTGCCTGGATCACATGATCTTCGCAGATATGTTTCGGGAGTGGAAGCTGGCACAGAATTCCATGAACATCTGGATTGTCATTTAGTTTCTGAATCAATGCAAGCAGTTCCTCTTCCGTGGTTTCTTCCGGAAGTTCATACGAAAGCGACTCTATTCCAATATATGCACAGGCTTTCTTTTTATTTCTGACATATACGCTGGATGCCGGATCTGCGCCCACCTGAATGACAGCAAGTGCACATTTTTTTCCCTGTGCCGCATATGCTGCAACTTCTGTCTTTAATTCTTCTTTGATTTCCGCTGAAATCTTCTTTCCATCTATGATCTTTGCCATGTCCTTATCTCCTTAGAACAATCCTGTGATTACACCGTCATCATTGACATCAATTCCGTAAGCTGCCGGTTTCTTTGGCAGACCCGGGAGCGTCATGATCGAACCGTTGACAGCAACGACAAAGCCGGCACCGGCAGAAACATATACTTCCCGGACATTGATCTTAAACCCGGTCGGTCTTCCGAGTTTCTTCGCATCATCCGACAGGGAATACTGTGTCTTTGCCATACATACCGGGAAGTTTGCCATACCCAGATCCGTAATTCGTTTCAGTTCCCGCTCCGCTGCCGGAGAATAGGTAACTCCATCGGCACCGTAAATTTCTTTTGCAACCGTCTCGATCTTTTCTTTCAGTCCAAGATCATCACTGTAGAGTGTATGAAAATGGCTTTCTTTCTTTTCAAGTGTCTCGAGAATTTTGTTTGCCAGAGCAATTCCGCCCTCTCCGCCTTTTTCCCATACTTTTGCCAGAGCAAATTCACAGTCATGCTCTTTGCAGAACTGTTCTACATAAGCGGTTTCTGCCTCTGTATCCGAAACAAATGCATTCAATGTGACAACGACCGGCACACCGAATTTCTGAAGGTTTTCAATATGTTTCTCCAGATTGACAATTCCTTTCTTTAATGCCTCAAGGTTTTCATTGGATAATTCATCCTTCAAAACTCCGCCATTATATTTTAATGCACGGATCGTCGCAACGAGTACCACTGCATCCGGATGAAGCCCTGCCTTCCGGCACTTGATATCAAAGAATTTTTCCGCACCTAAATCCGCACCGAATCCTGCCTCGGTAATTACATAATCGGCAAGTTTTAAAGCAGTTGTGGTAGCACGCACGCTGTTACATCCATGTGCGATATTGGCAAATGGTCCTCCGTGAACGAGCGCCGGTGTATGCTCCAGTGTCTGGATCAGATTCGGCTTTAACGCATCTTTTAACAGAGCTGCCATAGATCCGACTGCTTGCAGATCTTCTGCAGTTACCGGCTTGCCGTCAAACGTATATGCCACGATAATCCGTCCCAGACGTCTCTTTAAATCTTTCATATCTTCGGCAAGGCATAAAATCGCCATAATTTCGGATGCTACCGTGATTACGAAATGATCCTCACGCACCATTCCGTCCATTTTATTTCCAAGTCCCACAACCACATTACGAAGGACACGGTCATTCATATCCAGACAGCGTTTCCATACCACCTGTCTTGGATCAATCCCAAGCGTATTTCCCTGCTGGATATGGTTGTCCAAAAGAGCTGCCAGCAGATTATTTGCAGAAGTAATTGCATGAAAATCCCCTGTAAAATGAAGATTTAAATCCTCCATCGGAACAACCTGGGAATATCCGCCACCTGCGGCACCGCCTTTAATTCCGAAACATGGTCCAAGGGAAGGCTCACGCAACGCAATCATTGCTTTTTTCCCAAGTTTTGCAAATGCCTGACCCAATCCCACGGTGACTGTCGTTTTTCCTTCTCCTGCTGGTGTTGGATTGATGGCGGTCACCAGAATCAGTTTTCCGTCCGGATTGTTGTGGCTTCGTGCAATCAGTTCATCGGAAATCTTCGCTTTGTACTTTCCGTACAATTCCAGATCTTCTTCTTCAATTCCAATTGTTGCGGCTACCTCTTTGATTGGCTGCAATGTTGCTTCCTGTGCAATTTGAATATCAGTCTTCATAATTTTCTCCTCCTGAAATGTTTTTTATAAATCCTCTTTTACTGCCTGTAATTCTTCGGAAGTCATCAGAACTTTCCGCGGTTTCGTTCCTTCCTCCGGTCCAACGATACCAGCTTCTTCCAACTGGTCCATAATACGGGCAGCACGGTTGAATCCCACTTTTAAATATCTCTGCAGCATACCTATGGATGCTTTTTCCTTATCTACGATAATCTGTGCTGCTTCATCAAAATATGCATCCCTGCCGTCATCCTGCGCATCCGCATCGGAGATAGACACGGTGGTACCGCCGGATGATGCCTGCATACTGTCCACTTTCTGTACAATTTCTTCGTTATACGATGCAGTTTCATTTTGTTCTTTGATAAATTCCACAACATCGGAAACTTCTTTATCGGAAACAAATGCTCCCTGTACACGAATCGGTTTCGGTGCCCCCTGCGGGTGGAACAGCATATCTCCTTTTCCAAGAAGCTTTTCTGCGCCATTCATATCCAGAATCGTTCGGGAATCCGTACCCGAAGTCACCGAAAATGCAATCCGGCTCGGCATATTTGCTTTGATCAGACCGGTGATGACATTCACCGATGGACGCTGGGTTGCAATCACCAGATGAATCCCCGCCGCTCGTGCCAGCTGTGCCAGTCGGCAGATGGCCTCTTCCACGTCATTGGAAGCTACCATCATAAGATCTGCAAGCTCGTCCACAATGATCACAATCTGTGGCATCTTTTGCGGGCGCTCCTGCCCTTCCGGTACTTCAATGGAATCTACCTTTGCGTTGTATCCATTGATTTCACGCACATTTGTCTCCGCAAATTTTTCATATCGTTCTGTCATTTCCGCAACTGCCCAGTGCAAAGCACCAGATGCTTTTTTCGGATCGGTTACAACCGGAATCATCAGGTGCGGAATTCCGTTGTAGACACTTAACTCTACTACTTTCGGATCAATCATGATCAGCTTTACTTCATCCGGTCTCGCCTTATATAAAATACTCATGATAATCGTATTGATGCAGACGGATTTACCCGAGCCGGTTGCACCGGCGATCAGCAGATGCGGCATCTTTGCAATATCGGTTACTTTTGTTTTCCCGGAAATATCTTTTCCAACTGCAAAACTGATCTTGGACTTTGCCGTCTGAAATTCCGGCGATTCGATCAGGTCACGGAAAGCAACCATAACATTTTCTTTGTTCGGAACTTCAATTCCTACCGCTGCTTTTCCCGGAATCGGCGCCTCGATACGGATATCCGCAGCTGCCAGATTGAGTTTGATATCGTCGGTCAGCCCGACAATCTTGCTCACCTTCACACCCATTTCCGGCTGAATTTCATATCTTGTCACTGCCGGTCCGCAGCTGATGTTGGTAACGGTGACATTGACCCCGAAGTTCTTTAAAGTCTGCTGCAGCTTATCCGCAGTTTCCCGCAACTGATGTTCAGTATTGGCAGACTTTTTCCCTTCTCCCTTTTTCAACAGATCTATGGATGGAAAAACATATGCTTTGTCCGGTTTGTGTTCCAAACCCGACGTCTCCATTTCCTGTGCTACTTTCTGTACTTCGTTTTGGATTTCCTGTTCGTTTTTCTTTTTTTGTGTTTTTTCTGCCGGCTTTGATGCATCTTTTTCCGGTTTTGGGATATGTTCCGGAACCGGTGCCGCCTGCGACGGTTCCGGTGGAAAAGTATCCGGCATAAAATCCCCCGAAATCTCCGGCTGTATTTCTGCCGCGGGTTCTTCTAAAACCGCCACTGGTGCCGGAGAAGAAATTTTTTCCGGCATCGGAGATACTGTGGTATCCGGCATCATATCAAATGCAGGTGCCGACAGTTCTCCCATTTCATCCGATTTTCTCTTTTTATTTTTTTTGCCTTTTTCTTCAATCCGTGTATCGATGGATACTCCGGACACTTTATGATCCATGCGGCGTTCTTTCCGCTCCTGTGCACGGTATTCCCTGTATTCCCGATACTTTTCATTGCTTTCCTTTGCGGATTCATAGACCTTTTTGCCGCCTTTTTGCATTCCACGCAATGCCGAACGCTCTGTAATCAGTACCATACAGACGATCAGCACGATAATGTCAATAATAAAAGACCCGATCAGTCCAAATGCCTGACACATGTAATAAGCCAGACATCCGCCGATGATGCCGCCACCGGTATGCCGTTCTGCACAATATGTATATGCGTCAAGTGGATGGATCCGGTCGTTTCCATTCATGGCCAGTCCCATAAATGTACATAAAAAGACCAAAAATACAATTGCCGCAATCAATTTTACGGCTGCCAGCTTATTTCCACGGTTCGATACCGCAAAAAAACTGCCCACAAGAAGCAGCACCGGAAGAACATATGCCATAAGTCCGAACATACCAAAAAGAAAGCCGCTGACGGTTTTGCCAACGGCTCCTCCGAATCCCAGATTACTGATAAAAAGCAGCAGCGCAGCTGCAACAACAATCCACAACGTTACTTCCACGCGAAATGCCTGTGCTTTCTCCATTTCCGCCATACGCTCTTTTTTTGTCTGTGTTTTTCTTTTATTTGATGATTTACGGTTTCCCGCAGCCATTGGACACACTCCTTCATACAAAACTCTTTTTATTTTATCATATTTACACCAGAATGTCACCCATCAGCTTTTTTAATTATTTTTAACTATTTTCCCCTATCAGCTGATACAGCTTTGCAAATGCATCCGAAATTCCCCCGACAGCATCAATAATGCCTTCTGACACTGCCTGTTTCCCGACAAGAATCGTGCCGAGATCCTTGGTCAGCATCTGCGTATTCATCATCATTTCTGTCATCCGTTCCTCCGAAACGTGACAATGGGAAGCCACGAATCCGGCAATCCGATCCTGCATCTGTTTAAAGTAATCATATGTCTGTTTTGCCCCGATCACGGTTCCACTCATCCGTACCGGATGGATCACCATGGTTCCGCTCGGAACAATAAAAGAGTAATCTGTGGAAACGGCCAGCGGAACACCGATGGAATGGCTCCCACCAAGCACTAAAGAAACGGTAGGTTTCGAAAGCGACGCGACCATTTCCGCAATCGCAAGTCCGCTCTCCACATCTCCCCCCATGGTATTGAGCAATAACAAAACGCCATTTACACTCTCATCGTCCTCAATCGCTGCCAGACGTGGCAGGACATGTTCATATTTTGTCGTTTTTGAAGTTGACGGAAGACATTCGTGTCCTTCAATTTCTCCGATAATTGATAACAGATAAATGGTTGTATTTCTCCGGTCTGCATGTAACATTGCCTGTCCGAATTCAATAATGTCATCATTTTCTTTTTTGGTATCTCCCATTGTTTTTTCACCTTTGCCATTCATAAAAATAAGAACGGATACAAATGTATCCGTTCTTATCTTATGAATTATTTTCTGTTTTATTCACCGAGAAGATAATTATACAGTCCCTCATAGCGGAATTTTGACGCATTCCATGAAAAATCATTTGCCATTCCACGGTCTACCATCTGGTTCCACTGGCGCTTGCGGTCATAGAAAATATGCTTGGAATAATTAATCACCTGCAGCATTTCGTCAGCGTTGTAATTTGTAAAGGAAAATCCATCTCCACTGTTATCATATTCATTGTAAGCCTGAACCGTGTCTTTTAATCCTCCGGTTTCTCTTACAATCGGGACGGTTCCATACCGGAAAGAAATCATCTGTGTCAGACCACACGGCTCAAAGCGGGAAGGCATTAAGAACGCATCCGCTGCCGCATAAAGCTTGTGTGCCAGATCATCAGAGTAACAGATATTTGCAGAAACCCGGTTCGGATATTTCCATGCGTAGTGCCGGAACATATTCTCATACTGTGGTTCCCCGGTTCCGATGACTACCAGCTGGGTAAATTCATCTACCAGTCCGTCCATGACGGCATTGATCAGATCCAGCCCCTTTTGATCGGTCAGACGGGAAATGAGTCCGATCATGTATTTCTTCTTATCTACTTCCAGACCAAGTTCTTCCTGCAGCCGTTCCTTGTTCACATACTTCTTTTTCCGGAAACTGGACGCATCATAATTCATGTAAATCTTGGAATCGGTCTGCGGATTGTAAGTTGTATAATCAATTCCGTTTACAATTCCCTGCATGTCAAAATGACGTGCAGACAACAGTCCGTTTAATCCTTCACCGTAATATTCGGTCTGAATTTCCTGTGCATAGGTATCGCTGACGGTAGTAATATAATCTGCATAAACAAGTCCGCCCTTTAACATATTTGCATCTTTATTAAATTCCAGCTTATCCGGAACAAACAGATCACTTGAGAATCCCGTAAGTCCCTTCATGGTTTTTACATCCCAGATTCCCTGGAACTTCAGATTATGTATGGTCATAATCGACCGGATGCCCCAGAAGAAAGAATCCGCCTGAAATTCGTTCTTTAAATAAACAGGAATCAGTCCGGCCTGCCAGTCATGACAGTGAATGATATCCGGGCGGAAACCGATCAGCGGAAGCATGGACAATACCGCTTTGTCGAAGAACGTGAATTTTTCAATATCATAGCGCATATCTCCATACGGTACGAAACAGTTAAAATACTCCTGATTATCAATGAAATAATAGGTGACTCCATCCAGTTTATATTGTAAAACCCCTACATATTTACTTGGAATATAAGAACCGCATGCCATATAAAAATGGGTCACATACTCAAACTGACTGCGGTATTTTTCCGGAATACAGCTGTAATTCGGAATAACAACACGCACATCCCAATCCTTATGATCAAATGTTTTAGGCAAAGCCCCACATACATCAGCAAGTCCTCCTGTTTTAATAAAAGGAACACATTCTGATGCTGCAAATAAGATTTTCTTCATACCTGCCTCCTAATTTAAAACCCTGTTTTGCGTATGACGCATTTTTACAGTATGTAATTTTACTCTTCCCAGTTGTGATATACTTCCTGAACATCATCATCGTCATCTAGGAAATCAAGAATTCTTCCGATATTTGTAATATCAGCCTCATCGGTCAGCGTCACATATGTCTGTGGAATCATGGTTACTTCCGCAGATGCCATCGGAATGTTCTGCTCTTCAAGTGCCTTATGTACCGCATCAAAATCTTCCGGAGCGGTAGTGATCTCAAAGCTGTCATCCGCATCGGAAAAATCTTCTGCACCTGCATCAAGTGCAAGCATCATCAGATCATCACCATCCATATCACATTCTTCTTTGTCAATGATAATCTGTCCTTTTTCATCGAACATATAGGATACACATCCCTGTGTACCGATACTTCCCTGCCCCTTGGTAAATGCATTACGCACATTGGCTGCTGTACGATTCTTATTATCCGTCAGGCACTTTACAATAATTGCTGTGCCGCTTGGTCCATATCCCTCATAAGTTGTTGTCTCGTAATTAACACTGTTTCCATCGCCTGCCGCTTTTTTGATACCGCGCTCGATGGTATCATTCGGCATATTGTTTGACTTTGCCTTTGCGATTACCTGTGCAAGTTTGAAATTATTTGCCGGATCCGGACCACCCTCTTTTACCGCAACAGCAATTTCTCTACCGATCATGGTAAAGATCTTTCCCTTTGCTGCATCATTTTTTTCTTTTTTGTGCTTGATATTCGCAAATTTGGAATGTCCTGACATTGTTAAAATCCTCTTTTCTAAATTGTATTCTATCCTGTAACCATCCATACTTCATGTCATTCGTACAGAAGCATTACCTGTATTTTATTCTATCATTCTTTGCCGTTTCGCGCAAGTGGGTCATCCTCCGGCCGCTGATGCTTTGCATCTGTTTTTTTTACAAGAACCTCACGGATCATTTTATCCTTCACTTTCCGAATGGAAAATTCATATCCGTACGCCTGCAATCTGGCAGTTTCACCATCATTTGGAATTTTTTCCATCAGGGAAACCAGAAAACCGTTGAGCGTGTCAAAATCATCATCATTTACCGGAATCTGTAACGTTTCCGCCACGTCCGAAAGACTTGCGAACCCGCTCATGGTATAACTTCCATCTGTATTCTGGCGAATCAGCTGTTCTTCCTCATCATGCTCATCCTCGATGTTTCCGACAATTTCTTCCAGGATATCCTCCATGGCTACCGCACCGGATGTCTGTCCATATTCATCTACCACTATGACCAGATGGCTCTTTTTTGCCTGCATTTTCTGGAAAAGAGTATGAATATTTAATGTTTCCGGAACAAAATCCACCTCCCGGATCAGCCCCTTAATGTCTTTGATGGAAGTACGGAATACCTCATTTTTCTGTGCAAAAGCAAATGCGTCTTTAATATGTAAAACACCGATAATATTATCGATGTCCTCCAGATAAACCGGATATCTTGACTTATTGTTTTCAATGATGAACGGAACAGCATCATTATAGGAAAGTTCCCCATCGATCGCAATCAGATTCTTTCGATGTGTCATAATATCTTTGGCTTCTTTGTCACCGAATTCAAAAATATTGTGAATCATCTCTGCCTCCGAAGCACGAAGAACTCCCTGTTCGTGTCCTTCATTTACCATGGAAATAATCTCTTCTTCGGTCACATCATCCTCATGGGAAGACGGGTTTAAAAATCCTATAATTTTTTTTAAAATATTCGTCCTGCCGGAACTGGCACTATCGTCCATTTCGTTTCTCCTTTAATGTATATAATACTCCAAATCATACCATGGGAACTGTATTCCGTCAAGTTATGTATACAATTCCAGGCTGATCTCCAGTGCTTTGTCAATTTTCAAAAGAATCTGATGATCCAGATGACATACTTTATCTTTCAGCCGCTTTTTGTCAATGGTCCGCAACTGTTCCAGCAAAACGACAGAATCCTTTGCCAGATCGTATTTGTCACAGTTTAATTCGACATGTGTAGGAAGTTTTGCTTTATGCATCTGCGAAGTAATCGCCGCACAGATCACGGTCGGGCTGTGCCGGTTCCCGATATTGTTCTGAATGATAAGAACCGGCCGGACGCCTCCCTGTTCCGATCCCACGACCGGGCGCAGATCTGCATAATAAACATCTCCTCTTTGAATCAACATACGTTTTCACCCCATACTTTGTGATACTAAAAGTATTTCCATATTTCTCACATGTATTCAAAAAGATGATTTCATACTATATGTTATTCAAAAAGGAGACATCTGTGTAATCTTATGATTCCTGTATACAGATTCTTGGCACACGCGGTGTGATCAGACATGCAAATTCATAATTGAAACGACCGGATAATTCGCCAAGCTCTTCCATCGTGATACATTCGCTGCCGTCTTTTCCGAGAAGGGTCACCGGATCACCTTCTTTTGCTTCCGGAATTTCGGTCACATCGACCATAAACTGGTCCATGCAGACTCTGCCGCAGATCGGAGCCTTCTTCCCGTGAATAAGAACATAGCCTTTATTGGAAAGCCCTCTTGCATAACCATCCGCATAGCCGACCGGAATGGTTGCAATTCTTTTTTCTGACGGTGTCTCATAGATACCACCATAACTGATCTTACGCCCTTTTCCCAGTGTCTTGACAAAAGCGATATGGCTCTTTAAGGACATCACCGGATGAAGGGAGATATTGTGTGCCACTTCCTCCGATGGCCACATACCATAAAGAGTGATTCCGGCTCTTACCATATCCATATTTGCTTCCGGGATCTCTACAATTCCGGCACTGTTGGAGCAATGATGGATCGGTATTTTAACATTCCGTTCCTCTAACATTGTTATCATCTTCTGAAAAAGTGCAATCTGCTTTTGGGTTGGGGTTTTATCATACTCATCTGCCTGGGCAAAATGTGTAAAAATTCCTTCGATCTCAATATTCGGAAGTTTTGCAATCCCTGCAATCAGGTCTGCACTGTCTTCGGTAACCTGCAGACCGATCCGGCTCATTCCGGTATCAATTTTAATATGGATATGACAGGTTTTATTTTTTCTGACAGCGATATCCGAAAGAGCTTTTGCCGCCTCATATTCACAGATTGCAGGACGTATTTCTTTTTCCACTATGAGCTCATAATGTTCCGGAAAACTGATTCCAAGGATCAGAATCGGTTTCTTTCGCCCATCCGCAATCAGCATCTCCGCTTCATCCGCAGTTGCCACGGCAAATCCCCATACATACGGAAGGTCCTCGATTGTTTTTGCTACGGTCAGTGCCCCATGCCCGTAAGCATCTGCCTTGATGACGGCGGCAATTTTGGTTCCTTCTTTAATATTTTTATGCATGGATTCCATATTATAGCGCAGTGCATCTAAATCAATGCCTGCATAAACACGATTTTTTTTCATGATTTTTCTACCTCTTTGAGTCCTTCTATGATATCGGAAGCCATCATTCCCCGGACTCCACATTTTTCTTTTGCGGCATCTCCCGCCAGCCCGTGCACATACACCCCAAGAGGTGCTGCTTCCTCTGCTTTCATTCCCTGGGCAAGAAGGGAACCGATCACACCTGCCAGCACATCTCCGCTTCCGGCCGTTGCCATTCCATTATTTCCCGATAAATTTACATACGTCATGCCATCCGAAACGGCAGTAACCGTATGAAAATCTTTTAATACACAAATCACATGGAAACGCTTCGCAAAGGTTTCGGCAGATTGCTCCAGTGTGGTCAGAATTTCAGAAACCGGTTTTTTGGTCAGCCGGGACATTTCTCCGGGATGCGGTGTCAGAATAATGTCCGCCTTTGCCTGTTCTAAAAGTTCTGGTTGATCCGCAATGATATTTAACGCATCGGCGTCCAAAACCAGTGGAACGCGGCATTGTTCCAGAACGGTGGATGTCATGCGGCGTGCACGCTGTCCGGTTCCGATTCCCGGGCCAAATACTACGGCATCCGCCCACTGCAGCTGTTCTGCCAGCAAAGTTTCTTCCTCGTTTTCCTGCCCGGTGACAAGAACAGCTTCCGGAACCTTTGTCTGCAGAATCAGCCGGTTTTGTTCACAGGTGAATACACGCACCAGGCCACTTCCCATACGATATGCAGCTTTTGCACAAAAACATGCCGCTCCGGACATATTAACACTTCCGGCAATAATTAGCAACTTCCCATACGAGCCTTTATTGGTATGTGCCATACGGGAGGGAAGTTTTTTTAAATCTTCCGATTCCAGAACAGCCGTATGCGGCTTATCATCCAGCCAGCTTTCCTGTGTAATTCCCATGGAAACCACATGTACCTTTCCGCAGTATTCATTGCCCGGCCACAGATACTGTCCCTTTTTCCCGAATGAAAATGTAATTGTGTCATCTGCCCGAAAAGCCGTGCCAAGTACTGCCCCATCATCGGAACTGATTCCGGAAGCAATATCCACGGCAACTTTCCATCCAGACAATTGATTGAGCACGTCAATATCGTTTGCAAGTGCTCCGGATATTTCCCGGGACAGACCGGTTCCAAACATGGCATCAATGACCACATCATAGGATGCCTCCCCCGCGGAAACTTTCTCCTTTTGCACGACCGGAATGCGGTAGGCACTGCAGATCTGTTTCTGGGTGTCATAGGATGGACTGGTCCGGTGCCCTTCTTCCTCTCCTGCCGGCCATACGGACACAAAAACCCCCTGTTCCCGCAAAAGTCGGGCAATGGCAAGTCCGTCCCCTCCGTTATTTCCGCTTCCACAGGCAATTAATGCTGTCGATAATTTATTTTGTTTAAGCACTAAAAGCTTCTGCACAAAAGCCATCGATGCCTGTTCCATCAATACCAGTTCCGGTACATGAAACACCTGCGATGTATTCTGATCCAGAAGCTTCATTTCTTTTCCCGATACAAGATAACGCAAGATTTCTAACTCTCCTCTTCCTTTTGTGATTCTTTCGTATCGTTTTGTTTATTTTGTGCGCTGTCCTCTTCCACATCTTCATCTTCATAGTGAATATCGAACAGATCCAGAGTGGATGGCCCGAATATATCGTGCAGATACGCATAAATCTCACGATTGTTGATATCCCGGTTCTGCTTACGGATGATATTTTTCTTTAAATCCACACGAACCTGATTGATCCAGGCATCAATATCATCGGATTCCTTTTTATTGACACGTATTTTTTCGTAAAAATATCCCATGCTCTGAAGCATCAGTTTCCGGTTGACATCACGGATCCGACGTGGAATTTCCAGCAGTTCGTCCTCATTTTCTTCCATTTTCTGATTGGTTTCATCAATCAGACGTTTATCTTCATCCAGCTTTTTTTCCCGCTGTGCATCCATATCTTCGGATGTAGTTCCGTCCATGTTTGCGACAATGCTTTCCATCAGCTGCTTTTTTACTTTTTTCAGCTGTTTTAACTCTTCATTCAGTTTTCCCTGTCTGGCAAGCAAAGCATTCAGCTCGTTTTCCGTTTCATGAATTTCGTCCGGCTTGCCATGCACAGCAAAAAGCCGATGCCACTTCTCATCAAGTACAAGAATCGGCACCTGTTTGTCTGCCAGCGCTTTTTTAAATTCTTCATCATCCTTCATCGTATCACCTCTTTGTGTGCTACTTGGAGTTCTTCACGATATTATATGATAACTGCATCAGACTGTCCGACAAATGAACATTTTCGACAACCACACTTTTATCACTTAAATCCAGATCCACATGGGCAAAATTCCAGATGGCACGGATTCCCAGATTCACAAGATGCTGCGCAGTATCTTCTGCCTTTTCTTTCGGGAGTGTTAAGGCTGCAATATCTACTTTATTTTTTTTGCAGTAATCATCCAGTTCATCCATCATATAAATCGGAATATCACGAACGGTCTGTCCTTTTAAAGATGGTTTTACATCAAACAACGCAGTAATGATAAAACCAAACCGTTCAAATTTTACATAATTTGTAATTGCCTGACCAAGATTTCCGGCACCGATCATGATAATATTATGGGTCTCATTTAACCCCAGTATTTTTCCGATCTCATCATACAGGTATTTCACATTATATCCGTAACCCTGTTGTCCAAATCCGCCAAAATTATTCAAATCCTGGCGAATCTGAGAGGCCGTCACCATCATCCGGTGACTCAGATCATTGGAGGAAATGCGCTCAACGCCTTCCTCCAGCAATTCTCCCAGATAACGGTAATATCTTGGCATACGACGGATGACAGCTTGTGAGATTTCCTTTTCCACAATTTCATCCTCCAATCCTTTTATTTATGAAAGAGAAGCTTCCAGTTCTGTCCGGATTGCCTTAATAAAATTCTCACTGTTTAATACCACCGGATTTTCAATGGTCGTAATCAAAGCAAGATCCTTTGTCATCTTTCCGGACTCAATGGTCTTTAAGCATGCTGCTTCCAGTTTATCCGCAAAATCACAGAGTGCCTGAATTTTATCCAGTTCTCCGCGCTTTCTGAGTGCTCCTGTCCATGCAAAAATGGTTGCGACGGAGTTTGTGGAAGTTTCTTCACCCTTCAGATGCTTATAATAATGTCTCTGAACGGTTCCGTGTGCAGCTTCATACTCATAATATCCATGCGGGGATACAAGTACGGAAGTCATCATGGCAAGAGAGCCGAATGCAGAACTGATCATATCACTCATAACATCACCGTCATAGTTTTTGCATGCCCAGATAAATCCGCCTTTTGACTTCATAACACGTGCAACCGCATCATCGATCAAAGTATAAAAATACTCAATTCCGGCTTTTTCAAATGCATCCTTGTAATTCTTCTCAAATACATCCTGGAAAATATCCTTAAAGGTATGGTCATATTTTTTGGAAATGGTATCCTTTGTTGCAAACCACAGATCCTGTTTTGTATCCAGTGCATATTTAAAGCAGCTGTGTGCAAAGCTTTCAATGGAATCGTCCAGGTTATGCTGTCCCTGTAATACACCGGCTCCGGTAAAATTATGGATCAGTTCACGCACGATGGTTCCATCCTCTGCCGTAAATACCAGCTCAGCCTTACCAGGTCCCGGAACCTTCATTTCCGATGCCTTATACACATCGCCATACGCATGTCTTGCAATCGTGATCGGTTTTTCCCATGTCTTAACATTTGGCTCAATTCCCTTTACGACAATCGGCGCACGGAATACCGTTCCGTCAAGCATGGCACGGATGGTTCCGTTCGGACTCTTCCACATCTCTTTTAAATTATATTCTGTCATTCTTGCGGCATTCGGAGTGATCGTTGCGCATTTTACAGCAACACCGTATTTCTTTGTTGCATTTGCAGAATCAACCGTTACCTGATCGTTTGTCCGGTTACGCTCTTCCAGTCCCAGATCATAATACTCTGTTTTCAGATCAATAAACGGAAGTAACAGCTCATCCTTGATCATTTTCCAGAGAATTCTTGTCATTTCATCTCCGTCCATCTCTACCAGTGGTGTTGTCATTGTAATCTTGCTCATCGCTTCATTCTCCTTTATTTTATTTCATCAGATTTTCCCAACCGATTTTATCCATGTTGGATATCGTATTGCGGATATGGAGTCTGGCACACTCCTCCGCTGTCCGGGCATCCCTTGCCTTTAATGCCTCGGCAATTGCCCGGTGTTCATTGATCGACGCATGGGCCCGTGCTTTCTCTTCCAGTGTGATCCGACGGATGCGCTGCAGATAATGATGATAGTCCCGAAGCACACGTGTCAGTTCTTTGCTTGCGCATGCTTCATATACCATTTCGTGGAAACGGTTATCCAGTTCCAGTATCTGATCCCAGTTTTCTTTGGAATAGTGAAAATCGGATAAAAATACGATTTCTTCCAGTTCCTCCAACTGTTCCTGCGTGATCCGCTCCGCTGCCCACCGGGCGCATAATCCCTCTAAAAGCGTCCGTATCTCATAGATATCTTTGACATCCTGAAGGGTAACCCCTTCTACAAACGCTCCCTTGTTTGGAATGATATGTACCAGCCCTTCCAGCTCCAGCTGCCGGAGTGCTTCCCGGACGGGAGTCCGGCTCACCCCGAGATCGTCGCCAATATTCTTTTCCTTCAGTTCCTCATTCGCCTGATATTTTCCATTTAAAATATCTTCCCGAATGGAATGAAAAACTTTGGCACTTAATGAATAATGATCTTCTGCCATAATTTCACCTTATATAATATCGAATTTTTGTCTATAACACAATACCAAGCTCTTTACAAACGGAAGTAATTTCTACAACAAGTTCCTGATCCGTCATAACCGTCACGCGTCCGTCATCGTATTGTGTGTCTACCCAGTCTTTGATCCGGTGTACAAGTTCTGAGTTTTTGTCCACTTTCCGGTCATCTGGCAAATGATAATAATTGTTGATCCAGTGTGCAATACCTGCCAGACCTGAGGTATTCGATACTGCTACCAGAGGTGGACGGTTTAAAAATTTTCCGGTATCGAAAATGTTATAGATTTCCTCATTTTTCAGTAATCCGTCCGCGTGAATACCGGCTCTTGTCACATTAAAGTTACTTCCGACAAACGGTGTCTGTGGCGGCTGTTTGTATCCCAGTTCCTTCTCATAATATTCGGAAAGTTCCGTGATCACGGTCGTATCCATGCCATCGAGAGTACCGCGCAGCTGGGCATACTCAAATACCATGGCTTCCAGAGGCGTATTTCCGGTACGCTCCCCGATTCCAAACAAAGAACAGTTGACACCACTTGCCCCGTACAGCCATGCTGTGGTGGAATTGTTGACTGCTTTGTAAAAATCATTGTGTCCATGCCACTCAATCTGGGAAGAAGGAACTCCGGCATGTGTTGTAAGACCGTAAATGATTCCCGGCACACTTCGTGGAATTACGGCACCAGGGAAGTTTACCCCATATCCCATCGTATCGCAGGCACGTACCTTGATCGGAATCTTGTACTCATCCTGCAGTTTCATCAGTTCCACACAGAACGGAATTACAAATCCGTAAATATCGGAACGTGTGATATCCTCAAGATGACAGCGCGGACTGATGCCGGTCTCTAAACAGTCGCGGATCACGCTCAGGTACAGATTCATAACCTCCCGTCTTGTCATTTTCATTTTATAGAAAATATGGTAGTCAGAACAGCTGACAAGAATGCCCGTCTCGCGAAGACCCAGGTCTTTGACCAGCTGAAAGTCCTGTTTACTGGCACGAATCCAGGAAGTGACTTCTGGAAACTGATAGCCACGTTCCATACATTTATATACCGCGTCGCGGTCTTTCTTACTATATAAGAAAAATTCACTCTGACGAATCTTTCCCTTCGGACCGCCAAGTTTATGTAAGTAATCATAAATCGTCACGATCTGTTCGGTGGTATACGGAGCACGGGACTGCTGCCCATCACGGAATGTGGTATCTGTAATCCAGATTTCATCCGGCATATTATGCGGAACAATACGATCATTAAACGCAATCTTCGGAATCTCCTCATAGGGAAAAAGGTTCCGGAATGTATTCGGTTCATCCACATCTACCAGCTGATAAAAATGTTCTTCGAGCTGCAACAGGTTTGATTTGTCATTCATTACTACTTCTCTCATGTGCTGACTACTCCTTTTCATACATGAATAATTGTATACAATTATTACGTTATAAAATCATTTTATCTATTTACTATGTGAAAGTCAATGAATTTTTTTAGAAAAATATGGAACCCTTTTGCTGCCGTCTCATACATTATACTGTAAATATATTTATTTGGAGGTCACTTATGAGTGATTTAACTGCTACAAACTGTGGATGTTCAACAGATAACGGATGTGGATGCAATTCTATTATCTGGATCATTCTTCTTCTCTCCTGCTGTGGAAATGGATCTTTCTGCGGAAACAACAACGGATGCGGATGCAGTGGCGGCGGAAACGACTGCTGCTGGCTGATTCTTCTTCTGTTATTCTGTGGCGGATGCAATGGCGGCGGAAACGGATGCGGCGGAATCTTCTAATATTTGTGTTAGAAACGTGTGCAGCAAGGTGCACAACCAAAAAGGGATGCAGTATCTGCATCCCTTTTTGCATATAAAATGCTATCCTTCTTTTGTGGCTTTTTCTTTCTGGATCTGACGTTCCACAGCCTCTTTTACCCTGCATTCCGTGGGAACATTCCGTCGTTTCAGGCATTCTTCATCCACTTCATAAACACTGTTTCCATCAATAATCAGTCTCTCATGCATCTATTTTTTCCTTTTTCTTTTATTGTATTCATACAGACAGGCATTCTCTCATAAAATAATAGAAAAATTATATAGGATGTGTGATCCATGGATGAAAATAAATCCATCACGTATGACGATCTGATCCAGACGAGAAATACGCAGATCTTAAAGTCCATCGTACCATATTTAGACGTTCCGACACAAAAGCCGCTTGCCATGCTGATCCAGCTGATGGAATGGAAAAATGCCACAGCAGCTTTCTCCAGACAGGAGAACAGCATGGCTGCCTGTTCTCTGCCTGCCGGTACCAAACGGCGGGATGCAATGCTTAGTGCAGTCCGTAAATATTGTACCCCAAAAGAACAGGAAATGATTGATACATTGCAGACTCTGTTTTGTATTATGGAAAATCAGGATCTGTTTCACAATCCATAAATCCGCAGGAGGTTTTTGAATGGATTCCAATCTTTTTAACAATCCGGCGTTTGCCAATTTAAGTCCGGAAAAATTGCAATTTCTGCTCTCCTTTGCACAGAAAGAAAAACCTTTAAACATGAAAGATGCCATGCCGTTTCTTCTCTCAAATATGAGGCAGGCAAAGGAAAACCATATTGATTTCACAAAGCCTGAAATCGAACTGTTGTGTGATCTGCTGTCCAAAGACCTTCCGCCTGAGAGTCAGACGCAAATGAAAAAGATCATGTCCCTGATGTCGATGAACCGTTCACATCCAGCTCCCTGATCGGGATTTTTAAAATTTTATCCAGCGGGAACAGGCTTTTGCCTTTCCCGTCGGTTCCCTCATAATATTTTTCTCCTGCCGATTCAAACAGAATATATAAGGTATTGTCACTTACATCGAGTTCTTCCGATGCCGGAGGCATTTCCACTTTCTTTCTCGGATGTTTCGGCCGGGTTGCGAGTGCCGTGACAGAGTCGTAACAATATAAATAGGAAGACTGGTTTCTTCCGTAGGAAGTGCTCAGATATACGTTTCCGGAATCATCGAACGTAACTCCCTGCACCTTTTGCGGAATTTTATAATCACTGAGGGCAATCAGTTTGTCCGTCTTTTTATCCAGATAATATGCCACCATTCGTGAATTCACCAGAAGTGTATGCGTTGCAATCCACAATCTTCCGCCATACCAGGTAATACAGGAAGGCGTATTTTTGACCGGAAACTCATCCACAACATCTCTTGCATCCACGACATCTCCGGTATTCTGATAGGCCATCAGTTCAATAAAATCGTAGGAGATCCGCTCCACACAGTTTTCATAGGAATTGCACACCCATACATTGTCACCGTCAAACGCAATTCCTCCCAGATGGCTGTTTTCATCCATTCCCAGTGTGACCATATATTCTCCGGTTTCCCTGTCAAACACCATAAGCTCTCCCATACAGTCATCTTCCGTGGAATAAGAAGTGATCAGCACAAATTCGTCGGTCAGACAAATCCCCTGCGGGCACTGGGATGCACTGAAAATATATTTTTTTAACACATCCTCCTCCCGGGTATCCGGCATGCCCGGAATATCAATTTCATTGTAAAAGCTGTAATCAAGATCTTTCAACAGAACCAGATTTTTGTCGAACCGGCTCTCTCTTTTGTGATAGTTATAATATTCTACATTGTAATAATTATTAATCTTTGCGGTCCATTTGGCATAAAGAATGTAATGATCCTTACGATCCGTGGGAATGGTCTTTATCTGTTTGTGAAGCGCGGCATCGGAGTACCATCCGAGAAACCGGAATCCACTCCGGTATGGCGTATACAGCGGCTGGTCCCCGCTGAATGCCGGGTACGATTCTTTATTGAAAGAATTCTGTATGCCGCCTCCCAGAAAATACCCCACGGTAACCGTATCGTTCTTTGTGTGAACATTTGCAGGTTTTTGAAAGGAAGAACTCGAAGGGGCATAATTCTCCCCTTCGAGTTCTGTGTTTTTTGCATATGTCGGTGTCACGATAAAATTTAAGGTTATTGCAATCAATAATACAGCAAACACTGTACTATTCTTCTGTCTCCACAACTTTGCCTGCCCTCTCTTCTATTTCTCTTGCTGCCACATCCTCAGGTGCTTGTTCATACCGGGCAAATTCATAAGAAAATGTTCCGCTTCCGCTGGTCATTGACCGAAGCTGTGTATTATATCCATACAGTTCAAGATATGGAAGATCCGCATCGATCTCCTGATACCCGTTTTCTGCATTCATATTCATCACACGACCTCTGCGTTTATTCAGATCTCCCATGATTTCACCGGTATATTCCTCCGGAGTAATGATCTTTACAGAGGCGATCGGCTCTAACAATACCGGCTTCGCATCTAAAAATCCTTTCTTAAATGCCTGTTTCGCGGCTACTTTAAATGCCATCTCGGAGGAATCCACCGGATGATAGGAGCCATCATAGAGTACCGCTTTCACTCCGATTACCGGGTAGGCCGCAAGCGGTCCTTTCAAAACAGCTTCTGCAATTCCTTTTTCCACTGCTGGAAAATAATTTTTCGGAACGGCTCCACCCACAACACACTGTTCAAATACATAAGAGACCTCTAAATCCCCGCTCGGCTCAAATTTCATTTTAACATGGCCGTACTGTCCATGTCCACCGGACTGTTTTTTATATTTGTATTCAACATCTGATTTTCCACGTATGGTTTCGCGGAAAGCGACCTTTGGACGCATCAGTTCAATTTCTACTTTATACTTTTCAAGCAGCATACTCTGAACAATTTCAAGCTGCTGCTCACCCATGCCATATAACAGAGTCTGACGATTTTCACTGTCATTTACCACACGCAGCGTCTGATCTTCCATCAGAATTTTTTGCAGCGACTGGGAAATCTTATCCACATCCCCTTTGTTTTTTGCTTTGTAGCGCATAGATACGTACGGTTTTGAGAAATTCGTGCGAAGATAGGCAACCGGATTATTCCGTACGGACAGGGAATCCGTTGTCTGGGACTGGGACAGCTTTGCCAGTGCTCCGATATCCCCCGCATGAAGTTCTTTTACTTCCTCTGTTTTATTTCCGCGCAGAACGTACAGCTTTCCAATCTTTTCGTCACAATCCCTGTGATAATTAAATAAGACATCATCCGTCTTAAGCACACCGGAATTTACTTTGATCAGAGAATACTTTCCAATGTAAGGATCTACAATTGTCTTAAAAATATACGCACTCTTCGGTTTTGCGAAATCATAGTCCGCCGGATACACCTCGTTGTTTGTCGTATTGATGCCTGCGCAGGTCCGTTTGTCCGGGCTCGGAAAATATTTAACAATATCTGCCATTAGCGTATACATCCCGCGGGCAAGCGGATTCGATCCCATAAGAACCGGAACGATAGAACCATCCATGACATTTACCCTGAGCGCCTGACGAATTTCGTCCTCGGAGAATTCATCTCCGTTAAAATAACGGTCCATAAATTCCTCGCTGGTTTCTGCCACAGCTTCTAACAAAGCTTCCCTGCACAGATTAAGATTCTTTTGGGAATATTCCGGAACTTCAAATTTTTCAACGGTTCCCTCATCGATCCATCGCTTTGCTTTCTGCTGGATGACATTGACATATCCGACAAACTGGCCATCCTCCCGGACCGGCAGATGAAACGGTGCAATTTTCTTTCCGTAAAGAGCCTGCAGATCTTCCACTACCTGACGGTAACTTGCATTGTCAATATCCATATCTGTCACAAAGATCATACGTGGAAGATGATTTTTTTCACAGATTTCCCAGGCGCGCCGCGTGCCTGTCTCGATTCCCGCTTTTCCGGAAATAACGATAATTGCTGCATCCGCTGCGGAAACTGCCTCTTCGACTTCCCCGACAAAATCAAAATAGCCTGGGGTATCCAAAACATTAATTTTGTTGTCTTTCCACGGGATCGCGACCACAGAAGTATGGATCGAAAACTGGCGTTTCGTCTCCTCCTTATCAAAATCACTGATGGTATTTTTATCTGCGACCGTCCCCATACGTGTCGTCAGACCTGCCAGATATGCCATGGCTTCCACCAGGGAAGTTTTGCCGCATCCTCCATGCCCCAGGAGAACCACATTACGAATTCTGTCTGTCGTATATACGTTCATAGTAAAACCCTCCTTTTTTAGAATATTTACTCTTTTATGGTTATATTCTACTAATTTTCAGAAAGTTTTACAACCTTTTTATGCATTTTGTTGAAGTATTTTTGCCGCAAGTTCTTCCAGATACGTCCAGCGATCCATTTTTTCTTCCAATTGTGTTTCCAGCTGCGTTTTTTCTTCTGTCAGTTCATTCAGCTTCACAAAATCCCGTGCGCAGGATGCCATCTCCCCGTCAATCTCTCCCAGCCGTGTTTCCAAAGCTGCAATGTCGTCCTCAATGGTTTCATATTCTTTCTGTTCTTTATATGAAAATTTTAATTTATTTTCATGTTTCCATGTAGAACGTGAGTCTTCTGTCGCCTGTTTTTCCTGTACATTTGCCGTCTCTTCATTTTTACGGAACGAATCGCCTGCAGTATCTACAAATTTTCCTTCCTCTTCGGCCCGTCTGTGGTAGTCCGTATATCCGCCCTCATACTGGCAGAGCTCTCCGTTTCCCTCAAAAGCAAAGATTCTGTGCACCACACGGTCCAGAAAATAACGGTCATGCGATACCGTAATCACAATACCGTCATAATGATCCAGATAATCTTCAAGAATGGTCAGTGTCGTGATATCAAGATCGTTGGTTGGTTCGTCAAGAATCAGTACATTGGGAGCTTCCATAAGGACCCGCAGCAGATTCAGTCTGCGCTTTTCTCCGCCGGACAGTTTTTTGATCTGTCCATACTGTTCTTCCGGTGGAAACAAAAACTTATCGAGCATTGCGGATGCCGAAACCAGTCCATCTTCTGTGCGTACATATTCTGCTGTATTTTTGATATAATCAATCACGCGAAGCTTTGGGTCCATATATGCAATTCCCGCATTCTCATCCTGTTCGATCTCCTGTGTGTAATATCCGATTTTTATCGTCTGTCCAATGGTTACTTCCCCAGCATCCGGCAAAATTCTGCCATCAATAATTTTCATAAGTGTTGTCTTGCCGCATCCGTTTTTCCCGACAAAACCAATCCGGTCATTTTTTAAGAAAATATAGGAAAAATCAGAAATCAGTACATGATCTCCATATGTTTTTGTGATATGTGATAATTCCACGGTTGTTTTTCCCATACGGGAGGACACCGAACCGATTTCGATCTTTTTATCAACATCCGGCTTTTTTTGATCCCGCAAGGCCTCATAGCGCTGGATATGTGCTTTCTGTTTGGTGGAACGCGCCCTTGCCCCGCGCTGCATCCATTCGATTTCCTTGCGCAGAATGGACTGTCTTTTCCGTTCGCCTGCCCAGGCAATGTCTTCCCTCTCCTGTTTGGCCGCAAGATATCCGGAATAGTTTGTCTCATAGCTGTAAATCTGTCCTTTATCAACTTCCACAATCCGGTTGCATACACTGTCCAGAAAATACCGGTCATGTGTCACCATAACCATTGCTCCCCGGTAATTTTTCAGATAATTTTCCAGCCACTCTGCCATTTCGGCATCCAGATGGTTCGTCGGCTCATCCAAAAGCAGTACATCACACGGAGTAAGGAGCACTGCAACAAGAGCCAGTCGTTTCCGCTGTCCGCCGGACAAATGTCCCACCGGTTCATCGAAATTGTATATGCCAAGCCGCGTCATCATGGATTTGGCATTGCTTTCCAGATTCCATTTTTCATGTTCTTCCCGGTCTTCCTGCTGATGCACACTTCCAATCTGCGCATAAGAAAGTACATTCTCAAGTGCTCCTTTTTGCGGGTCAAATTCCGGCATCTGCGGCAGATAGCGAATCACAAGATGATTGGCCCGTACGACATTTCCGGCATCCGGTTCTTCGAGTCCTGCCATAATTTTTAACAGCGTGGATTTTCCGGTTCCATTGATGCCTATAATTCCGACTTTTTCCCCATCCTGCAGATAAAACGATGCATCGTGAAACAACTCACGCTGTGTATAAACTTTTGTAATATGATCAACGGTAAGTAAATTCATAAAAATTCCTCTTTCTGTTTCCTTTCGCCTTTTTATTATCACACGAACGGACAATTGTTGCAAGTGCTGTCACACATTCCTCTTTTGACACTCCTGCCATTCTATAGTACAATAAACACATCAATTACGTAATATAAAGGAAATAAACTTATGGCTTTTCAAACAATCGGTTTTATCGGACTGGGTCTGATTGGAGGTTCGATCGCCAAAAAAATGAAATCCAATCAGCCGGACATCAAAATTTATGCCACGGCACATCATAAAGAAACCATCGAAGAAGCGTACCGTGAGGGGCTGATCGAAAACAATGATCTGTTACCACTGTCTGCTTTTTCTGACTGTGATTATATTTTTTTATGTGCCCCGGTTCAACGGAACCTCGCATATCTGCGTCAGTTAAAAGATATTATCCGCAGCGACTGTTATATCACAGACGTTGGAAGCACAAAAACGGAAATTCATGAAGAAGTGATACGTCTTGGCATGGAGGCCAATTTTATCGGCGGGCATCCCATGACCGGTTCCGAAAAAACAGGCATATTAAGTGCCACCAATACGCTTTTGGAAAATGCATACTATATTATCACCCCGACCGCCCTGACTCCAAAGAAAGAAATTTCGGAATTTCGTGATTTTGTATTGTCGCTTGGAGCAATTCCACTGATTTTGGATTATAAAATACACGATTACTCTACGGCAGCCATCAGCCATCTGCCGCACATGATCGCATATTCGCTGGTCAATCTGGTCCACCAGATCGATGATGACAAAGAAACCATGAAAACCATTGCTGCCGGGGGATTTAAGGATATCACAAGAATTGCATCTTCTTCGCCTGTGATGTGGCAGAATATCTGTGCTTCCAACCGGGAACCGCTTCTTTCACTGATGGATCAGTACCTTGCCCTTCTAACGAAGCTTCGCGGATACATTGACAGTTCCAATGAACAGGCACTGCTTTCCTTCTTTCAGCAGGCAAAAGACTACCGGGATTCCATCACACTGCCAAGTGTCAAATCCCCTACGGTATATTATGAATGTTTTGTGGATCTGGTCGATGAAACCGGCGGTATTGCTGCTGTTGCCGGGCTGCTCGCACAATACCATATCAGCATCAAAAACATCGGTATTGTAAATAACCGGGAATTTGAAGAAGGTGTTCTTCAGCTCGCGTTTCCTGACAAACAGACTCTGACCCGTGCCAAACGTCTGCTTACCGACAATGGCTATATGGTTCACGAACGGTAAAACATAAATGGTTTTCCCATAAAAAATACAGGCTCCGGATAATTTCCGGAGCCTGTATTTTTATTTGCACAAGGTATCGAGTATTTCAAAATAGTTTTCAAACGTCTTCCTGCAGCAGGAAGGATTTTCAATCACAATACCGTCTGTCACAAGTCCCGGAATTGCAAAAGCCATCGCAACCCGGTGATCCTCGAACGTTTTTATTTTACATCCATGCGGTTTTCCCGGATGAATCACAATACGGTTCTCATCCAGCTGCTCGCATGCGATTCCCATTGCCTTCAGATTGGTAAGAATCGCGGCAAAACGGTCACATTCCTGATAACGGATATGTCCGATTCCGGTAATCTCCACGGTTTCACTGGCAAAACACGCAATTGCCGCCAGTGTCAGAGCCTGATCTGAAAATGCAGAAAAGTCAAATACCCCTCCCAGGAATCCTTCCGTCGGCGGATACATCCGGATTCCATCCGGTTCTTCCTCTGTCCGGCATCCCATCTGTTCCAGCACATGTAAAAAAGAAGTATCTCCCTGTAAGCTTTCCCAGTGTACATGGCAGACCTTTGCAGGAACACCGACAACCGGGCACATCGCATAAAAATAAGAAGCTGCCGAAACATCCGGTTCAATCTGATACTCTCTTGCCTGATATGCTGCATGTTCCGCAATCACAAAAGTATCGGATGCAGGTCGTTGTACTTCCACACCAAACTGCTTCATCATGGCAACCGTCATCTCTACATAAGCCATTCCATGATGCCCTTTGACGTGAATCCGGAATTCTTTCTGAAACAGCACGGAAGAGATCAAAAGCGCACTCAGAAACTGACTGCTTTTTTCAACATCAATGGTTACTTCGTGTCTATTCACACCACTGTTTCCGATCGCAAATGGGAAATGTCCTGATGCTTCCTTATAAGTAACTTCCGCCCCAAGGTCTTGAAGTGCCTGCAGCAATTCTTCCATCGGGCGCTTTTTCATCTGCTCGGAAGAGTTCATATGATATTCTCCCTCACACAGACCAAGGTATGCCGTCAGAAAACGGGCAGCAGTTCCTGCACTTCCCACATCAACGGAAGCTTTTGTCTTTGGAACCCTGCCCCCTTTTCCTTCAATGGAGACAACCGCATGCGGCTCATCAATTTCCACCACAAAGCCCAGATCCTGCAAAGCCTGCAGGAAATGCCTGCTGTCATCCGAAAAAAGAACCCCTTTAAGAACACTCTTTCCGTTTGCAAGTGCTGCAATCAGAAGTGCCCGGTTTGTAATGCTCTTCGATCCTGGAACCGAAACCTCAACCGGAATTATGTCTGCTTTTTTTACCTCATAAGTATCCTGTAAGATCATAGTTTTTCCCGCCTTATTTTACAGTTCGTTAAAAATCTGATAGATATCAATCTTTAATGCATCGGTATCCGTCATTCCGATAAACACACCGCCATAATGAAATCCGTCCGGCTTTTCTTCGCTGCGGACAATCTGAATGACTGCATCCACCACTTCTTTTGTCCATATCTGGATCTTTGCATCATAATAGGAATTCATTTCCAGTTTCTTTTTACAGTCAAATCCAATTCCGCTTTTTGAAATATCTGTTACATCCACATGCACAAATTTTAAAGTTGTGACCCCATCTTCATCCAGACGCTCCAACTGTACATTGACATCCAGATCCAGTCTTTTATTTTTCCTTTTTTCTTCCATTTTCCATCCCCTTATACCTTTTCAAACGATAATATAAATATTATTTTATTACATTCAGAAACACATTACAAGTAAAAAAAGGGATATTCCGGGTCCCTTCCCGGAATATCCAATAAAAAGTAATGATTTTATAAAAGTCCCGCCTGCACCAGACGTCCGTGAATCTGCGGTCCGATCCATGCAGCAAGAACCATTTTGATAATGTCAAATACAATAAACGGATAGACGCACATTGTCAACGCCGCCTGTACAGAGGTTTTCATTACCAGTACAAACCATACCGTTCCAAAGATATAGCAAACAGCAGTTCCGAGAATCATGCCGATCATGCCCAATACCAGTTTTCGTCCGGACTTTTCAATAAAAATTCCGGCGATCACAGCCATCGGAATAAACCCGATCAGATAGCCGCCTGTCGGTCCGAACATTTTTGCCGGACCTGCTGTAAAACCGGAAAATACCGGAACGCCAACCAGTCCGATCAGAAGGTAAACAATATAGCTGACCGTCTCCCTCCGAGTGCCTAAAATATAAAGTCCGAAATAAATCACCAGATTGGTAAGAGAAATCGGAACATCTCCAATCGGGATGGACAATGGTGCCAAAATACAGGTTACAGCTGTGAGAACACCGATCACAGCAATGGTTTTTACCGACATTTTCTTTGGTGTCGCGCTTACAGTGTCATTCATTTTTTTCTTCCTTTCCATACGAATTTAACGTGTTAAGTATACACGCATGGCTTTTTATTGTCAACCGCCATTTTTTACTGGTTAACAATTACTTTTAGGAAAAATTATTGCGGTATATGTAAATAAGTGCTAATATAAAAGAATAGCTTTGGGTTGAATTATGCGAAAACGTTTATAAAAAATTATGGGGTTACATACAATGACAGATCATTCTATTTCAGAAAAAATTGAATATAAATATCTTTCTTTTATTAACAAGGTATTTTTGGTTGTACATATTGGATTTCTTCTTTTATTTGCAAATTTAAAAATCAACTGTATGGTTTATTTTAATTTAGGAAGCATCCTTTTTTACACACTGGCTTTTTTTATGCTGCAAAAATTCAAAATACATTTGTATGTCTACCTCGCTTCCATTGAAATTCTCCTACATATGTCGGCTGCGACACTTTGCGTGGGGCTTGGCTGCAATTTTCAGTTATGTCTGTTCGGCGTGATTTTGTTTTTCTTTATTATAGAATGTATCCTTCCGGACAAGAAGAAATCCATAACACCCGTGTTGATTCTGAGCAGTCTTTACTCCGTTGCCATCGTTGCCTTATACGTGGCGGGAAACCGGATTTCACCTTTTTATCCCCTTTCCCTGACGGAAACAGGTATCCTGGCAGTCGTAATCGTAATTTTTGTACTCCTGCTGATCATTACTTCCATGCTTTTCTTACTCCGGTATATGGTTCATGAGGAAGAAAAACTTACTAAAAAAGCAGAATACGATGCCCTGACAGGTATTCCGAACCGTTTTTTTATGATGGACGAAATTCAAAAACTTTTTATCGAAAATGGACAAAAGGATTACTATCTTGCCATGATCGATATCGACAATTTCAAAAACATCAACGATACCTACGGACACAACACCGGGGATGACGCATTAAAAATTCTTGCAAAAACCATCATCCTGCAGGCACAGAAACATGGATTTAAATACTGCCGCTGGGGCGGTGAAGAATTTCTTCTTCTGGGGAAATGCCGTTCGGGTGAAATTCCAAAAGATATCCTTGAAGAACTCCGCAGCGCAATCAGTTCCAACTGTGTGCGGACATCAAGAGAAAGTTTCCGCTATACCGTAACCATCGGTGCCGGAAAATACACTTCCGGTCAGTCGGCAAAAGAGTGGCTTGATTTTGTAGACAAACAGCTCTATAAAGGAAAGCGTTCCGGAAAAAACCAGGTCGTATGTTCATAAAAAGAACTGTCACAAAGCAGGAAATGAATTTTTCTTTTCCTGTTTGTAACAGTTCTTTTGTGATTCTTTATTTAATCAGCATAGCATCGCCAAAGCTAAAGAAACGATATCTTTCTTTTACAGCGATCTCATACGCATGAAGCACATGCGCCCGTCCTGCGAGTGCCGATACCAGCATCACAAGCGTTGACTGTGGCAGATGGAAGTTGGTAATCAGGGCATCAATCACTTTAAACTGATACCCCGGATAAATAAAGATTTCCGTCCAGCCGCTGGTCTCATGCAGCCGTCCGTTTTCATCTGCGGCGGCTTCGAGCGTACGCGTACTGGTGGTGCCGACCGCAATCACCCGGTGTCCGCTTTCCTTCGCACGGTTGATCTTATCCGCAGCTTCCTGTGACACCATATAAAACTCTGAGTGCATATGGTGATCCAGTACATTTTCTACTTTTACCGGACGGAACGTGCCAAGTCCGACATGCAGGGTTACTTCTGCGATATCGACTCCCATATCCTTTACTTTCTGCAGCAGTTCTTTCGTAAAATGAAGCCCTGCTGTCGGGGCAGCGGCAGATCCGTCATACTTTGCATATACGGTCTGATAGCGGTTTTTATCTTTCAGCTGATGCGTAATATATGGCGGCAGCGGCATCTGTCCCAGCTGATCCAGAATCTCTTCAAAAATTCCGTCATAATGGAACTGAATCAGACGGTTTCCTTCTTCTACTACATCCACGACTTCTGCCGTCAGAAGCCCGTCTCCGAACACAAGTTTTGTGCCCGGTTTTGCTTTTTTCCCCGGTTTTACGAGTGTCTCCCAGATATCATTTTCCTTGCGTTTTAACAAAAGTACTTCGATTTTTGCCTGTGTGTCCTCTTTCACTCCGAACAGACGTGCCGGAATCACCTTTGTGTTGTTGATCACCAGACAATCACCCGGGTGAAGATATTCCAGGATATCCGTAAAATGTCGGTGTTCCACGTCCCCGGTCTGACGGTCAAGCACCATCAGCCGGGAGCTGGAACGATCCTCCAGAGGGTCCTGGGCGATCAGTTCCTCCGGCAGATCATAGTCATAATCTTTTACATTCATTCCTTCTGTCATGATTAGCCTCTCAACTGGATTCCGATATTTTTCAGTCCGCTTAAGATTTTATCCATAGCACCCGTAATATCGCTCTCTTCCAGATTCTTGTCTTTTCCGCGGAACTTCAGAGAGTATGCGACAGACTTAAAGCCTTTTTCAATCTGCTCTCCTTCGTATACATCAAATAACTCATAATTTTCCAGATACTTACCACCGTTTTCCTCGAATACTTTCTCGATATCACCTACCAGAATATTCTTTGGAACAACCATGGACAAGTCACGGGAAGAAACTGGGAAGTTGGTAATTCCCTCATATTTGTAATCAAAGGATGCACGGGATACAATCTCCGGCATATCAATCACTGCAATATATACGCGCTCTTTGATGGCATAATTTGCAGCAACCGTTGGATGTACCTCTCCGAGATATCCGATCACAGCTCCCTCATATACGATAGCCGCCTTGCGTCCCGGGTGCAGGAACGGAAGCTCGGCATGTGGATCATACTGCGCCTTCTTGCGAAGACCTGTCTGGTATAAGAGTTCCTCGATCACACCCTTCATGGTAAAGAAATCACCGTCTCCGTACATACCAAACGTCAGCTGCATACGTTCTTCCGGAAGTTCCGTCAACGGAAGCTGCTTCGGCAGATAGATATTTCCCATCTCGTACAGGCGTACATCTTTGTTTCTGCGTCCAAAGTTCGTAGACAGGGAAGTCAGCATTCCGTTCAGTGGCAGCGTACGCATAATGGAATAATCTTCCCCAAGCGGATTGGAAATCACAACCGTTTTACGCCACTTGGAATCCTCCGGAATCAGTAATTTGTCAAATACTTTCGGACTCTCGAAAGAATAAGTCATTGCCTGTGAAAAACCACAGAACTCTGCAATCTCACGTGCCTTTTCTTCCATACGCAGCTTAAAGCTCTTTCCTCCGGCAGTGGATTCTCCGCTCGGAAGAGAAGTTCCGATCTTGTCATAGCCGTAGAAACGTGCTACTTCCTCTGCCATATCTGCGTCACAAAGCAGATCCTGTCTCCAGGACGGAACAAGAATCTCATTCGTTGCTTCGTCATATCCCAGATCTATTTTTTTGAAATACCCGATCATATCCCCGGCCGGAATATCCGTTCCCAAAAGCTTATTGTACTTGTCCGGTTCGAACGGAATCTTTACGCCCTCACGCTTCACAGGATAAATGTCAACGGCTCCACCTACGACCTCGCCGACGCCTAACTCTTCTACCAGCTGGCAGGCACGGTTCATCGCTTCCATGGCAAGATTTGGATCTAAGCCTTTTTCAAACTTAGCCGAAGCATCGGTACGAAGTCCGATGCGCTTTCCGGATTTGCGGATATTGGTTCCATCAAAGCATGCTGCCTCAAATAACATGGTTGTTACATGGTCGGTAATCATGGAATTTTCTCCACCCATGATACCGGCAATGCCTACTGCTTTTTTTGCATCACAGATCATCAGTACATTTTCATCCAGCTGACGTTCCTGTCCGTCCAGCGTCACAAATTTTTCACCTGCAGCTGCACGGCGGACAATAATCTCTTTTCCTTCAATCGTATCCAGATCATAGGCGTGCATCGGCTGTCCGTATTCTTCCATCACATAATTCGTAATATCTACAAGATTATTGATCGGACGGATTCCATGTGCACGAAGACGTTCCTGCATCCACTTCGGAGATGGGGCAAACTTAATATTCTTTACAACTCTTGCCGTGTAACGGCTGCAAAGATCCTGATCCTTTACCGATACTTTGATGTAATCATTGACATCTTCGTTATTTCCGGTTTCTGTTACGACAGGAGGTACAAATTCCTTATGGAACGTGGCTGCTGCCTCACGCGCAATGCCGAGTACGGAAAAACAGTCTACACGGTTGGATGTAATTTCATATTCGACAACGCTGTCATCCAGTCCTAAATAAGCAACCGCATTTTCTCCGACAGGTGCATCCTCGTCAAAGATATACAGTCCGTTCTCCGGTGCGTCCGGGAACATTTCACGGTTCGAACCGAGTTCCTCAATCGAGCACATCATGCCAGAAGACTCAACCCCGCGAAGCTTTCCTTTTTTAATTTTGATTCCACCAGGAGTTTTTGTTCCATCATGTCCTCCTGCGACACGTCCGCCATCTAAAACAACCGGAACTTTTGCCCCTTCAAATACGTTTGGTGCACCGGTCACAATCTGCAGCGTTTCGCTTCCAACGTTTACCTGGCAGATGACAAGTTTGTCGGCATCCGGGTGTTTTTCAATCTTTGTAACCTGTCCGACGACGATCTTGTCAAGATCTGCATCGAGCTGCTCATATCCCTCAACTTTTGATCCGGAAAGTGTCATGGCATCGACATACTCCTGCACGCCGCAGTCAAGTCCCGGAACTAAAGCTTTGATCCATTTTAATGATGTATTCATTCTTTTTCTCCTCCTAGAACTGTTTTAAGAAACGATCGTCATTCTCATACAGCAGACGCATATCGTCAATCTCATATTTCAACAGGGTAATACGCTCCAGACCGATACCAAATGCAAATCCGGAATATTCTTCCGGATCAATACCGCTCATACGAAGCACTCTTGGATGTACCATTCCACAGCCAAGGATTTCGATCCATCCCTCACCTTTGCAGAAACGGCATCCTTTTCCGCCACATTTAAAACAGGAAACATCCATCTCGGCCGATGGCTCCGTAAATGGGAAATGATGCGGACGGAATTTTACTTTTGTTTCTTTTCCAAACAGCTTCTGTACAAACTGGGTCAGTGTTCCCTTTAAGTTAGAAAACGTGATTCCCTTGTCAATGACCATTCCCTCAATCTGATGGAAAGAAGGCGAATGGGTCGCATCCACTTCATCCGCACGGAACACACGTCCCGGTGCGATCATACGGATCGGAGGTTTCTTCTGCTCCATCACACGCACCTGAACCGGTGAAGTCTGTGTACGCAGCAGGATCTTATCATTGATGTAGAAGGTATCCTGCTCATCTTTTGCCGGATGGTTTGCCGGAATATTTAATGCTTCAAAGTTGTAATAATCGTATTCCACTTCCGGTCCTTCTACAACTTCATATCCCATACCGGTAAAAATACGCTCTACCTCTTCAAGTACCATGGTATTCGGATGGCTGTGTCCCACACGGTTTTTCTTTGCCGGAAGGGTAACGTCGATCACTTCATTTTCCAGACGATGTTCAAGCTCCGCAGCCTCGAGTTTTTTCTTCATCTCATCGAGTTTATTTTCAATTTCCTGACGGGTCTCATTTACCCACTGTCCCACCTTCGGGCGATCCTCCGGTGCAACCTCTTTCATACTCTTTAATACGGCGGTGAGTTCCCCTTTCTTTCCAAGAACGGCGACACGCACATCGTTGAGTTTTGCAAGTCCGTCAGAATTTTCAATCTGTGCTATTGCATTTTCTCTGATTTTCTGCAATTTTTCTTTCATGGTACTCTCCTTTTACATATTTTCTTTCATAATAATTGTTTTTACGCAATTTTCTACTGTGGAACCGGAACTGTTTTCTGGCATAAAAAAATCCCTGCTATGCATAATTGCATATCAGGGACGAAAAATTCCGCGTTACCACCCAGATTCCCATATCCTGTATCTATATGGACTCTCATTCTGCTTAACGTGCAGTGACCGTCGCAGGCTAAAAATCCTTGTGTTCACCTGCGCAGCTCCTGTGGGAAAATTCACATGCTGGCGTATCATAAGGAAGCTTACAGCCGATGACTTCCTCTCTCTGTATGTCGTTCAGATGCTACTGACACATTCATTGCTTTTTACACATTTGTCATTTTACCACAGTCTCCTTTTATGTGTCAAGATCAAAGACATTGGTAAATGTAACATGAAAATTGCAAAGTTTAATTCTACCATCCATTTATACAGTGGAATTCTCTTC